>Ga0308159_1000118_pt1 | contig 294032 bp, 236 predicted proteins | sample PhyCR1_FD_201040 | JGI IMG/M metagenome (GOLD analysis project Ga0308159, IMG submission 201040) | Phyllosphere microbial communities from UC Gill Tract Community Farm, Albany, California, United States - DLSLC.R1 | ecosystem: Host-associated > Plants > Phyllosphere > Unclassified | place... | reverse complement strand
GATTACGTATCAGATGAATCCCATTCGCTGCCGTCGTGACCTCCGGCGTCTCCCACAGGGTCTGGCGTAAGACCACAGTTACAAATCAAGCACCAGATCCGACGTTGGCCTGCTGCAGCACAGCAACCTCAATCCCTGTCGATGCGCCGCTCACCTCGATCACTGTGGGAGACGCCGGAGGTGACGACGGCAGCGACAGCGGAGGGTCAGCAACAGATTCGTATCAGATGAATCCCATTCGCTGCCGTCGTGACCTCCGGCGTCTCCCACAGGGCCTGGCGTAAGACCTCAGCTACAAATCAAGCACCAGATCCGACGTTGGCCTGCTGCAGCACAGCAACCTCAACCCCTTGTCGATCTCGCGCTGGCGAATGCCGCCGTTGTGGTTCATCTCTACTGTGCCTTGCAATACGGCGGTCTTGCAGGTCCCGCACACGCCCTGGCTGCATGACGACGGCACAATCGCGCCTGCTTTCTTCGCTGCTGCCAGCACGGTCTGGTTGGCGGGCATGTCGAAAGTCTTGCCCGAGCGCGACAGGGTGATCGTGAACAGGCCGGCCGTCTGCTCCACCACAGGCGCCAGTTCGATCAGCGGCGCTTCGACCAGCGCCGCGATGTCGAAGCTTTCCTGGTGATAGTGCTGGAAGTCGAAGCCGCCTTTGGCGAGTACATCCTTCACCGCATCCATGTAGCCCTTCGGTCCGCAGGTGAAAACCTCGCGCTCCCTGAAGTCCGGCACCTGTTCGCTGAGCAACTGCAAGTCCAGCCGCCCCATAGGCCCGTTCCAGTCTGCGTCGGTGCCTTTGCCTTCACAGACATTCAGCACTCGCAGGCCTGGCTGCGTGGCCTGCATTCGCGTCAGCTCCTGGTGAAAAATGATGTCGGATGGCGTGCGCGCGCTGTGTACGAAAACAATGTCCAGCCTGGCAGCCATATCAGAGCTGGCCCGCGTCATGGACATCAACGGCGTCACCCCGGAGCCTGCCGAGAGATAGAGTAGTTTGCGTGCGGGATGACCCACCGGGGTAAAGTTCCCGGCAGGTCCCGAAGCGATCAGGCTGTCGCCTGCCCGCAAATTGTCATGCAGCCAGTTCGAAACGACACCGTTCGGCACTCGCTTGACCGTGATCGTGAACGAAAACGGCCGGGTCGGTGATGACGACAGGGTGTAGCAGCGCGCGATGGTTTGCCCGCCAATGACTGGCGACACCGTGATGAACTGGCCGGGCTCGAAGCTCAGCGCGCTGAACTCTGCGCAGCGGAAGCTGAACGTCTTTACGTCATGGGTCTCCTCGCGCACGTCACAGCACAGCAGAGTTTTCTGCTCGCCGCTGTTCCACTGCGCGCCGTAAGCACTCCAGGTTTCAGAATCAGTGAACAGTTTCTCGGAGTTGTCGATACCGTTCGTTGCAGGCAGATTCTCGTAATGGGTCATGATCATTCCTCACACGCCGTGGGCGGCAAGCCGGGCCGCGTACCAGCGAGAGAATTGGTCGACGTAGGATTCGGTGAACGCCGAGAACGGACCCGGTGAATAACCGGGGTCCTGCGTGCCGCTGTGGGTAATCGCCACAAGATCGGCGTCTTGCAGGTTGGTGGCTTTCCACACTTCGATCAGCTTGTCGACTTCATAGTCCACGCCTTCACGGGCGTCGGCATTTACCAGCCATTTGGTGCGCACCAGGGTTTTGTTCGGGGCCAGCGGGATGATGTAGGAAATCACCGCGTGATCGCTCATCACATGGGTCCAGGAGTTGTGGGTCCACAGATGCACATCGCCGAGGTCGCGGCGGGTCAGGTCGCCAAACAGTTTCGTGCACGCCACTCGCGTATCGAGGGTTTGCGATTCGCCGTTACCCGCAATCACCAAACGCTGCGTACGAAATTGCGTCACGGCATCCACATCCAGATGCTCGACGGCATCGCAGACGAACCCGTCGTCTTCCCAGCTTTTCTTCGCTGCCGCATTGCGCTGTTCGTACTCATCCAGCGCTAGCAGCGATTCCTCGCTGAGCCCGTCGGCGCAGAAGCCGAAGTCTTCTGGAAGAAACGAGGCGGTGAGTTCAGGATGTGTCGCCGAGCAGTGATAACACTCCCGGTTATTTTCGATGACCAGCTTCCAGTTGCCGTTTTCGATGATTTCGGACTCATGGGCAATCTTCGTATGCGTCAAGTCATACGGGGCAAACCGAGGTGTCAGCGTCTGTTCAAGATGATCGATATCTTGCGGCGGCTGTTCGCCCAAACAAACGAATACATGCGTGCCGACAACTTTGCTATGTACGGGAATCAGACTTCTGCACGCGGCGTTGAAATCCTTGCCCATGTGCGCCGCATGTTTGAGGCTGCCGTCCAGATCATAAGTCCACTGGTGGTAAGGGCAGACCAGCATGCCGACCGTGGACTTGCCCGCCGGTTTCAGCCGCGCACCCCGATGCCGGCAGACGTTGCGAAACGCCTGAATCTGCTCGTCATCGTCGCGCACCAGGATGATCGAGGATTTACCGATATCAATGGTCGATACATCGCCGGCTTCGGGGATATCCGCTGTCACACCCACCAGTATCCAGTGCTGGTTGAAGAATATATTCATGTCGGTTTCGAATATATCTTCGCGTCCAAACAAGGCGCCGTTCATGCCATGTCCGGGTGTACGGTTTTCAACTAACAGGCGATGAGATTCGACGGCGGCACTACTCATGTATGCACCTCACAGGCGGGATCTAATAATGTGTACTGCGGTTTGAAATGAGTATCGAGAGGGGGCCAGATAGCGTCAATGCGCTATATTTTCAACTTCGCATATCCCCAGGTTATGCGTGACGGATTTGGATATTCAGAGGCCGGTTTTGGCCCCGTCACTCGTCATGCAACGTCCCGCAGCCAGTCGACCAGGGCATGCACCAGCGGCGTGATCTGCCGGCCGTTGGGCACGACGACGTAATAGGCTTCCTTGGGTTTTACGACGCAGGACGTCACCCGCACCAGCTCGCCGCTTGCCAGCATCGGCTCGACCAGCCGGTTCCAGCCCAGCACGATGCCGTGCCCCTTCAACGCCGCCTGAATCGCATCGGTATAAGAGCTGCAACGCAGGGCATATTTGAGCCTTGGGCGCTCGTCCCCCAACTCCTTGAACCAGCCATGCCAAGTCATCCAGCCTTCGAGCGTCGCGTCCGAATCGATCAACTCGACATGCAGGAAATCTTCTGCGCAGGTCGGGGCGGTGTGGGTCGTGAGCCAGCCGGGTGAGCAGACCGGAAACACCTCTTCGTCGAACAGCAGAATCGAGGTGCCGTCATCCCACTTGCCGTCGCCAAAGCGCACCGCCAGATCGATGTCATCACTGCGCAGATCCGGCGTGAGCATGTGCGTGACCAAACGAAGTTGCAGGCTGGGTTGCGTGACACGTAGCGTCCCCAGGCGCGGCAGGATGCGTAACTGGGAAAAGGCAGAGGTGCTGGCGAGCACGACTTCCTGTTCGGTGATCCCTTCGTGGACCTTGTCGAAGACGCTTGCCATGCGTTGCAGGGAATCCGAGGTCACGGAAAACAGGATGAAGCCTTCGCTGGTGAGCTTGATCGACCGGTGCAGACGGTGAAACAGGCGGGTGTTCAAGGTCTCTTCCAGATAGCGGATCTGCTTGCTCACCGCCGCCTGTGTCACCCCCAGTTCCTGCGCCGCCAGGGTGAAACTGTTGAGCCTGGCGACGGCCTCGAACACCATCAGTGCTGTCATGGAAGGGATCAGGCGACGATAGCCCTTGACCTTCTTCGGCAGCTCTTGGGCCTCGGTTTTCATTGCGCGTACTTCCGCAACGGCGTGACAGGATGTCGTCCGAATGTACATGGGTGTACATCAAAAGACCGGCAGCGTACAGTCGCTGAACTCAATCTCAACGCAAAGGCGACACGCAATGTCGGTATCAGGCAAGGAACGAGGCAAGCCTCAGGATTCCGGTTGGCGAGGCTCGGCGGATGGCTGGCTGGAAGCTGCCTATGACGCCTTGAAGGAGTCCGGTGTCGATGCCGTTCGCGTGATGCCTCTGGCCAAGCGTCTAAACCTGTCGCGCACCAGCTTTTACTGGTTCTTTCAGGACCGGGAACAATTGTTGGCAGCACTGCTGGCGCGCTGGAAAGACAAGAACACCGGCGGGATGGTCAAGCAGTCGGAAAGCTACGCGGAAAACATCACCGAGGCGATTCTCAACGTCTTCGAGTGCTGGTTGAATCCCGAAGTCTTCGACTCGCAGTTCGAATTCGCCGTGCGCAGCTGGGCCTTGCAGTCCGAAGAAGTGACCCAGGAAATCGTCGCCGCCGATGACGCTCGTATCAGCGCGCTCACTGCGATGTTCCGACGCTTCGGCTACGAGCCGGAGGCCGCTGACACTCGCGCCCGAACGATTTATCTGACGCAGATCGGTTACATCTCGATGAAAACCAGCGAAGACATCACCGAGCGCTTCCGGCGCATCCCGCACTACGTCGCGATCTTTACCGGCAAGGCACCGAAGCGGCGTGAGCTGGACCGCTTCTACGGCGCGTTCGGTTACGCCGAAAAAGAGCCTGGCGAGTTCGTGCCGCTGGCCGAAACCTTCGAGGAGAACGCCGGTGCGAGCTGAAACCATCGGCATCATCGGCGGGACCGGCTGGTTGGGCGGGGCGCTGGCGCAAGCGTTGATCGACAGTGGTTTTATCAGCGCGAATCGACTGTTTCTATCCAATCGGTCCGGCAGCCACCCGTTGGCTGAAACCGGCGCCCGTTTGATGACAGACAATCAAGCGCTTGTGGATGCGTGCGATACGGTGATCATTTCGGTCCGCCCCGAGCAGTTCAAGGCGCTGAGCATCAATGCCTCGGGCAAGCGCGTGATCTCGCTCATGGCGGGCGTTCCTTCTCGGGTGATCAGTCAGCTCACCGGCGCCTCGTTGATCTTCAGGGCCATGGCCAATGCAGCCATTGAAATCCGCCAGTCCTTCACACCCTGGCACTGCGCCAATGAGCTTGCGAGTGCAGAGGTGGAGTTCATACAAGGTTTGCTGGCGTGCGTGGGCGCCGCGAGCCGAGTGCCAACCGAAGATGCCATCGACTATTTGAGCGCACTGTCAGGCACGGGGCCTGCGTTTCCGGCGTTGTTGATGACAGCACTCGCCAATCAGGCAGTGGCTGCAGGTATACCTGAAGACGTCGCCCAAAGTGCGGCGCGAGGCGTGGTGCTCAATGCCAGTCAGTTGCTTGCCAAGGCTGAACCTCAGGATTTGATCGATTCGTTGGTGGCTTACAAAGGGGTGACAGCGGCTGCGTTGCAGAGCCTGATGGATGCGGGGTTTGAAGAGCAGATCGGGCGAGCGGTTCAGGCCGGGGCTGATGTCGCGCGCAAAGGGATGTGACTCTGTATCACTGTTCGGCTAAATCCCTATAGCAGCCCGGCCGGGCTGCTATAGGGGTCGGCTCAAAGGTCCTTCACTAACCGCAACGCATCGTAAATCGCCGCATGGGTGTTGCGCGCCGCCACTGCGTCCCCGATCCGGAACAGTTGGAATCGCCCGTCCGGGTTGGTCACCAGGTTCTGCACATTGCCCGCAATCAGGTCGTGCTGCTCCACCGCGCCACCGTTGCTGGAGTGCGGCCGCAGTTCGAAATACAGGTCGTCCAGCGGCAGTGTGCCGTGGTTGATCACCACCTGATCGACGATGCGCTCTTTGTTGACCTTGCCGTAATCGCTGCCGAAGATCGCCGCCAGCTTGCCGTCGCGCCGCTGCACCGACTCCACGCGATAGGTCACGGTAAACACCACGTCCAGGTCCTGAAGACTGCGCATGTAGGGCACCAGATTCATGGCCATGACTTCAGGCGAGAAGGACCGGTCCGGGGTGACGATTTCCAGATGTGCGCCGCTCTGGGCGATGACTTCCGCCGCCTGCAACGCGGCGTGATCGCCGGCGTCATCGAAGATCAGCACGTTCTTCCCCGGTTTGGCGTCTCCGGAAATAATGTCCCAGGCCGACACCACCAACTCGTTGCCTTCCTTCAATACTTCGGTGTCCGGCAGGCCGCCGGTGGCGACGATCACCACGTCCGGTTCCTGATCCAGCACGGTTTGCGCTTCTGCCCAGGTGTTGAACTGGAACTTCACGCCCATGCGTTCGCACTGCGCCATGCGCCAGTCGATGATGCTGATCATCTCGCGACGGCGTTCGCTCAACGAAGTCAGACGAATCTGACCGCCGGGTTGGTCAGCCGCCTCCAATACCGTGACGTCATGCCCACGCTCGGCAGCGACGCGCGCGGCCTCCAGTCCACCAGGGCCTGCACCGATCACGACGACCTTGCGTTTGGTCGCAGCCTTTGGGATCTCGTGGGGCATGGTGGTCTCGCGACCGGTCGCGGCGTTATGGATGCAGTACGCCGCACCGCCTTGATAAATGCGGTCCAGGCAGTAGTTGGCGCCGACGCAAGGGCGGATTTCTTCTTCGCGCTTTTCGATGATCTTGCGCACGATGTGCGGGTCGGTCATGTGCGCGCGGGTCATGCCGACCATGTCGACCTTGCCGGACGCAATGGCGTGACGGGCAGTGGCAACGTCGGGAATTTTTGCCGCATGAAAGGTCGGGAACCCAGTGGCCGCACGGATTTCACCGGCGAAGTCCAGGTGAGGCGAGTTGCGCATGCCCTGAATCGGGATCACATCGGTGAGGCCTGCATCGGTGTCGATGTGGCCTTTGACGACGTTGAGGAAGTCCACCAAACCGCTGTCCTTGAGCTTGTGCGAAATGGCGAGGCCTTCTTCGGCACCGAATCCGCCTGGCAGGTCCTCGTCGCCGGTGTAGCGCACGCCCAGCAGGAAGTCTTCACCACACTGTTTGCGAATGCCGCGCAGGATGTCGAAGGTGAAACGCAGCCGGTTGTCCAGCGAGCCGCCGTATTCGCCTTGCAGGTCATTGGTCAGTGGCGACCAGAACTGGTCCATCAAGTGGCCGTAGGCCTGAAGCTCAAGACCGTCCATGCCGGCGGCTTTCATGCGTTCGGCAGCATCGACGTAGTCTTTGATGATCCGCTGGATATCCCATTCTTCGAGCTTCTTGGGAAAGGAGCGGTGTGAGGCCTCACGCCGATGCGAGGGCGAGACCACGGGCAACCAGTCGGCCTTGTCCCAGCGCGTGCGGCGCCCCAGGTGCGTCAGCTGAATCATCACCGCCGCGCCGTGTTCGTGGCATTCGTCGGTCAGGTCCTTGAGCCAGCCCACTACCTCATCCTTGTACGCCAGCACGTTGTTGAACACGGGTGGGCTGTCACGAGACACGGCTGCCGAACCTGCGGTCATGGTCAACGCAACACCTGCCTTCGCGCGTTCGACGTGGTAGGCCCGATACAGGTCCTTGGGCATGCCGTCGACCGGATACGCCGGTTCGTGGGAGGTGGTCATGATGCGATTTCTGAGCGTCAGGTTCTTGATCTTGTAGGGCTGCAGCAGCGGGTCGCTGGACATCTTGGTGCGCTCCTGGAAGGGAACATCAGGCTTGGTTTGACGCAAAACTAGGAGGAATGTACACGTGTGTCAAGCATCGATGACGCTGGTGTACATTTCGCTTGCGCCCACACTCAGTGTGTGGCTACTATCGGTCGAACAGCTGGCCGAGACTGGCGATTCACCACTTTCACTGCCACACCCGGTAACACCCATACACGACAGGGGAGATGCACGATGGTTGCTTATTCGCCGTATAAGAAAAAACGTATTGGTTGGTTGGCAGGGCTCGCCTTGACCTCGGTGAGTCTGTTCACTCAAGCCGCAGACCAGCCGCCCGTTCGTATCGGATGGGTCAACTGGTCGGACACGGAAATCGCCGTCAAGCTGGCCAACATCATTCTCGAAGATCAGTTGAAACAGCCGGTGAAGCTGGTGATGGCCGATATCGGCATCCAGTTTCAGGCCATGGCCAACGGCAACATCGACCTGATCCCGATGGTCTGGCTGCCGGGCACGCACAAGGCGTTCTACGACAAGTACAAGGACAAGCTCGAAGATCTGGGCGTGTTGTACGAAGGACGCATCGGCATGGCGGTTCCGGACATCGTGCCGGCCAGCGAGGTATCGAGTCTGGCTGACTTGAACAAGCCGGGGATTGCCGAGAAATTCGACGGCAAGATCCTTACCTCCGAAGTGGGCAACGGTCAGTACAAGCTGACCGAGAAAGTGCTCAACGACAAAAAGATCGTCGGCTACAAGATGGTCGCGTCTTCGGAAAGCGGCATGCTCAGCGAGCTGGACCGCAACCTCAAGCGGGGCAAGTGGTCACTGGTGAATGCCTGGAGCCCGCACTGGATGTTTGCCAAATACCCGCTGCGCTATCTGGATGACCCGGAGCACCTGTTCGGCGGTGTGGAGCAGATTCATGTCGTGGCCCGTAAAGGGTTCAGCGAGCAATACCCGAAAGTCGCGCAGTTCTTCTCTCACTACTCCATCCCCCAGGCTGACCTGCAAAAGATGATGTCCGCCGCGCGGGAGCCCGGTAACTCGCCGGAGAAAGTGGTGGCTGCGTACTACGCCGATAACAAAGCGCGGTTTGCGGCGATGGCAGAGGGTGCCAAGACGGCGTCGACTGCTCCGTAATTTGATCTGCTCCTGACGCGGTCCTGTGGGAGGGAGTTTGCTCGCGAATATGTCAGTTCAGTCAATGCCGCAGTGACTGATCTAACGCTTTCGCGAGCAAGCTCACTCCCACGGGAGTTGTGTTGAGTCAGCTCCCTGCAACGTCTTCCTTCTTCCCACCCATCCCGCTCACACTCCCGCCGCTGGTGCTGACCTGCACATTCAAACGCGGCGTCGCCAGGTCCATGCCGGCTTCATCCAGATAGCGTTTGAGCGACAGGTTGAACGCCCGGGACACTTCCCATTGCTTGATCGGCGCAGTCTTGAAGCGCGCACGCAGGATCGCGTTACCCGACTCGAAACTCTCCACCCCCTGAATCTCCAGTGGCGACCAGATATTGCGTCGTTGCAGCGGATCGGTGCGCATCTTCTGGCCGACGTCGCGGATCATCTTCAGCGCGTCGTCGATGTTCATGTTCGACGGAATGGCGATGCGGAAGATCGCGTAGCCAAATTCCCGCGAGTAGTTCTGGATGCTCTTGATTTCGCTGAACGGGATGGTATGAACGATGCCGTCGATATCGCGCAGGCGCACCGTGCGGATGGTCAGCCCTTCGACCGTGCCCAGGTGTCCGCCGACGTCCACGTAATCGTCGATCGCCAGCGAGTCTTCGATGATGATGAACAGGCCGGTGATCAGGTCCGCTACCAGCGATTGCGCACCGAAGCCGATGGCCAGACCGATCACACCGGCACCAGCCAGCAGTGGCGTGACGTTCATGCCCATGTTCGCCAGCGCGACGATCACCGCGATGATGAAAATGGTCACGAATAGCACGTTGCGGATCAGCGGCATCATGGTTTGTGCGCGAGCATTGGCCAGGCCTTTACGCGAGCGGGTGAGGGCATGGTGAATCGCGGTGTCGGCCAGAATCCAGATCAGCCAGGCAAAGATCAGCGTCGTCGCCAGCCCGATGATGCGCACGCTGATGTCGTGGCCGTCACCCTCGGAAAAACGCACCAGGGACAAGCCCCAGACCCGCAGACCCAGTTCGATGAACAGCAGCCACACCAGCAGATGCGCCACGGTGTAGAAAAAGCTCTTGAGACGATCCGAATACAGCGCATGGCGTCGGTGACCGTGTGCAGGCTTTTGCGAGTGGCGGCGCACCAGGCCGTTGATGACCATGCACAGCACCAAGAGCACGGTGCAGATCAGCGACTGGCGTAACGCGGTGCTGGTATCGCCTGCCGAGAAGAACGTGGCGAACAGCGACACACCCACTAGTACCAGCGCGGGCAGGTACCAGAAGCTGCCCAGCACCTCGATGGTGTCGCTCAGGGCACGGCGTTTGAGGCGGCGGGACAACGGCTGATTGCGGATCAAATGCGCGATCGGCCGACGGAAACGGATGATGAACAGCCCCGTAGACACGGCTGCCATGACGTTGGCCAGAGTTGCGGCGGTGTGCGCCAGATGCACGCCAAGGCTTGCCACCAGACGCGGATCGCTCAGGGCTTCACCGAACGCGGCAAAACTGCCGATCCACCACAGTGGGCGGAACGCCTGATGCCGCAGAATGTGCAACGCCTGATGCCGGTGCGGGCCGTCGAGCAGCGAGAACGCGATCACGCAGATCGCCGAAAACAGGGTGCCTACCACCAAGGCGTAAGCCAGCACCATGGCCAGGTCACGGCCCAGCGACGGCGGCAGCGAGTAACTGAGGTAAACCGTGATCACCAGCGCGATCAGCCAGGGCCCCAGCTTGCGCAGGGCAAAGCGCAGCATGTCCGTGGGGCGGGGATGTTGCGGCAGCTCCTCCGACAGACCGAAGCGTACGCGCACTCGATGACTGAGCCAGATCAGCGCGGCGGCCAACAGGCTCCACAACGCGATGACCAAGGCAAAGCTGAAGATGATCGGCCACCATTGGTTGGCGGGGAGCATCAGGTCCATCAGCTCCTGCTCGGCCATCGCTACTTCATCGCCCCAGCGGCTGAGCGGGCTGTCTTCACCGGTGAACTGCTTCTCGAATTCCCCCAGCGTACTGCCGATGAGCCCGAGGACACCTTGCTCTGCGGTGGGTTGGGCCTTTTTGGTGGCGTCGCGAAGCTTCTTCAAATCATCCAGCAGCTTGCTGCGCTGCTGGTCGTTTTCCAGCGAAGTGATCACCTCATCCAGCGACTGGCCCAGCGGCTCCTGCGCTTGTGGCTGGGCTTTCTGGCCACTCAACAGGCTGGGCAGCCCGGCGGCCTGGGTGAGCGCGACGGGAAACAATGCCAGCAGACAAATCAGCAACAGACGCGGCAGGACGGACAGGCGGGCAGAAACAATCACCAGGCAATGAACCTCGAATCGACAGGCACCTGACGCGGCCACGCGAAGCCAGCCGGGGCGTTCAGGCAGGACTGGTGAGTTTACGAGTGGCGCCTGGCATTGGCGAGAAGCATTTTGCGCGGTGGCTCGTAAAGCCCGCGGGCGTCATCGCTTCATGTGAGCTTGTCCATGATCTGCACCGCGGCCGTGCCAAGCATCAGCAACATACCCAGTGTGATCGACGCCACGCCGCTGCGGTACTCGCGATAGCTGAAGCCGATACACAACAGCAGCATGCCAACGACGACTGGAATCAGAAGGGAAAAATACTCGTCCATGATGACTGACTCTCTGTTGGGGACAGATACAGACAGTCTAGGTCGGATTTTTCAGGGACGTGTGACCGAGGTCATGGATGCGCAAAGATCACCCCCTGTGCACTCCGGCAAGCCGGATTGCTACAGGGGATGTGGTGCTTACGGCAGCTCGGTGCTCGCATAAAACGCTGACAGTACCTTCACCAGATGCGCCAGGTCCTGGCTGCCCGCCAGCTCGCGGATCGAGTGCATGGCGAAGGTCGGCAGGCCGATGTCCACGGTGCGCACGCCCAGATGTCCGGCGGTGATCGGGCCGATGGTCGAACCGCACGCCATGTCGGTGCGTACCACGAAACTCTGCACCGGTACTTCTTCAGCCATGCACAGATGACGGAAGAACCCGGCGGTTTCGCTGTTGGTGGCGTAGCGCTGGTTGGTGTTGACCTTGATCACCGGGCCCGCGTTGAGTTTCGGGCCGTGATTGCCGTCGTGCTTGTCGGCGTAGTTCGGGTGAACGCCGTGGGCGTTGTCGGCGGAGATCAGCAGCGACTTCTGGATGGTGCGCACGTAGTCGTCGCTTTCCGGCAGCAGACGTTGCAGCACTTGCTCCAGCATCGGGCCGTCGGCGCCACAGGCGGAGGTCGATCCGACTTCTTCGTGGTCGGTGCAGATCAGCAGGCAGGTCTCGTCGCCATCGGCATTGAGCAGCGCTTGCAGACCGGCAAAGCACGACAGCAGGTTGTCCAGACGCGCGCCAGCGATGAAGTCGCCGTTCAGGCCGATGACTGCAGCGCTTTGGGTGTCGTAGAAACTCAGCTCGTAATCGAGCACCACATCGGCGTTCAGACCGTGCTCGCGGGCCAGTTGGTCAGTGAGCAGGGCGCGGAAGTCGGCGCGCTCGTCGCCCGCAACCTGGGCGAGGATCGGCGGAAGTTCGTTCTGCGGATTGATCGGCCAGCCTTCGTTGGCGGTGCGATTGAGGTGGATCGCCAGGTTCGGGATGATCGCAATCGGCAACTTGAAATCGATCAGTTGGCTTTCGACTTTGCCATCTCGGCGGAAGGTGACACGGCCGGCCAGCGACAGGTCGCGGTCGAACCACGGGGCGAGCAGGGCGCCGCCGTAGACTTCGACACCCAATTGCCAGAAGCCCTGACGTTGCAATTCAGGCTGGGGCTTGACCCGCAGGCATGGGCTGTCGGTGTGGGCGCCGACCAGCCGGATGCCGCCGATCAGGGGAGAGAGACGGCCCAGCTTGAAAGCGACGATGGAAGAGTCGTTACGGGTGACGTAGTAGCGGCCGCCGGCTTCGGTGTGCCATGGCTCACGCTCGTCCAGACGCTGATAACCGGCGCCTTCCAGACGTTGTACCAGGCTTGCGGTGGCATGAAACGGGGTGGGAGAGGCCTTGAGGAAATCGATCAGGCCTTGGTTCAACTCTTCGCGCATAAGTTACTCCAGACAGCAATGGCGGGAGTTTACCGTATTAGGGCGCGTTGTGTGCTAGCGGCTTGGATCAATGTTCCTTTTTGTGGCCTAAGGGGGGGCATGTTTGTTGAAAAGAGAAGCAAAATGCACGGGATAGAGGTTGTGCGCCTCTGTTGTATTGAAACGTTTGTTTGGGGCTTGCTAAGTTAATTGGGCCAGCTTGCTCTATGGCGTTGTGTTGTTGTCTCAGGGGGGGGCATGGGTCACGGCCTGCAGTCCGTAACTCATGAACTTGGCATTACTCTACGAAGTGAACAGCTAGCCACTGTTCAGCAAAGGTTTCTTTACCTTCTGGGTTGCGGATCTTGTACTTGAGGCCGATGGTCACGTTTTTCCAGTTAGAGGCGGACATCGGGTGAAACTCTACTTCCTGATAGTCATGGCCAGGTTTTACTTTGATTCCAGGGCTCACTGGAGGTGGAATGGGCTTTCCTCTAGGCATCAGATAATGGAAGTGTATTTCGTCCTTGTCAGTGAGGCCCTTCACGCGAACCCTCAACTTCATTGGAGTGGTTTCCAGCGTCCGATACGACACTACCATCTGTGGATACTTTAATAATTCCGCCGGGATGGTTTCAGATTTTTCGGATTCTCTGTCGGAAGATAATGTCATGGCTGCATTCCTTGGATAGTGAGTTTGCAGGGAAAGTATAAGGCAGCGCAGGAATATGGGCCATTGTGTACTGGAGTTTGGATTAGATGAAGTGGCGATTATCTTAATCGCGATTAGTGATATCGATTGCTACTTCAATATGTTCAAGAATGACGTGGCTGGGGACCTTGTATCGAAGCGCCCCCAAAACTTACTACCTATTCAAAACGGCGCAGGACACTCAAACCGCAACCGCTCACCCGTCCCCGGATGGGTAAAGGTCAACATGCTTGCATGCAGACACAACCGCGGGTACGCCGCCAATGCCTCGGGGTGCGCATACAACCCGTCTCCCAACAGCGGATGCCCGATCGACAACATGTGCACCCGCAACTGATGCGAACGCCCGGTAATCGGCGTCAGTTCGACCCGGCAGTGGGTGTCATACCGCTCCAGCACCTTCCAGAACGTCAGCGCATGCTTGCCGAATTCATGATCGACCACATGTCGCGGCTTGGTTGGCGGGTCGTAACGCAGCGGCAGATCGATGCTGCCACTGTCCAGTTCGGGTTGCCCCCAGGCCAGCGCGGTATAGGCCTTTTCGGTTTCGCGATCATGAAACTGCCGAGACAGCTCTCGGTGGGTATCCGCATCGCGAGCCAGCAGGATGATGCCGGACGTTTCCCAGTCCAGCCGGTGAACAATCCGCGCCTCGGGATAGCCGTTTTCCTGCAGACGGGTAATCAGGCAGTCCTTGTTGTCGTCGGCGCGACCGGGCACCGAGAGCAGCAGGGTGGGCTTGTTCACCACCAGAACGGCATCGTCCTGATGGAGAATGTGAACATTGGACAGCGGCATCGATCAGCCTCGTAGCTAAAAACAGGGGCGTAACAAACGCCGACGGCGGCTCGCCCGCCACAATCCCTCGAAAGGATCATGGCGACCGAGCCGCCGTGGCGACTGCCTTTTCGATCAACGATCAGGCAGGGTGATATTGAGTTCCAGAATCGAGCAGCTGCCGTCGTTTTCCAGGGCGACATGCACGTCATCGTTGCCGATATTGACGTACTTGCGAATCACCTCGACCAGCTCCTTCTGCAAGGCTGGCAGGTAGTCCGGGGTGCTGCGTTGGCCGCGTTCGTGCGCCACGATGATCTGTAGACGCTCTTTCGCTACCGACGCGGTGCTGGGCTTTTTGTTGGCACGAAAGAAGTCAAAAATACTCATTAATTACCCCCGAACAGACGTTCGAAAAATCCTTTTTTCTGTACGTCCAGGAAGCGGTGCTCGCGGTCTTTGCCCAACAGGCGGTCGACTGCATCGCTGTATGCCTGGCCGGCGTCGCTCTGGTCGTCGAGGATGACCGGGACGCCCTGGTTGGATGCCTTCAGCACGGCCTGGGATTCCGGGATCACGCCCAGCAGGGTCACGGCCAGGATTTCCTTCACGTCTTCAACGCCCAGCATTTCGCCCTTGCTCACGCGCTCAGGGTTGTAGCGGGTCAGAAGAAGGTGTTCCTTGATCGGGTCTTCGTTACGCTCGGCGCGGCGCGATTTGCTGGCCAGCAGGCCCAGCATGCGGTCCGAGTCACGTACCGAGGAGACTTCCGGGTTGGTCACGACGATCGCTTCGTCGGCGAAGTACATCGCCAGGTGAGCGCCCGTTTCGATACCGGCAGGGGAGTCGCAGACGATGTACTCGAAGGACTCCTTGAGTTCCATCAGGACTTTTTCCACGCCGTCCTTGGTCAGCGCTTCCTTGTCACGGGTCTGGCTGGCGGCCAGCACGTACAGGCCTTCGATCTTCTTGTCCTTGATCAGGGCCTGTTGCAGGTTGGCTTCGCCGTTGACCACGTTGACGAAGTCATAAACGACGCGACGCTCGCAACCCATGATCAGGTCGAGGTTACGCAGACCGACGTCGAAGTCGACGATGACTGTTTTGTGGCCGCGCAGAGCGAGGCCGGTACCGATAGCGGCGCTGGTGGTGGTCTTGCCCACACCACCCTTGCCGGATGTAACCACGAGAATCTTGGCCAAGGTGAATCACCCCTAGAGGAAAAGGACTTTTGTGTCCCTGAAGAGCCCCTCGTGACGCAGCGTTACCCGAGCAACGGTGGAAACCAGAACCCGTATCGGGATCATGATTCGAGAAAAACCGACAACTAAACGGATTTCCTTTCCCTTTGCATCGTTTTCGCGACGAATCAGAGTGGCTTTGAAAATGGCGCAGTATCCGTTAAAGACGGGTGATGTTCAACACGTCGCCGGACAGACTGACCTGTACCCCGGCCCCCCACAGAGGATCTCTGCGCAAGTCTTCGGAAACCTTGTATTGCCCGGCGATGGAGACCAGTTCGGCGACCATTTGCTGGCAGAAAATCCGCGCTTTGGTATCGCCTTTGATGCCTGCCAGGGCCCGGCCCCGCATGGGACCATACACATGGATGTTGCCATCGGCGAGAAGTTCCGCGCCGGGGCTGACCGAGGAAATCACCACCAGATCCGAACCTTGGGCATAAATCTGCTGACCGCCGCGCACGGGAGCCGTGATTATCTTGGTCGGCTTGATCAGAGGCTCGGGTGGTTTGACGATCACTTCCGGCTTTTTCTTCACTTCGCCTTCCGTCGGATCGAGTGCTCTTTCCCGCGCACCCGATGGTGGCAGAACGGGCAGGTCAATGGCGATGGCGGCGGCGATGTCCTCGATCCGGTTGGCGCGGATGGCCAGCGTGCGCAGACCATGCTGACGGCAGATGCGCATCATGGTCGGCAGATCGATCGCGCCTTCGTTGGGTGGCAGCTTGTCCAGCGCCAGCACCAGCGGGGTATTGCTGAAGAAGTTCGGGGCCTGGGCGACTTTTGCCGCCAACTGACGATCCAGCGCTTCGAGGTTGTTGCGGGCCAGTTCCAGCACGGTGATGGCCAGCATGCTGCCCTTCAGCTGGAACACGGGTTCCTTGTCTTGCAATTCGATTTGGCTCATGTCGGCATACAGCGGCTTGTCGCTAAAAGTGCCGAGACTTATAACGAGAACGCCCGCGAGTCGCAAGGGAGCCGCAACCGACGAAGCGTCACGAATCCTGCCGAACCGATGTAGAATGCCCGCCTTTGCCTTGACGGAAGCTGTAATGGATCGCCCGCGTTTTCGAGCCCGATTTCTTCACCCCCGCTTCTGGCCGCTGTGGCTGGGGCTGGGTTTGCTCTGGCTGATCGTACAGTTGCCGTTCCGTGTGCTGGTCGCGATCGGCCGGGCGCTCGGCGGCATCATGTACTACTTTGCCACCGATCGCCGGATCATTGCCGCGCGCAATCTGGAATTGTGCTTCCCGCAGTATTCGAAGGCCGAGCGCAAACGCCTGCTCAAGGAAAACTTCGCGTCCACCGGCATCGCCTTCTTCGAGATGGCCATGAGCTGGTGGTGGAGCCCGCAACGCCTGGCGAAACTGGCGCATATCGAAGGGTTGCAGCACCTCAAGCAGCCGCAACTTGAAGGGCAGGGCGTGATTCTCATGGCGCTGCACTTCACCACGCTCGAGATTGGCGCGGCCCTGCTTGGCCAGCAGCACACCATCGACGGCATGTACCGCGAGCACAAGAACGCGCTGTTCGATTACATCCAGCGTCGTGGCCGCGAGCGCCACAACATGGATTCCATCGCTGTCGAGCGCGAAGACGTGCGCGGCATGATCAAACAGCTGCGCAAGGGCCGAGCCATCTGGTACGCGCCGGATCAGGATTACGGCGCCAAGCAGAGTATCTTCGTGCCGCTGTTCGGCATTCCCGCTGCCACCGTGCCGGCCACCAGCAAATTCGCGACGCTGGGTCGCGCGCAGGTGGTGCCGTTCACGCAGGAGCGTCTGGCGGACGGCAGCGGCTACAAGCTGGTCATTCATCCGCCGCTGGAAAACTTCCCCGGTGAAAGCGACGAAGCCGACTGCATACGCATCAATCAGTGGGTCGAGCGCGCTGTGACGGCCTGCCCCGAGCAGTATCTGTGGGCCCATCGGCGCTTCAAAAGTCGACCGCCGGGCGAGCCGAAGCTGTATAAAAAGCGTGGCTGACATCAAGAACTGAGCCTTTCATGACGACAAGCGCAACAGAACAAAAAACAGTCAACAGCGCTTCGACGGCCTCGCATGCCCCGGACACCATCGAGCCGGTCACCGGTCTGATTCTTTCCGGCGGTGGGGCCCGGGCGGCCTATCAGGTCGGCGTGCTGGCGGGGATCGCCGACCTGCTGCCGGTCGGTGCGAAAAATCCCTTTCCGGTGATCGTCGGTACCTCGGCGGGCGCCATCAATGCGGTAAAGCTGGCCAGTGGCGCCGCGCAATTTCGCACCGCAATCCACGAACTGACTGACTTCTGGCAGGGCTTTCGCAGCCATCAGGTGTTGCGCAGCGACTGGGTCGGGGTGATTCGGCAGGCCGCACGATTCTTTGGCCGAAGCCTGTTGGGCATCGGGCGCAAGCAGATTCCCGTCGCGTTGCTCAACAGCTCACCCTTGCGAGACCTGCTTACTGAGCGGCTGAATCTGGCCGGTATCGACGAGGCCATCGAAGCCAGGCATTTGCGCGCGGTTGCCGTGACAGCGTTTGGTTACGAGTCGGGGCAGGCGGTCACGTTCTATCAGGGCAAAGGCACGATCGATTCCTGGCTTCGGCATCGACGGGTAGGCTTGCCCACCAAGCTGACGGTCGATCACCTGTTGGCGAGTTCAGCCATTCCGTTGTTGTTTGCACCGGTCAAACTCGAGCATGAGTATTTCGGCGACGGGGCTGTGCGTCAGTCGGCGCCGATCAGCCCGGCGTTGCACCTGGGCGCCAATCGCGTGCTGGTGGTGGGCGTCAGCGGCAACCCGCGTGGGCTCGGCGCCAATACGCCCGTGCAGCGGGCGGTGAGCGGCGCCCAGCCGAGTCTGGCGCAGATCGGTGGGCACATGCTCAACAGCACGTTCATCGACAGCCTTGAAAGCGATATCGAATTGCTGGAGCGGCTGAACCTCCTCAGTCGCATGCTGCCAGACCCACATCAGCCTTCGCCGCAGGTTTCAGAGCAGCCGACGCCCGCGCAATCGCTGGCGCCGGTGGAAGTCCTGGTCATCTCACCCAGCCAGCCCATCGACGAGATTGCCGCCCGCCATCGTCGCGAACTGCCCCCGGCATTACGCACGTTCCTGCGCGGCCCGGGCGCGACCAAGACCAGCGGGGCAGGGGTGCTGAGTTATCTGCTGTTCGAATCGGGGTATTGCAGCGAACTGATCGAACTGGGCCGCCGCGACGCGATGGCCCAGAAAGAGCAGTTGATGAGGTTTTTGCGATTGGGGGAACACTGATTTTCCGTAGCAGTCCGGGCCGCGGTCGGACCATGGCGGTAGGTCAGCAGACAACTTCATAACTGATCCACGGTCTCGTCCGAATCGCGGTCCGTACCGTCGTGACCTGCGGCGTCTCCCACAGGTCCTGTGTCAGGATTGAAGAGCTGCGTTCGCTTTTGATTTCAAATAGCCCGCTGAAGGCGGAACGCTCGCTCCTCAAGCTGTCAGCTTGTCATCGCGAAAATCGCGCAACGCCTGTTCGATCTCTTCGCGGCTGTTCATCACGAACGGGCCGTACTGGACGATCGGCTCGCCCAATGGTTTGCCAGCAATCAGCAACACGCGAGCGCCGGCTGCGGTGCTCAGTTGCAGCTCGCCGTTTTCCGACAACCGAGCCAGACGGCTCTGGCCGAGTCTCTGCGGTTGTCCGGCAATCTCCACCTCGCCTTCGTACACATACAGAAGCACGCGATGACCGTCCGGAACGCGGGGGCTGATCTGCGTGCCAGCAGGCATGTGGAAGTCGAAACACTGAGGCTCAGTATCGGGCCGCTGCACGGCGCCGGCCTGTTGCGTCTGGCCATCGTCGAACTGCCCGGCGATCACCACCACTTCGACACCGTTCTGCGTGGTGACGCGAGGGATGCGTTCCGGCTGAATGTCGTCGTAACCGGCGTCGCCCATCTTCGATTTGCCCGGCAGATTCAGCCACAGCTGGAAGCCGCGCATCACGCCCTCTTCCTGTTCCGGCATTTCACTGTGGATCACGCCGCGCGCAGCGGTCATCCACTGCACGCCGCCGCCCTGGAGCAGGCCGACATTGCCCATGTGGTCTTCATGGCGCATGCGGCCTTCGAGCATGTAGGTCACGGTTTCGAAACCACGGTGCGGATGCGGTGGGAAACCGGCGATGTAATCGTCAGGCTTGTCCGAGCCGAATTCGTCGAGCATCAGGAAGGGGTCGAACAGCTCGACGCCGGGACCGCCGAAGACGCGTGTCAGCTTGACGCCCGCGCCGTCCGAGGTCGGTTGACCGGCCTGGATCGACAGCACTTTGCGTAATTGAGTCATGAGGCTCACTCCGGGATATGTGGGAATGGCGCCTATGTTATGCCTGTTGAGGCGATGGATGGGTGACGATTTTGCGAGGTATTGATCGGATTGTTAGATGATTCTGGAGCTGCGTGCGATCCACTGTAGCCGTCCGGCTTGCCGGCGGTGAGGCCCTGGAATCCGCCACCGCCGGCAAGCCGGACTGCTACAGAAGAACAATCCCTATTCTGAAATCTGCAACTTGCGCGCCTCGGTGTACACGTAACGCACCTTCTCATACTCGAACGGCGAATCCATCTGGCCGTAACGGAAGCTGGTGGTGTAGCGCCGGTCGATGGCACGCAGCAGGTACAGCTCCGGATGATCCTGGCTGACCTGCGCCACGTTCAGGAAGTTGATCTGCGACTCGGCGGTAAAGTCGAACACCAAGCCACCGGTGTCGCGGAAGTTCGACGGACCGAGAATCGGCAGCACGAAGTACGGCCCCGCGGGCACGCCATAGAAGCCCAGCGTCTGACCGAAGTCTTCGCTCTGTTTCGGCAAGCCCATCATCGTCGCCGGGTCCCACAGGCCGGCGATGCCCAACGTGGTGTTGATGATCAGGCGCCCGGTGGTTTCCATCGAACGCTTGCCCTTGAACTGCAGCAGGCTGTTCAGCAGATTCGGGACGTCGCCCAGGTTGCTGAAGAAGTTGCTGACGCCGGTGCGCAGGAAGCTCGGGGTGACGTATTTATAGCCGTTGACCACCGGCAGAAATACCCACTCATCGAAGCGGTAGTTGAAGTGGTAAACCCGACGGTTCCACGACTCCAAGGGGTCGTAAACGTTGAGCGCGTTGAGCGACGAACGTTCGAATTCCTGAGCGTCGAGGCCAGGGTTGAATTTCAGCGACTTCAGCGGCTCGGTGAAACCGTCCGGATTGTCGACCCGTTTGACCGTCGCAGCTTGAGAAACAATCGGCGCGTCGGCCGCGTGAACAGTGCCTGCGCAGAGCAGGGCGGCTATGAGCAATAGACGTTTAGCCACGGAAAAACTCCAGCATGGCGTCGCTGTTGACGCGATAGTTCATGTTGCCGCAGTGACCGCCATAGGGGTAAACGGTCAGGCGATCGCCAAAGGTCTTGCGCAGGAAACCGAGATCGCCCGGGCCCAGAATCACGTCGTCGGCGTTATGCATCACGGCGATTTTCTTGCTGGTGGTCAGGTAATCCTTGAGCGCATACAGACTCACCTGGTCCACCAGTTGCAGCAGACTGCCGCCATCGGTGCGGGCTCGCCACATCGGGATCACCTGCTCGGTCACGTAGCAGTCGAAGTCGCATTGCAGCGCGCGTTTGAGGAACGGCGTCAGGCTGGTGCCTTCGCTGATCGGCGTCTTCGGTGGAGTGATCAGACCGCGACGGTTGATCAGGTCCGAGGTAAAGGCGATGTCGGCGGCCGAGAAACGGAACGAGGTGCCGATCAGCATCGCCATCTGTTCGTTGGACAGATGCTGCTTGGACTGCTGGAAGTCGTAGAGCAGCGCATCGTTGAGGTCGATGTAGCCTTTTTCGCGGAAGTAGCGGGTCAGCTTTTGCAGCACCAGTTCATAGAAGGTGGTGCTGTTGTTGATGCCCTTCACTTCGGTCTGAACCATTTTGTCCAGGTTAGTGATCGAGGTGTAGAGGTTCACCGGCGGGTTGATCAGCAGGACTTTCTTGAAGTTGAAACTGCGCCGGGTTTCGTCCAGCTTGCTGACGAATGCCGCGTCCAGAGCGCCAAGGCTGTAGCCGCTCAGGTAATACTCGGTGACCTGCAATTTGCTCTGCTGGGCACGCACTGCCTGCATCACGCGATAGAGGTCTTCGGCGTCCTCGCTGGTCACGCCCGGTGTGGCGAAACGTGAGGCTGCGCTCATGAAGTCGTAGCTGGTTGGCGATGAAAGCTGTACGACGTTATACCCAGCTCCGTAATACAGACGCTTGAGGTATTCGTTGAGCGTGCTGTTGTAAGGCGCGCCGGTGCCCGCGATGAGGAAGATCAGGGGGGCCGGTTTGTCTTGCTTGGCCAGGCGGTAACGCAGTTTCTTCACGGCCCAGAAGTTATCCGGCAGGGTGAATTCGCGATCCGGCCGCAGGGTCAGGCTGTAGTCGTCCTGATCGATGTCGGCGTCTTCGGGCACCTTGGCACGCAGATCAGGAGGCGTCGTGGCGATAGTCGCTTCGAACGGATTGGTCAGAGGGTAGCCATAGCTGGACGGATCGATGTCGACCGCCATCACGGACGCACTCAAGAACAAGCCGCCGGAAAGGGCGGCGAGGCGTAAAAAACGAAGCATGACTAAATCCCTTGGGAAAGAAGTGCTGTTGAAATACGCAGGCTATGACACGGGTGTAGTGCCAAAGTGCCGCAGCGGCAAGCTGCCCGTGTAAAGACCCTAGGCGACAATACACGTTTCGGCACTTTTGGCGTGTCTGCTTGTGCTTTAAATATGATTTGCGTGTTGTGTGCCGCGCGCCAGGGATATGCTGAGCGTCGTTTTCCAACGCTGGAGTTTTCCGTGTCGCGTCGTCTGCCGCTGGTTGTTCTGCTCGTTTGTCTGACCCTTTGGCTTGCCGCCAGTTATGGCTTGCGTTACGGGCTGATGGAGGACGTGCAATGGGTCGGGGCGTGCTCCGACGAAACCTTCAGATGGCAATGCGCGGTCCGCTCGAACCTGGGATTGCTGATTCACTTTGGCGTCTTTGGCTGGGGAGCGCTGATCATGTCGGTCATCGCGTTTTTCGTGCCGTCCAGGATTGGTCGGGTACTGGCCGTGATCGGCTTGCTGCTGGGGATGCTGGCGCTGGTGTTGTATACGGCGAGCCTGGCGGTGTTCGCGGTGGTGATTGCCGGGTTGCGGCTGGTACGGGCTGCCTGAATATTGTCCCTCCTGTAGCAGCACGGCTTGCCGGCGATGACATTTTCGATATCTCTACCGCCGGCAAGCCGGACTGCTACAAGGGCAGCAGCGGATCGATAGGTAAAAACCGAATCGCAGACAGCATAAAGGGGAGCCGAGGCTCCCCTTTAAATCGTTGCACGTGCTCTTTTTTTATTGTTTTAGGGCGGTCTATTGTTGTTTTTGGCAACCGTACCCTTCACAGCGTTCTTCAGTGATCCCCATCCGGGATACAAGAGCAAACGTATTTTTTTGAGCGCTTATCTGCTTCGATCCATTTCGCTTGTGGCGAAGATCCAACCCGTTCCGGACGCTACCTGAAGGTAGTTTTATTGTTCTCTGTCGGGCTGCGAGGCCAAGACCTCGGTAAAGCACATCTACTCCAAAAAAATCTGTTGGCTGCGTCTCTGTGCCGTTGTTCTTGTTATGTCAGAGCCGATTCATCTTATTTTTATTGGGTTTTCACATTTTATTCTTGTTATGCAGGAGATATAGCAGGTGCCGTGCCAACTTTTTAAAACCTTTTAAAATCAATGGTTTGAAAATAATGCGGATTTTTCCAGCCGGTCAGCACAGGTCATTCTGTTTCCGTGTTACCCGTATTCTGTTTTGGAATGACGTCATCGGTAACACAATGTGTTTCTGCTGCCGTCACCCCGGCGTGCGCTCTATCTCGGACTGCGGCGAGGTGCCTGGAACAGCAGGCACCCCGCTCACCCTCAAGCTGCGCCACAACGCCAGAGTCATCAGCAGGCTGACCGCCGCCCACGCCAAGGCCTGTGGGTTACTCAGACCTTCGCGGAACAGTTGCGGGACGATCCCGGCACCGACGATGAACGTGAGCAGGGCAATCTCTCTGCGTGGGGCTGGCACCGGTCGCAACAGATAGAAGAGGGCGGGTAGCCACAGGGTCGGTGTGGCAAAACTGCGGTAACGCGGGTCGAACACCATCGCCAGCATCATCACCGCAGCGGCGAACCCGGCAGCACTCAACCACCAGCCTGCCCGTGCCTCGAACCAGACGAAAGCGCGGCCGCGCCAGCCCGTTTTTCCCGAGAGTGCCAATGCGGCGTGGGCCAATACAATCAGGTTCAACGCCACCAGCGCGACCGCCCACAGGTATTCACCAACGAAACGGCTGGTCACCCGCGCCAGTTCACCCCAGGTGCCAATGCAGCAACCGGCGAACACGGCCAGCAGCGGCAGGAGCATCGCACCGCGCGCCTGTGTTACCCGGCCTGCCAGTGCAAGTGTCAGGAGGCTGATCGCTGCGCTCACGCTCAGCCAGAATGGCCAATAAGGCAGGTTCGACACAGGCCCGGCGAGCACGCCTTTCTCCTGGCGGTCTGCATCGAACAGTCCCCAGTAACCGCCGACCGCACCTTCGGCTTCACGCTTCCACGGCTGGTCGAACGCCTCGATCAGGTTGTAGTGCCAGCCGTTGTGCTCGGCCATGGCGACGAAACTGCGAATGAATTTCGCCTCGTTGACGCGACTGGGAAGCGCGGTTTCCCGCTGGCGTCCTTCGCTAGGCCAGCCGGTTTCACCGATCAGAATGTCCTTGGGCGCGAACTTGCTGCCGAACAGCTGGCGGATCTGCGCGACGTGATCGAGCGCCTCGTCGATGCCTTTGGGGTCGTCTTCCCAATAGGGCAGCAAATGAATCGTCAGAAAATCCACTGCCGGCGCGACATCAGGGTATTGCAGCCAGTATTCCCAGACGTCGGCGTAGGTCACCGGCTGTTTGACCTGTGCCTTTACCTGGCGAATGAGTCTGGCCAGTTGCGGCCCGGTCACTTCCTTGCGTAACAGGGTTTCGTTACCAACGATCACTGCGCTGACCACATCCGGATAAGCATTGGCCTGCGCGATCAATGCTTTGATTTCCTTGGCGGTGTCCTGCGGGTTGGCATTGACCCAGGCGCCGAGCATCACTTTCAGACCGTGTTTGCGCGCCAGTTCCGGGATCGCTTCAAGGCCCGTCATCGAATACGTGCGGATGCATTGGAAGCGGGTCGCCAGCAACGCCAGGTCGGCATCCATTCGCGCAGGGCGCAAGGTGAACGGCTGATCGAACGGCGACTGATCCTTGTCGAAGGGCGTGTAGGACGCACATTGCAGCTTGTGACTCGGGGTGGCAGCGTCCGGTAAAACCACCGGTTTGCCGAGGCCGTACCAATAACCGCACAGGGCGAGCAGAGCAATCAGGCAGGAGAAAAGATAAAGGACGACAGGCGAGCGGGCGGTGACGGGCATGATCGGGCCGAAGTGAGGCAGAGGTCGGCAGTCTAGCCCAGGAGCAGCTCCAGGCGGCAGGCCAAACGCTGCAAGTCGGGCCCTCGCTTACCCCGCTTTTACCGGCCGCTTGCAGCTTGAAAATGTCAGCTGTGTTTTCGGCATGCAATTTTCGGACGGACTGCCATGTGTTTTACGACCTGTCTGTCGTTGATGGCCCGGTGATGTCGTTTCCCGCTGTCTGAGTGTCGCTGACAGGAAAGGCACAAGGGCGGTGGGGGTTGATGATCGATTCGTCAACGCAGCGAGTGCGGCTGCGCAGGCAAGTGATTGAGGCGTGAAAAGTGCGCGACGCGCCCAACATGGGCGCGGGTCGTGACCTTATAAGAACGTTAACGATACCCGACCGCCGTCGGGTTCAGGACTACCGGGGAAGTAACGATGAAGATTCGAAATATCCTGGGTGCGGGTGCCGTTCTGGCCCTTGCCATCAGTTCCACGCTGGCCGTTGCCGCAGACAAGCCGGAGCTGAGCATCGGTTATGTGGACGGCTGGTCCGACAGCGTTGCGACCACTAACGTCGCCGCCGAAGTGATCAAGGAAAAACTGGGTTATCCGGTCAAATTGCAGGCAGTCGCTGCCGGGATCATGTGGCAGGGTGTTGCTACCGGCAAGCTGGACATGATGCTGTCTGCCTGGCTGCCTGTGACCCACGGCGAGTACTGGACCAAGAACAAGGACAAGGTCACCGACTACGGTCCGAACTTCAAAGACGCGAAAATCGGCCTGATCGTGCCTGAGTACGTCAAAGCCAACTCCGTTGCGGACCTCAAGACCGACGAGTCCTTCAAGAAGAAGATCGTGGGTATCGACGCAGGTTCCGGCGTGATGATCAAGACCGATCAGGCGATCAAGGATTACGGCCTGGACGGTTACAAACTTCAGGCGAGTTCCGGCGCCGGCATGATTGCCGAGCTGACCCGCGCTGAAAACAAGAAAGAATCCATTGCCGTGACCGGCTGGGTGCCGCACTGGATGTTCGCCAAATGGAAACTGAAATTCCTGGAAGATCCAAAAGGCGTCTATGGCGCAGCTGAAACCGTCGATAACATCGGCAGCCTGGACCTGGCCAAAAAGGCCCCGGACGTGGCTGAGTTCCTGAAGAAATTCCAGTGGACCAGCAAGGATGAAATCGGCGAAGTCATGCTCGCCATTCAGGACGGCGCCAAGCCAGAAGCGGCTGCCAAGGATTGGGTCGCCAAACATCCGGACCGCGTTAAAGAGTGGACCGGTAAGTAAGTTGCAATAAAGCCTTCATCTAAAAAGACCGCCTGGTGAGTGATTGCCAGGCGGTTTTTTCATTGTTCGATTCGCGTTGTCTGCAGTAGTCCGGATTGCCGGCGGTGGTGATTCAAGGGTCTCAACGCCGGCGAGCCGGCCTACTACAGGTTTTAGCGGCGCCCAGTGTCACTTCTGCCAAATATGCCTCCGGTTTTTCAATTCCCCGTAACTACGCAGCCCCGCGCACAGCAACTAATGTCGTTCTAATACTAAGGTCGTCTGGAGTGCGCCCCAGAGCGGACTAAAGTGGAATACGTGACATCCATCTGTGCTGCGAGGACAAAAACAATGAACGACAGCATTTACCTCTCGATTCAGAACAGCCCGCGCTTCAAGGAGCTGGTCTCGAAAAGGGAACGGTTCGCCTGGATTCTCTCGGCGATCATGCTTGGGCTCTATTCCGCTTTCATCCTTTTGATTGCGTATGGGCCTCAGATTCTCGGCGCCAAACTCAGCGCCACATCATCCATCACTTGGGGAATGCCAATCGGCGTGGGCTTGATCATCTCCGCGTTCGTGTTGACCGCCATCTATGTTCGTCGTGCAAACGGCGAGTTCGATGAGCTGAACAACGCGATCCTGAAGGAGGCTCAACAATGATCCGGCGCCTGTTTGCAGCCTTGGGCCTTGCGGCCTTTGCACCGACTCTCTGGGCGGCGGATGCCCTGACTGGCGCCGTGCAGAAACAACCGCTCAACGTCGCCGCGATCATCATGTTCGTGATCTTCGTCGGCGCCACGCTCTGCGTGACCTACTGGGCGGCCAAGAAAAACAAATCGGCAGCGGACTACTACGCCGCCGGCGGCAAGATCACCGGTTTTCAGAACGGTCTGGCCATTGCCGGTGACTACATGTCGGCAGCCTCGTTCCTGGGTATTTCTGCGCTGGTGTACGCCTCCGGTTATGACGGCCTGATCTACTCGATCGGCTTTCTCGTCGGCTGGCCGATCATTCTGTTCCTGATCGCCGAACGCCTGCGCAACCTGGGTAAATACACCTTCGCTGACGTGGCGTCCTATCGCCTCAAGCAGAAGGAGATTCGCACCCTGTCCGCCTGCGGTTCGCTGGTGGTGGTAGCGTTCTACCTGATCGCGCAAATGGTCGGTGCCGGCAAGCTGATCCAGCTGCTGTTCGGCCTGGACTACAGCGTGGCGGTGGTGCTGGTCGGTATCCTGATGTGCCTGTACGTGCTGTTCGGCGGCATGCTGGCGACCACCTGGGTACAGATCATCAAGGCTGTTCTGTTGCTGTCGGGTGCCACCTTCATGGCCTTCATGGTGATGAAGCACGTCAATTTCGACTTCAATGTCCTGTTCTCCGAAGCCATCAAGGTTCACCCAAAAGGTGAGGCGATCATGAGCCCGGGCGGTCTGGTGAAGGATCCGATTTCGGCGTTCTCTTTGGGTCTGGCACTGATGTTCGGTACGGCCGGTCTGCCACACATTCTGATGCGCTTCTTCACTGTGAGCGACGCGAAGGAAGCCCGTAAGTCGGTCCTGTACGCGACTGGCTTCATCGGTTACTTCTACATCCTGACCTTTATCATCGGATTCGGCGCGATCCTGCTGGTCAGCACCAATCCGGCGTTCAAGGATGCAGCGGGCGCTCTGTTGGGCGGCAACAACATGGCGGCGGTGCACCTGGCCAATGCGGTCGGTGGCAGCCTGTTCCTGGGCTTCATCTCGGCAGTAGCTTTCGCCACCATCCTGGCAGTGGTTGCCGGTCTGACTCTGGCCGGTGCATCGGCGGTGTCTCACGACCTGTACGCCAGTGTGATCAAGGCCGGTAAAGCCAACGAGAAAGATGAAATCCGCGTGTCGAAGATGACGACCATTGCGCTGGCCATCGTCGCCATCGTGCTGGGTATCGCCTTCGAAAGTCAGAACATCGCATTCATGGTTGGCCTGGCGTTCTCCATCGCTGCGAGCTGCAACTTCCCTGTGCTGTTGCTCTCGATGTACTGGAAAAACCTGACCACCCGTGGCGCCATGATCGGTGGCTGGATGGGCCTGCTCAGCGCAGTGATCCTGATGATTCTCGGCCCGACCATCTGGGTGCAGATCCTGCATCACGAGAAGGCGATCTTCCCGTACGAGTACCCGGCGTTCTTCTCCATCATCATCGCTTTCGTCGGCATCTGGTTCTTCTCGATCACCGACAAATCGAAAGCGGCAGAAGGCGAACGTGCACTGTTCTTCCCGCAGTTCGTGCGCTCGCAGACTGGCCTTGGCGCCAGTGGCGCGGTGTCTCACTGAGTGATGTAAGGCTGTAATGCAATGCAGAACGCCCCGACTGGTTCGGGGCGTTTTTGTTTTCGGCTGCTTTGAGTGATGCAATAAAAAACCCCGCTACGAGAGCGGGGTTTTCCTTGGCTGCCAGGGGGTCATATCCTGCCGAGCAGCACCAGAATCAACAGAATCACCAGGATCGTACCGATGATGCCCGATGGCCCGTAACCCCAACTTCTGGAGTGTGGGAATACCGGCAGGCCGCCGATCAACAGGAGGATAAGGATGATGATTAGAATTGTGCCGATGCCCATGACGAGTTCCTTCTTGTGTACTTGGTAAATGGCTATGCCGTTCAAGCTTTCTGCCAACAAGGCGAAAAGTTGTACCGCTTGTTAAATCCGACTGTGGGCACAATGAAAAGGTTCGAACCTTGCACAATAAAAAATTACAATTTTATAAAACCGTTAAAAATCAACAGGTTGTAATTTTGTCTTGTGGTTCTTGGCCTTTGGTTGAGTTCTCAATAGGGCCGCCATTACAGCGATTTAACATGGAACTTACAAGTGCGGCTTCGGTCGTCGAAGTTGCTGCGGGGGTCTAACTAGGAAGCAAGCTAATGTTTTATTCGCTGATGGCAGATGGGGTAGTGGTCTTCCATCTTTCATTCATTCTTTTCGTGATGCTGGGCGCACTTCTGGTGCTGCGGTGGCGTTTCTTTGTCTGGCTTCACCTGCCTGCGGTGGCCTGGGGCATGGCAGTGGAGTTTTTGCACCTGTACTGCCCGTTGACACCTTGGGAAAACGCCCTGCGCGTGAAGGCTGGTGCGTCAGGGTACGAGGGCGATTTCGTCGGCCACTATCTGATTCCGCTGATCTATCCCCAAGGCTTGACGCCGCAGATCCAGATAGCGCTCGGCTTTGTGGTTCTGGTGGTCAACCTGGGCGCCTATCTGATCGTGATCGCGCGCTGGCGGCGCAGACACAGAGCGGGCTGAGGCTGCGGTTTGCCTTGCATATTCAGCGAGCTAATGAAGGGGTTGTCGGACAATTTGTCTGTTTACACTCAGCTCACATCTTCGCAACTGACAAGGCAATTCCTATGCAAAATCGCATCATGATCACTGGCGCCGGGTCCGGTCTGGGTCGCGAGATCGCACTGCGCTGGGCCCGCGATGGCTGGCAGTTGGCGATGTCCGACGTCAACGACGCCGGGCTGCAGGAAACGCTGAGGCTGGTGCGAGAGGCGGGTGGGGATGGTTTCGTTCAGCGTTGCGATGTTCGGGACTACAGCCAGTTGACCGCGTTCGCTCAGGCCTGTGAGCAAAAGTTCGGCGGCATCGACGTCATCGTCAACAACGCCGGTGTGGCATCCGGAGGATTTTTCGATGAGCTGTCGCTGGAAGATTGGGACTGGCAGATCGCGATCAACCTGATGGGCGTGGTGAAAGGCTGCAAAGCGTTCCTGCCGCTGCTTGAACAGAGCAAGGGCAAGATCATCAACATTGCGTCGATGGCGGCGCTGATGCAGGGCCCGGCCATGAGCAATTACAACGTCGCCAAGGCCGGTGTGGTGGCGTTGTCGGAAAGCCTGTTGGTCGAATTGCGTCAGCAGGAGATCGGCGTGCATGTTGTTTGCCCGTCGTTCTTCCAGACCAACCTGCTGGACTCGTTCCGCGGCCCGACCCCGGCGATGAAGGCACAGGTGGGCAAGCTGCTGGAAAGCTCGCCGATCACCGCCAGCGACATTGCCGAGTACATCCATGATCAGGTCGCCAAGGGCGAGTTCATGATCCTGCCCCACGAGCAAGGGCGCATGGCCTGGCAGCTCAAGCAGAAAAATCCGCAAATGCTGTACGACGAGATGGCGAACATGGCGGACAAGATGCGCGCCAAGGCCAAGTCCGGGAAGGAGTGAGCGCCTCTGTCTGAATGAACGGTGTCGCGCAGACAACGAATGACCTGTGACAGGGAGCTTGCTTGCGAAGACTGAGTGCCAGGCCCAGAGATGCTTCGAATGTACTGGCCTCTTCGCGAGCAAGCTCCCTTGCGCAACAGCCTGACGTCATCCACGGGAAAATTTTCTGATAGGGTTGCCCGCATCGATCGCCACCCTTCACGAGATTTCGCCGTGCTCAACTATCTCTGGTTCTTCCTTGCCGCCTTGTTCGAGATCGCCGGTTGCTATGGCTTCTGGATGTGGCTGCGGCAGGGTAAAAGTGCGCTCTGGGTGATCCCCGCGCTGATCAGCCTGACCTTGTTCGCCCTGCTGCTGACCCGGGTTGAAGCCACCTATGCCGGACGAGCCTATGCGGCCTATGGCGGGATCTACATCATTGCTTCCATCGCCTGGCTTGGCGTCATCGAGCGTGTACGTCCGTTGACCTCGGACTGGATCGGCGTGGCGTTCTGCGTGATAGGCGCGACCATCATCCTGTTCGGCCCGCGCTGGTCCGTCAGCTGACAGAGCGAGAAGAAAATGACTGCAACGCCTTCCATGATTTCCGTCGCGTTTATGTGTTGCAAGGCATTTGTAGGAAGCATCTGTCAGTAACCGCCGTTCATCCTTGAAGGGCATGACTGATTTGCTCGCGGCACATTGAAGCGCCCTTGTAGGCGCGGCAACCTGCTCCCTCGGTTACCTCCAAGGGAGTAGGAAAATGCTGGTACTGACACGAGAAATAGGGGAGACATTCTCCATCGGTGATGACGTTACCGTGCAGATTCTGGGCATCACCGGCAATCAGGTGCGCCTTGGGATCAATGCCCCGCAGCAGGTGAAGATCCATCGCGCCGAGGTGTACAAGAGAATCGCCGCGCGACTGAAGCACATGGCGGCGCAAACACCGGGCGGCTAGACCCGACGCCTCAGCCATTCCAACTTGCCTTGCGGCACTCTTTGCTTATTCGTCGAAATACTCTTTGGGCACTTCGTGCTTGAGCATCAGCTGGCATTGCTGGCTGTCCAGATCGAAAAAAATCACCGCCTGACCCTTACTCAACGCATGCCGGACCCGCAGGACGCGGGTTTCCAGCGGCGTATCGTCGCCATTGTCAGTGCCATCCCGGGTCACGAAATCCTCGATCAGGCGCGTCAGGGTGTCGGCTTCGAGTTGGTCGTGGGGGATCAGCATGGAGTTCTCGGTCGTTACCAGGGAAAGATGGCGGGATGCTAGCGCGGACTGGGGGCAGAGGCTACACGCTGGGGTGCTGAATCTTACACGCTGATCGTTCCCCCGCGGAGCGTGGGGAGCGGTCAGACGTGGGTTTTCCGACGAGGCTTAACGCTGCCCCACCAACGTATCCACCGCCGGCACCCGGGTATCGGTTTCCATCTGTGCGTCATGCTCCAGTTGATGGCTGAAGTTTTCAAGCGAGGCATTGGATGGATGCGCGTCGCTGGCGAACACGGGCGGGCTGAGGATGTACGCCGCCAGCAGTTTGCTCAACGTATTGAGGCTGTCGATGTGGGTACGCTCGTAGCCATGCGTTGCGTCGCAGCCGAACGCCAGGAGGGCGGTGCGGGTGTCGTAGCCTGCGGTGATCGCCGAGTGTGCATCGCTGTAGTAATAGCGGAACAGGTCGCGGCGCACCGGCAATTCCTTGTCCTGCGCCAGGCGCAGCAAATGCCGGGACAGGTGATAGTCATACGGCCCGCCAGAATCCTGCATCGCCACACTTACCGCGTGTTCGCTGGAGTGCTGGCCCGGGGCGACCGGGGCGATGTCGATGCCGACGAATTCGCTCACGTCCCATGGCAGGCTGCCCGCCGCACCGCTGCCGGTTTCCTCGGTAATGGTGAAAAGAGGGTGGCAATCGATCAGTGGCTCGGCACCGCTGTCGACGATGGCCTTGAGTGCAGCGAGGAGGGCGGCAACGCCAGCTTTGTCGTCCAGATGTCGCGCGCTGATGTGGCCGCTTTCGGTGAACTCCGGCAGTGGATCGAAGGCGACGAAATCACCGATGTTGATCCCCAGCGACTCACAGTCGGCGCGGGTCGCGCAGTAGGCATCCAGGCGCAGTTCGATGTGGTCCCAGCTGATCGGCATGGTATCGACCGCGGTGTTGAACGCGTGCCCCGAGGCCATCAACGGCAGCACGCTGCCGCGAATCACGCCGGTGTCGGTAAACACACTGACACGGCTGCCTTCGGCAAAGCGGCTGGACCAGCAGCCTACCGCCGCCAGACCGAGACGACCGTTGTCTTTGACCTCACGGACGCTGGCGCCAATGGTGTCCAGGTGCGCGGAGACGGCGCGGTCGGGGCTGTTCTGCTTGCCTTTCAAGGTTGCGCGGATGGTGCCACGACGGGTCAATTCAAAGGGAATGCCCAACTCTTCAAGACGCTCGGCGACGTAGCGCACGATGGTGTCGGTGAAGCCGGTAGGGCTTGGAATCGCGAGCATTTCCAGCAGGACTTTCTGCAGGTAATTCAGATCCGGTTCGAGGATTTTCTTTGCAGTGGTCATGGATTAGCTCCTGTCGGAGCAGCGATAAGCTCCAAGCCATAAGCTGCAAGTGAGCGCGATGCCCTCTTGCAGCTTGCGGCTTGAAGCGTGCTGCTGCTGTTATTCAGCCATGCACGGGCAGGCTGTGGGGAAACAAAAGATCGACGAAGCGTTCGGCGGTGGGCTGTGGCTCGTGATTGGCCAGGCCGCAGCGCTCGTTGGCTTCGATGAACACGTACTCCGGTTGATCGGCGGCCGGAACCATCAGGTCCAGCCCGACAACTGGAATGTCGAGGGCGCGGGCAGCGCGGATGGCAGCGTCTTTGAGTACCGGATGAAGGATCGCCGTGACGTCCTCCAGGCAGCCGCCGGTGTGCAGATTGGCGGTGCGCCGAACCGCCAGTTTCTGATCGGCAGGCAGCACGCTGTCGAAGGTGAAACCAGCGTCTTCCACAGTGCGACGGGTTTCCTCGTCGACCGGGATCTTGCTCTCGCCACCGGTCGCCGCAGCGCGACGGCGGCTCTGGGCTTCGATCAACTGCTCGATGGTGTGTCGGCCGTCGCCCATGATTTCGGCAGGGCGCCGAATGGCTGCCGCCACTACGTCGAAACCGATGACGACGATGCGCAGATCGAGCCCTTCGTGAAAGCTTTCCAGCAGCACGCGGCTGTCGAACTGGCGGGCGCGCTCAACCGCCGCCTGCACATCTTCGATGGTACGAAGGTCGACCGCCACGCCTTGGCCCTGTTCGCCATCCACTGGTTTGACCACCACCCGTTCGTGCTCGTCGAGGAACGCGAGATTGTCGTCGGCATTGCCCGCCAGTTGCTGTACCGGCAACTCAAGCCCGGCGGCTCTCAGCACCTTGTTGGTCAGGCGTTTGTCCTGACACAGGGTCATGCTCACCGCAGTGGTCAGGTCGCTGAGGGATTCTCGGCAACGGATACGTCGCCCGCCATGAATCAGCGTGAACAGGCCTGCTTCGGCATCGTCCACCTGGACATCAATGCCACGACGATGGGCTTCTTCGACGATGATCCGCGCGTAGGGGTTGAAGTCCCCCTCAGGGCCCGGACCTAGAAACAGCCGCTCGTTGATACCGTTCTTGCGCTTGATGGCGAAGGTTGGCAGGTTGCGAAAGCCCAGTTTGCCGTAGAGGTTCTTCGCCTGCTGGTTGTCGTGCAGCACAGAGAGATCCAGATAGGCCAGGCCACGGCTCTGGAAGTGCTCGATCAGGTGGCGCACCAGCACTTCCCCGACGCCAGGTCGGGTGCATTGCGGATCGACCGCCAGGCACCACAGGCTGCTGCCGTTTTCCGGGTCGTTGAAAGCCTTCTGATGATTGAGCCCCATCACGCTGCCGATCACCGCATTGCTGCTTTCGTCTTCGGCGATCCAGTACACAGGCCCGCCCAGATGACGCGGGGTCAACAGCGCGGGATCGATGGGCAACATGCCACGCGCGATGTACAGACTGTTGATCGCTGTCCAGTCATCCTGACTCTGCGCACGGCGAATCCGAAAGCCGCGAAACACCCGCTGTGAAGGGCGGTAATCGCTGAACCACAGGCGCAGCGTGTCCGACGGGTCGAGGAATAACTGCTGCGGCGATTGCGCCAGCACCTGTTGCGGCGCGGCCACGTAGAGCGCGATGTCGCGCTCGCCGGGTTTCTCGTTCAACAGCTCGTTTGCCAGAGCTTCTGGATCGGGATAGGTATGGCCGATCAGCAGTCGGCCCCAGCCGCAATGCAGCGCCAGTGGCTCTGCATCCGGTGTACTGCCGTCTTCAGCGAAGCGAGCCTGCAGGCGTTCATAGGACGGCGCCTGACCGCGCAGCAGGCGCTGGTTGTAGATCGAAGCATTGGCTTTCATCGGTCAAAGTCCTTGTTCGCTCAGCCACAGGTTCAGGGCCGCGAGCTGCCACAGCTTGGAGCCGCGCAGCGGGGTCAATTGACCATCGGGATCGGTCAACAGCTTGTCGAGCATGGTGGGGTTGAACAGTCCGCGATCCTGGCTCGGGTCGAGCAACAGATCACGCACCCAGTTCAACGTGTCGCCCTCAAGGTGCTTGAGGCCGGGCACCGGGAAATACCCTTTTTTACGGTCGATGACTTCCGACGGGATCACCAGACGCGCCGCTTCCTTGAGCACTTGCTTACCGCCATCAGGCAGCTTGAAGCGCGCAGGGACGCGGGCCGAGAGTTCGACCAGACGGTAATCGAGAAACGGCGTGCGCGCTTCCAGGCCCCAGGCCATGGTCATGTTGTCGACGCGTTTGACCGGGTCGTCCACCAGCATCACGGTACTGTCCAGACGCAGGGCTTTATCCACCGCTGCATCGGCTCCGGGCATGGCGAAATGTTCGCGCACGAAGTCACCGGCGGCGTCATTGGCGGTCAGCCATTGCGGGGCGACCGTGTCGGCGTATTCCTTGTAGCTGCGGTCGAAAAACGCGTCGCGGTAGGCCGCATACGGGTCGCTGGCGCCGTCGACTTGCGGATACCAGTGGTAACCGGCGAACAGCTCGTCCGCGCCCTGGCCGCTTTGCACCACTTTGCAGTGCTTGGCGACTTCGCGGGACAGCAGATAGAACGCGATGCAGTCATGGCTGACCATCGGCTCGCTCATGGCGCGAAACGCGGCAGGCAACTGCTCGATGATTTCGCTTTCCTTGATGCGCAACTGGTGGTGGTTGGTGCCGTAATGCTTGGCGATCAAGTCCGAATACTGGAACTCGTCGCCGCGCTCGCCGCCGGCATCCTGGAAACCGATGGAGAAGGTGGACAGATCCTTCACCCCGACCTCACGCAGCAGGCCGACCAGCATGCTCGAGTCGACGCCGCCAGAGAGCAACACGCCGACATCCACCGCCGCACGTTGACGAATGGCCACGGCTTCGCGGGTGCTGTCGAGCACGCGGTCGCGCCAGTCTTCCAGGGTCAGGTTGGCTTCATCGGCCCGTGGGCCGTAGGGCAGTGTCCACCAGGTTTTCTGCTCGACCTTGCCTTCGGCGCTGACACGCATCCAGGTGGCAGGCGGAATTTTCTCGACGCCGGCCAGCAGGGTGCGCGGAGCGGGGACCACCGCGTGGAAGTTCAAGTAGTGGTTCAGCGCGACCGGGTCGAGCATCGGGTTGATGTCGCCGCCTTTGAGCAGGGCGGGCAATGCCGATGCGAAGCGCAGGCGCTTGTCGGTGCGTGACAGGTAAAGCGGCTTTACGCCCAGACGGTCGCGAGCGATGAACAGGCTTCTGTTATCGCGCTCCCAGATGGCGAATGCGAACATGCCGTTGAGCTTGGGCAGCATGTCTGCGCCCCAGGCGTGATAGCCCTTGAGCAGCACTTCGGTGTCACCACCGGAATGGAACTGATAACCGAGGCTTTCGAGCTCGGCACGCAGTTCGGGGAAGTTGTAGATCGCGCCGTTGAAGGCCAGTGACAGGCCCAGATGGCTGTCGATCATCGGCTGCGCAGAGCCGTCAGACAGGTCCATGATTTTCAGGCGACGATGGCCCAGGGCAATCGGCCCCTGGCTATGAAAACCCCAGGCATCCGGGCCGCGAGGGGCCAGATGATGGGTGATGCGTTCTACTGCGGCGAGGTCCGCAGGTTGGTTGTCGAAGCGTAGTTCACCAGCTAATCCGCACATATAATCCTTACCGGTTTTCCGTTGGGGAGCGTAGACGGGGAGTCCGGCTACCCAAAGACTGACCGGCAGGATTTCCCAGAGTTTTAGAACGATCGGTTATAAGCGGGCGCAGATGTCTGGTAACTGTATCTATTTTGGGGGATGTGTCGTTGGCAGGGGGCTTGCAGTTTCAATACCCCGTCATCTCCAGATACCCAACCCCCTCCTGACTGCCACTGACCTGCACCGGACCCTCCCAATAGGGGATCTGCAGGTTCATCCAGGCCTGCGGGTTGAGCGCTTCCACCGTGATGTTCAGATCCTTGCCCGGGATCTTTACCGACCAACGGGTAGGCATGTCGCGCCCCTCGACGTCGGTGGTGTCCTGCGGCTCAAGCGCGATGTCCTTGCCTTCCAGCAACTGGGTGCTGCCATCGCCGTTGATCCAGGTTCCGGTGAGATACGGTTCGCCGTCCTTCTGCCGCATGCGGTACAGCATCACTTCGGCGCCATCTTTCAGGTGCAGCGAAAACCAGTCCCAGCCGGTCTGGTTTTCCGTCAGCGGCTGGCTGCTCCATTCGCGATCCAGCCACGCGGGGCCGTTCACTTGATAGGTCTTGCCGTCGATCTCCACGCTGCCATCGGCCTGAAAGAATGGCTGGCTGTAGTAATACGACGCCTGGCCCTGTTCCGATTTCTGGCTGAAGCCCTGTTTGCCTTGCAGCACCAGCGGCTTGCTCGACGTCAGGTGCAATTGATAGCGAAAGTGCGGGCCGCTGGCCTGAAGGTGCATGTCCGCCAGTGGATCATTGCCGCTTGCCTTGCTGCTCAAGGACCAGTCGTCGATCCACGCCGAGAAGGGCGCCGGCGTCACCCCCGCCTGACCGATGCCGCCTCGGGCATAGCGTTCTGCCGCGTAGTGGTCATCCTCGGAGGTGACCGCCGCGTGGCCCATCCACAGGTTGCGGTTACTCCAGCCCTGATCGTTGCCGGGCGCGTTTTTCGAGCGGGGAAGGGCGTTGCGAAACAGCGTCCATTGCACACCGAACGACTGACCGTCAGCGTCCTTCAGATTGGCCGTGATGTACCACCACTCAATGCGGAAATCGTTATGCGGGCCGTGATCCTCGGGGAACGAGAAGCGCTTGTCCGGCGTTACCTGTGCGTAGCTCGCCGCGTCGTCCGCCAAGCCTGCAAAGCCTTTTTCTTCCTCGGGTTTGTCGTCGCAACCGACCATGAGCAGGCTGAGGATCAACAGCGCAGTCGCCCTGGCCTTCATCAGCCCGTCAGCTTTCATTGGCGAATGTCCTCAGCAAGTCGGCTGGACGCGTGCGATACAGCCGATACAGCGGCCACGCCGATGCGAGCAGAGTGGCGAGCATCGCCAGCAGCATCAGGCGCAGCAACTGCATCGGAAACACCTGCAACGGCAGGCGCCAGCCGAAGGCCTGAACGTTGATCACCGCATCCAGACACCAGGCCAACAACAGCCCCAGCGGAATCGCCAGCACCAGCGTCAACACCGCGAGCAGCCAGGTCTGGGCCAGATTCAGCAGCATCAATTGCCTGCGCGTCACGCCCAATGCCCACAGCGGCGCCAGTTGCCCAAGGCGGCTCTGGCTCTGGGTCAGCAGGCTGATGAACAGCGCGACGCCCGCGACCATCAGCGTCAGGCTGTTCAGCGCGGCGGTGGCGGCGAAGGTGCGTTCGAACACCTGGCGCGACCAGGCCTTGAGCTGGATCTGGTCGACGATGCGGTTGTCGTCGATGGTGAACTTGTTGTGCAGCACCCTCAGCAATTGCGGAATGGCGCGAGGGTCTATCCGCAAATTGAAGCGGTTAGGCGTCAACGTCGGCCAGTGTTTGAGCAGGTGATCGGCGTTGACCAGTATGTGCCCTTTGGGATTGCCGTAATCGGCGTAGATCCCGACGACTCGCAACGGCCATTCGCCGTCCGGGGCCGGCAGCTTTACTTCGTCTCCGATGCTGACCTTCAAACGGCGCGCCAGTTGTTCGCTGAGCATCAGCGTTTCTTCCCTGGCGAGCGCGGCCCACGGGTCGCCGCTGGCCGACTCCAGCAGCGGCCAGTGCTGCCGGTAATGCGGATGATCGATAACGCCGAACAGCTCGGCGGGCCAACCTTTGAGTTGCAGCGAAATCTGATAGTTGGGCAGCACGGCCGAGGTCAGCGGTTGCTCGCTCAGCCACTTCTGCAGCGGCGCGGCCTGCGCGGAATTTTGCGGGTTGATGTACAGCTCGGCGCTCAGGCGCTGTTCCAGCCAATGGGTGAAGGTCTGGCGAAAGCCCGAGGTCATGCTGCCCGCACCAATATTCGCAGCCATCGCCAACAGCAGTGCCATCAGCGCCAGGCTCAAGGCGGGCAATTGCTGGCGGCAGTCGGCGAGAAACCATTGGCCCAGCACCGTACGGCTTCGGCCCAGCAGCGCGTTGAGCAGGACATTGAGCAGCACCGGCAGCCCCAGCGCGGCGGCGAGCAGCAGGCTCGCCATCAGCACGAAACCCAGTGTCAGGCTGTTGCCAAACAGCGCGGCGAGCAGCGCGATGACGGCCGAGATCCCGGCAATCCAGCCTTGACGCTTCAACCAGCGGGCGTGGGTTTCGTGCCACGCCTGAGCGTTGGCCAGTGCCAGCAGCGGCAGGCGTGCAGCGCGCAACAGGCTGCTGGCCCCCGCGAGAAAGGCGCCGAACAGCGCAACGCCGAGCCCGCTCAGCCACCACCAGATACTCAGGTTCAGATGCCCGGCCACTTCGGCGCCGTACAGCCCGCGCAGGCTGGCCGCGACATCGGGCAGCAACACACTGGCCAACCAGTAGCCACTGATGACTCCGGCGATCCCGCCGAGCAAGGCCAGCACGCCCAATTCGATGACCAGACTGGTAATCAGTTTCCGGGCGCTGACGCCGCACGCGCGCAGGTTTCGCAGCAATCCTCGACGTTGCTCCAGGGCCAGACCAATCGCGGCATGCACGATAAACAAACCGACCACGAACGACAGAAAACCCAGCGCATCAAGGTTCAGGTGGAAGCTTTCGGTGAGGCGCCCCAGATCGTTGTCCTCGCCGCTTTTGCGAATCACCAGCTCGCCTTTCAGTTCATCGGGTAGAGCAGGGGCGTTTTCCGCGAAGTCCATTGGCAGGATCAGCCGCGAGATCTGTCCCGGTTGATTGAGCAATTGCTGCGCAAAGCCGATGTCCACCAGCAGCAGGCCGGGGGCCATGTCCGTCTTGGCGTGCAGCGGCGGCAGGACCTGGCCGCCCTCGCTCATTGGCTGCTGACCTTCGTGCAGACCCAACGCTTGCAGGGTTTGCGGGGAAATCCAGGTGCTGCCCGGTGGAGTGAAGAAGTCGACGATCTGCGCGGTGTCCAGCGACTGCCCCGCAAGCGCGGTGTTGACCGGTAGCGACACCGGTTCGATGCCCAGGAGGGTCAGGCGTTGATCGGGCAGATCCTTGAGGGTGATGCGGCCGCGCAACGCGGGGGACACCGGCCAGCCCGCGCGGCGCAGGCTGACGAAAGCGTCCTGCGAAAAATTCGCGCCGTTGGGTGACACCAGCACTTTCTGCGGCTCGCCGCCGATCAACTGGCTGGCCTTGGCGTAGCTTTCCCGCGCCTGGCTGTTCAGGGCTTGCACGCCAGTCAGCAGGCTGGTCGCCAGCCACAGCCCGGTCAGCACACTGAAGAATTGAACGGGATGCCGTCGCCAATGGCTGAGCAGGGCCTTGAGCGTCCAGAAAAATACCGGCATCAGTCTTGGCCTTCGCTGGCCAGACGCCCCAGGTGCAGAACTACCTGGCGATCCAGACGCGCCGCGATTCTGGGGCTGTGGGTCACCATCAACAGGCAGGTGGGGCTGTCGGCAAGCAGGTCGAGTAGCAGTTTCAGGACTTCGTCGCTGGTGTTTTCGTCGAGGTTGCCCGTGGGCTCGTCGGCCAGCAGCAAACCGGGACGCGAGGCGAGGGCACGACCGATGGCGACGCGTTGCTGCTGGCCGCCGGACAGTTGTTCGGGATAACGCTTGAGCAATGCGCCAAGCCCAAGGCGTTCAGTCAGTTCGGCCTGCCATTGCGGCTCGAAACGCCCGGCCAGTCGGGCCTGAAACGCCAGGTTATCTTCGACCTTGAGACTGCCGATCAGATTGAACTGCTGGAACACCAGGCCGATTTCGGTACGCCGCCAGTTGGCCAGTTGCGCTTCGTTCATCTGCTCCAGCCGCTGGCCGGCGATCTCGATGCTGCCCTGATCGACCTGATCCAGCCCCGCCACCAGGTGCAGCAGGGTGCTCTTGCCGCTGCCAGACTCGCCCATCAGTGCCAGGCTCTGGCCGCGATCCAGTTGCAAATCCACCCCTCGCAACACCGCCAGCGGGCCTTGGGCCGTGGCATAGCTCTTGAACACGCCCTGGACTTGCAGCATCGACATGCACCTGAAAGAGGAGTGAGGTGGAGAATACCGGGTTGGCCGGGGGAGATGTAAACAGCACGATGGTGCAGATTTGTAGCGCAGTGGATACAAGAGTGGGGTTGTGGTGCCTAGCCCGGCTTTTGATTATGCCGAAGGCGTGGAAGCGGGCTTGCAAGCGATCTGCCTCTGTCAGACGTACCGCAGTCTCTGGATTTACTGCCGCTGCGCGCCAGATCGCTGCCGTCGTGACCTCCGGCGTCTCCCACGGGTTTCGCGGCGTGCGAGCAGTATTCCTGCAACTCCTGGCGTACGGGCACTATTCGTGCAGGTTCGAGCGAGGTATGCAGATTATCCGAACGACGCCGAACCTGTGGGAGCTTCTGGAGCTGTGCGACAGTGGCGAAGCGGTGGTGCAGGCGTTGATGTATGGCCTGATCGACTGCGTTCGCTGCCGTCGTGACCTCCGGCGTCTCCCACAGGTTTTGCAGTATTCCTGCAACTCCCGGCGTCTTCCACGAGAGAGGGTATGCAGATTATCCGAACGACGCCGAACCTGTGGGAGCTTCTGGAGCTGTGCGACAGTGGCGAAGCGGTGGTGCAGGCGTTGATGTATGGCCTGCCCACTGCGTTCGCTGCCGTCGTGACCGCCGGCATCTCCCACAGGTTTCGCGGCGTGCGCAAAAGTGGCGGCAATGATCAATCTGTAGCTGATGGGTGTCACTTGCCTCGAATCAAGCCGCGCAGTACAAACCGGTTCGGATGACAGGCCTCGGCCACGCTGCGGGGCAGAGGCAGCGGCTCGTTATCCAGCCATGCGGCGATCAGCTCGCCGGACAAGGGCGCCGTGATCAACCCGCGCGAACCATGCCCGCTGTTGACGTACAAGCCGTCGAGCCAGGGGCAGGCGGTCTGCGGGACTTGTCGGGCATCTTTGCGCAGTGCCGCATAGGCCTCAAGAAACGCTTCCTTGTTTGCCAGCGGCCCGACGATGGGCAGGTAATCCGGGCTGGTGCAACGAAAAGCCGCGCGGCCCTCAAGCTGCTCGGCAGGCAGCGCATTGACCCCCAGGCGCTGGGTCAAATCTTCGGAGATTTCCCGCAGCAACTCGAGATTACCCAGATGCTCGGCCGTGGTCGGTGTCAGGTCGTCGCTCTTGAAGTCGAAGCTGGCACCCAGCGTGTGTTCGCCCAGACGCCCCGGCGCCACATAACCTTCTGCGCAGACAACGGTGTTCAACGACCGACTCGAGGGGGTTTCTGTCAGGCGAGTGATCTGCCCGCGAATACGCTTGAGTGGCAAGTCTGCACTGGCCGCAAAGCGCTTGACCTCCGCTGCACCCGCCAGCACCACCACCGGCGCCGAGTCCAGCAGTCGCTCGCCATCCCACGCCTGCCAGTGTTCACCTTCACGTCGTAGCTCGACCACATCGTTATGGGGCAACAGGCGAATGTTCGGCTGCCCAGCCTGATAACGGCACAGGGCAGGGGGATGCACCCAGCCACCTTCGGGGTAAAACAGACCGCCGCTGCTCAAGGCGATACCCGCCCGCGCTTCAGCTTCAGGACGCTCCAGCACATGCAGCAGATCAGAGGAAAACGCTTCGGTCAATTGCGCCTGACGTTCACGTTCCTTTTCGTCGAAGGCCAGTTGCAGCACGCCGCAATCGCCCCAGTCGACGCCACGCTGCAGGCGTTCCAGCAGGCGACGGGTATGGCCGAAACCGCTGAGGATCAATTGCGAAAGCGCTGTGCCATGGGCTGACAGTTTCAGGTACAGCACGCCTTGAGGATTGCCCGACGCTTCCTGCGCCAGATCGGCATGACGCTCCAGCAGACTGACCTGCCAACCCCGCGCCGCAAGGCTGGCGGCAGTCGCGCAACCGGCAAGACCGGCGCCGATCACCAGTGCCTTGCGCTCTTCGAGCTCCAGTACAGGACGCGCAAACCAGGGTTTCGCAGGGGCAGGAGTGGGCACATCTTCCGGCCAGCCGATAAACGCGCCCTTGAGCACTTCCCATTTATGCCCGATGCCCGGCACGCGCTTCATCTTGAAACCCGCCGCGTTCAGCGCGCGACGCACCCAGCCGGTGCTGGTGAAGGTGCCGATGGTGGAGCCCGGCGCGGCCAGACGCGCCAGCTCGGCGAACAGTTCAGGGGTCCACATTTCCGGGTTTTTCGAGGGCGCGAAACCGTCAAGAAACCATGCGTCGATCTGCCCGTCCAGTTGCGGCAACATCTCCAGCACATCGCCGATCAGCAGCGTCAGCGTCACCCTCCCACCATCGAACACCAGCCGCTGGAACCCCTCATGAATGGCGACGTACTGGTCGAGCAACGGGTCGGCGAACACCTTCAACTCTGGCCACAGGGCCAAGGCTCGCTCAAGGTCGACGCGGTTGAGGGGGTATTTCTCGACGCTGACAAATTGCAGGCGTGCCCCGGGCGTGGCGCAGGCTTCGAACAGTTGCCAGGCGCAGAGAAAATTCAGCCCGGTGCCAAAGCCGGTTTCGCCAATCACCAGGCGCCCGTCCACGGGGAGCGCAGTGAAGCGCGCCTGTAGGTCGTTCTGGGTCAGGAACACATGACGGGTTTCGGCCAGCCCCGATTCGTTGGAAAAGTAGACGTCGGCGAACGCCCGGGAGATCGGGTTACCGTTTTCGTCCCAGTCGAGCTGGGCGTGCTGGATAGTGGTCATGGTCGAACTTTGGCGGGAGCAAGGCGCGCATCTTAACCCAGCGCCAGGGCCAGGTTGCAGCAGGCGAATTGACCCATGGCCGGGATTCGCGGTCATAGCCCTCACTGACTCATCAGATCCGCTAGTCTTGAGCGATCAGGAACAGGAGCCGTACATGTTCGAATCCGCTGAAATCGGCCACACCATCGACGACGAAACCTACGACGCTGAAGTCCCCGCCCTGCGCGAAGCCTTGCTCGATGCTCAGTTCGAGCTGCATGAACAGGCCAAGCGTCCGATCATCATCCTCATCAACGGGATCGAAGGCGCCGGCAAGGGCGAGACTGTCAAGCTGCTGAACGAATGGATGGACCCGCGCTTCATCGAAGTACGCACCTTCGATCAGCAGACCGACGAAGAGCTGGCCCACCCACCCGTCTGGCGTTACTGGCGCCAGTTGCCGCCCAAAGGCCGGATTGGCGTGTTTTTCGGCAACTGGTACAGCCAGATGATTCAGGGGCGGGTACACAAACAGTACAAGGACCCGGTGCTGGATCAGGCCATCAACGCTGCCGAACGCCTGGAAAAAATGCTCGTCGACGAAGGCGCGGTGATCTTCAAGTTCTGGTTTCACCTGTCCAAGAAGCAGATGAAGCTGCGCCTCAAGACCCTCAAGGATGACCCCCTGCACAGTTGGCGCATCAGCCCGCTGGACTGGCAGCAATCGAAGACCTACGACAAATTCGTGCGTTTCGGCGAGCGCGTGCTGCGTCGCACCAGCCGCGACTACGCGCCTTGGCATGTGATCGAGGGTCTGGACCCCAACTACCGCAGCCTGACGGTTGGCCGTCTGCTGCTGGAAGGTCTGCAAAACGCCCTCAAGACCCCCGAGGGCAGCACCAATCTGGTCAACCTCGGGCCGTTGCCGAGCAACACCGATGAGCTGAGTCTGCTGGACAATCTGGACATGACCCTGGCGCTGGACAAGGACGATTACGAAGAACAACTGATTACCGAACAGGCGCGACTGTCCGGCCTGATGCGCGACAAACGTATGCGTCGTCACGCGCTGGTGGCAGTGTTCGAAGGCAACGACGCGGCAGGCAAGGGCGGGGCGATCAAGCGGGTCGCGGGCGCCCTCGACCCTCGGCAATACCACATCGTGCCAATTGCCGCGCCCAGCGAAGATGAACGTGCGCAGCCTTATCTGTGGCGCTTCTGGCGGCAGATCCCGGCGCGGGGCAAATTCACAGTATTCGACCGTTCATGGTATGGCCGGGTGCTGGTCGAGCGGGTCGAAGGCTTCTGTTCCGAGGCCGACTGGCTGCGGGCTTACACCGAGATCAACGACTTCGAGGAGCAGCTCACCGACGCCGGCATCGTGGTGGTGAAGTTCTGGCTGGCGATTGACGACAAAACCCAGCTGGAGCGTTTCAAATCCCGGGAAAAGATCCCCTTCAAACGCCACAAGATCACCGACGACGACTGGCGCAATCGCAAGAAATGGCCGCAATACCGCGAAGCCGTGGGCGACATGGTCGACCGCACCAGCACCGAAATCGCCCCGTGGACCCTGGTCGAAGCCAACGACAAACGCTGGGCGCGGGTAAAGGTGCTGCGCACGATCAATGATGCCTTGCAGGCGGCGTTCGAGAAAGATGACAAGAAGAAACGATAAGTCCTCGTCAGCCGACTATCAGGATGCGGTCGCGGTTGAGAGCCTTGCGCTTATCCACAAGGATCCGTTTGATCGAATCCTGGTCTCGCAGGCCACGATTGAGGGCTTCACCCTGCTCACTGCCGATGTATTGGTGGCACAGTACGGCGGCTCGGTGCGGATGGTTTGATCTGAGAAAATCACCGCTCCCGCAGCGCCTCGGTCCGGGCTTTGAGGACCGGCTTCAACAGGTAATCCATCACGCTCTTTTCGCCGGTGATGATGTCCACCGTCGCGACCATCCCCGGAATGATCAGCAGCGGTTTGGCGTCGCTGCCCAAGTGGTTTTTGTCGGTGCGCACCTGGATCAGGTAGAAGGTGTTGCCCTTGTCGTCGGTGGTGGTGTCGGCGCCGATCAGTTCCAGTTTCGCCGGCAGGCCGCCGTAGATGGTGTAGTCATAGGCGCTGAATTTCACCATGGCTTTCTGGCCGGGGTGCAGGAAGGCGACGTCCTGTGGCCGCACTTTGGCTTCGATCAGCAGGTTGTCTTCCAGCGGCACGATTTCCACCATGTCGCTGCCGGGCTGAACCACACCGCCGATGGTGTTGACCTTGAGCGTCTTGACGATGCCTTTTACCGGCGACGTCACCGTGGTGCGGGTCACGCGGTCATCGATGGCGATGCTGGTGGCACTGGCCTTGGCCAGGTCCGAGCGCTTGTCGTTCAGGTCTTTCGCCGCATCGGAACGGAAGCTGTCGAGGGATTCCTGAATCTTGCTCTTGATCTCGTTGATGGCCGCTTCCGCGCGAGGAATCGCCAGTGATGTGGCGTCCATCTGGCCACGCGCTTCGGAGGCCTTGCCTTTGAGCCGGATGATCTCCACAGGCGACACGGCCCCGCTGTTGACCAGTGGCGCCGACATGCTCAGCTCCTGCTGAATGAAGCCGAGCTGGTTGCGGTACTGATCCTGCTTGGAGCGAAACTCGGCCACTTCCTGGGTTTTCTGCCGCAGCTGTTCCTGCAGGGTGCGCTGTTCGCTGGCCAGACGCCGTTGCCGTGAGTCGTACAGCGACTGTTCATCGGCCGCCGACTGCGGCGCCTTGCTCAGCACCTCGGCGGACGGCTTGAAGGGACGACCTTCGGATTCGGCCGACAGGCGATCCACTTGCGCCATCAGCGTGTATTTGTCGACTTCGCTCTCGCCCTTGTTCGACAGGAACCGCGTGTCGTCCAGACGCAGCAGGGTGTCGCCCTTGTTCACGATCTGCCCTTCACGAACGAAAATCTCGGTGACGATGCCGCCTTCCAGGTTCTGGATCACCTGAACCTTGCTCGACGGAATTGCCTTGCCTTCGCCCATGGTAACTTCCTGCAGCACCGCGAACTTGGCCCAGACCAGTGCGCTTATGATCAGCGCAGCAGCGATCCAGACCGTGATCCGCGAACCTCGCGATGAGTCCTGCGCAACCACGCCGGCGACCTCCGGCATGAACTCGGTATCGACCTGACGACCAGGGTGAAAATAGCTGTGAGCGGATGACATAGGGAACGCTCCTTAAACCGTGGCCGGGCCGACACGGCCCTTGCGCAGTGCTTCGACGACCAGCTCTTTGGGACCGTCGGCGACCACCTTGCCGTTGTCCAGCACCACCAGCCGGTCCACCAGACTGAGCATCGACATGCGGTGAGTGACCAGCAGCAGGGTCTTGCCCTGCATCAGATCGAACAGCTTCTGGCGCAGGATGTCTTCGCTGCCGTTGTCCATGTGGCTGGTGGGTTCGTCGAGCAGCATGATCGGCGGATCGAGCAACAGCGCGCGGGCCAGTAGTACCGCCTGACGTTGACCACCGGAAAGCAGTTGTCCGCGTTCGCCGACCGGGCGATCGAAGCCCAGCGGATGGTTTCGCGCCAGGTCTGTTACACCGGTCAATTCGGCGACTTCCAGCATCCGCGCGTCGGTGACGTAGCGAGCGCCGAGGGTGAGGTTGTCGCGCAGGCTGCCCGCCAACAACGGCAGGTCATGGGCGACATAACCCACTTGCTGGCGCAGATCGGCGACATCCACCTGGCGCAGGTCCAGACCGTCCAGCAACAACTGGCCTTCGTCCGGTGCGTAGAAACCCATCATCATCCGCGCCAGCGTGCTTTTGCCCGAACCGCTGCGGCCGATGATGCCGATGCGCTCGCCGGGGCGAACGACGATGCTGACGTCGTTCAAGGCTGCCGGAGTGCCCGGCCCGCCATACGCAAAACTGGCCTTGACCACTTCCACTGCGCCCTTGAGCTGGGTGTGCTGGAGCGGGTGTTTGCCGGGCTCGCGTTCCTGCGGCAGGGCCATCAGCGCGTCAGTGCTGCGCATGGTGACCTGCGCCTGTTGATAACGTGTGATCAGCCCGGCGATCTGTCCCAGCGGCGCGAGTACCCGGCTGCCGAGCATGTAACTGGCGACCAGAGCACCGACGCTGAGGTTGCCGGCAATGATGATGTAGACGCCCGCGACGATGGTCGCCATTCCCGAAAACTGCTGAATGAACAGTGTGCCGTTGCTGGCCAGTGCCGACAGATCACGCGCGTGGCTGTCCAGGCGGGTAAGAGCGCCGTGAGTGTGTTCCCACTTGTGCTGGCGTTCGCTTTCGGCGCCGCAGGCTTTGAGGGTTTCCAGGCCTCCGAGGGTTTCCACCAGCAGGGCTTGGCGCTCGGCACCCAGCGCGAGGCTGCGTTCGACCGTGTCGCGCAGACGCATCTGGATGATCCACGCAAACAGGATGGTGGTCGGGAATGCCACCAGCGGAATCACCACCAGCCAGCCGCCGAGCAGGCCGATCACCGCCAGCATCAGCACGGCGAAGGGCAGGTCAATGATGCTGGTCAGGGTGACGGCGGTGAGGAATTCCCGCAGCCCCTGAAAGTCATGAATGCTCTGGGCGAAACCGCCGATGCTTGCCGGGCGGGCCTTCATGGCCATGCCGGTGATGCGCTCGAACAGCGTCGCCGAGAGGATGACGTCGGTCTTCTTGCCGGCCTGATCCAGCAGGCGCGCGCGCACCAGACGCAGGGTCAGCTCAAACGCCGTACCGATCAACAGACCGATCGCCAATACCCACAAAGTCGACGTCGCCTGGTTGGGCACGACGCGGTCGTAGGTCTGCATGACGAACAGCGGCACCATCAACCCCAACAGGTTGATCATCAGGCTGGCGAGAATCGCGTCGCTGTACAGCCAGCGCGACAGCTTGAGGGTGTCGCGGAACCAGGCATTGACCCGCGGCACCAGCGGCGCTCGCAGGTTTTCCAGTTCATGGCGGGGGCGGGCGAACAGCGCCTGGCCAGTGTAGAGCGTTGCCAGCTCTTCACGGGTCACGCGTTGTTCGCCGCCGTCTGCTTCGCTTGGCAGGATCAGCGCCCGACCGTCTTCTTCCCATCGTCGAAGGACCGCGCAGCGATTGCCCTTGAGCAGCAGTAATACGGGCAGGTTCAGACCGTCGATGGCGTCCAGGCTGCGGCGCAGAACGCGCGCCTGCAGACCGGCGCGAGCGGCGGCGCGTGGCAGGAGATCGACGCTCAAGGACTGTTGCGCCAGCGGCAGACCGGCGCTGAGGCTGGTCCGGCTGGCGCTGCAATCGTGGAGCCGGCAGAGGATGAGCAAGCCATCCAGCAGCGGATCGTCGAAGTTCGAACGAGGGTCAAACGGTTGTGCTGATTCTATTGACGGCGGCATGCTGGTCACAGACTTCTCCCGCGCTAAGTGCGCTGCTTGCTACTTCAGCTCTGGCAACCGGGCTTCGCTTTTGACATCTGTCAGAGCGACCGCTGCGGCCGGCAATACAACGCGTTCTTTGCGCAACAGCTCGCCTTCAGTGGCCAGCACCCGGTACATCGAGAACTCTTCGGTGTAGCGCAGCTCGGTGTAGCGACGGGCGGCGTTGTAGAGCTCGTTTTCGCTGTCCAGCAGGTCGAGCAGGGTGCGTTGGCCTAGGCCGAACTGATCCTGATACGCGGCGCGAACCTTGGTCGTGGTTTCGGCATATTCGCGGGCGATCGGGGTCTGCACGCGGGCGTTGTTCATGGCGTTCCAGGCCAGGGACAGGTTCTCGTTGAGCATGCGCAACGCGTTGTTGCGGATGTCCATCGCCTGACCGGTCTTGTACGAGTCCGAGTTCAGACGCGCCTTGTCGCGGTTGCCGTTGAACAGGTTGTAGTTCATCACCACGGCGGCACGCCATTCGTTGTCGTGTCCTTCCTCACCCTGCAGATTGTCGTTCGCGCCGACCGCCAGTTCGCCATCGAAGCGCGGGTAGAACGGGGATTTCGCGACTTCATACTGCTTCTCGGCGGCATTGACGTCCGCCTGCGCCGATTTCAGATAGGGGTTGTTGACCAGCATGCTCTGGCGCGCATCGCTCAGGCTTTTTGGCACCTCACCCTTGATTGTGGTCGGGGCTTCGAGCTGGTCGGGCATCTTGCCCACGGCACTGAAGAAGTTGGCTTCGGCGTCGGCCAGATCCACTTGCGCGGTGTAGAAGTTGTTCTCGGCCAGCGCGCGGCGAGCCTTGGACTGATCACTGTCGGCGTTGCTGCCGATACCGCGACTGCTGCGCAAACCGATCTGGTCGTTGATGCGCAGGTGCGCCTGCAGGTTGTTCTTGGCCAGGTCCAGCAACTCACGGCGCTTGAGCACTTCCAGGTATACCTCGGTTGCCCGCAGTGCGAGGCTTTCGGAGGTGCCGCGCAGGTAGTACGCCCGGGAGTCGACCACCGCCTGGGTACGCCCGACTTCGTTCTTGGTATTGAACCCGTCGAACAGCATCTGCCGCAGGCGCAATTCCGACTGGGTGTAGTTCAGGGTTTCTTCGTTGTGATTGCCAAAGGCTCGGGTGGTGGGGCTGTCAGTGTGTTCGCGGCCGTAGGCGGCCACCAGATCCACGGTCGGGAGATAGCCTCCCTTGGCGACTTTCACGTCTTCGTCTGCGGACAATCGGTTATTCACGTTGGCGTGAATCTCCGGGTGATTGTCGATGGTGTTCTGAATCGCCTGATTCAGTGACATGGCTTGCGCTTGGGCGCAGGCGACCGCCAACACAACTGCACTGTAGAGCGGGGTCAAATCGCGCATGGAAACTACTCCCTGGATTGTTGTCGTGCTACTAACGCCAAAAAACCGTCAAATCTTGCTGTTAAAACCGTATCAGGTTTGTAACATCAGAGCTAAGAACAACTTTGGGAAAACCTCAGACGTTTTTCTCATAAGCCTTATTCCAAAAAAAACTTATGCCATTTCCGGGTTTCAGGCGATTGTTCATCTCAGGAATTGCCTGTATTCAACGTATTACAAGCATCGTACGGTTGCGGTGGGAGTTTCAACGGAAATTTGACGGCGTTCGATCAAGCGGTTTTTCGAGAAAAAAACCTGAAAAAATTCAGCGACATAAAATTGTCGTCTGATACTGGCTTCAAGCCATTTCTGTGCGCCGATCGAACAGTTCTTGTTGGATTCGTAACATTTTCTGATCCGGTATTAGCAGCAAGGGAGTGGATATGGCCAGGTTGATCGGTACTGTGCAGAAGGTAGTGGGGGATGTTTTTGCGGTGGCCAGCAATGGTACCAAGCGTCTGGTGATCGAAGGCGACAAGGTGTATGCCGGCGAGCAACTGCAGACCGGACCCACCGGAGCGGTGGCGGTGCACCTGGCCAAGGGCGGTGAGCTGACCCTGGGACGCGACAGCAGCATGCCGTTGACCCCGGAAATCCTCGCCAATCACGCGACCCACATAGACACTCCCGATGCCGCGCCGAGCCAGGCCCAGCTGACGGATGTGCAGCAAGTGCAACAGGCGATCGCCGCCGGTGCCGACCCCAGCCAGATCACCGATCCGCCCGCCGCAGGCAACGCCAATCCCGGAGGTTCGCCCACAGCGCTGGGAGGCGGACACTCTTTCGTACTGCTGACCGAGACCGCTGGCGTGGTAAACCCGGTGATCGGCTTTCCGACAGCCGGTCTGACGAGCACCTTTATCGTTCCGGATGGCGAAGTCTTCGGCGACCCGAACCAGAGCAACGCGACCTTGCCACCTTTGGTAACGCCACCGGTCCTGACTCCACCAGATCAACCACCGCCAGATCAACCACCGCCAGATCAGCCGCCACCGGATCAGCCTCCGCCAGACCAACCACCACCACCGCCACCTCCGCCCGTGGACGACGGCGTGACCCTCGGCTCCAGTGAAGTCACGCTGAACGAAGCCAATCTGGCGGGTGGCAGCACACCCGACCCTGATGCGCTGACCCAGAATGGCGTCATCAAGGTCAGTGCGCCCGATGGCTTGCAGACCCTTACCATTGGTGGCATCGACGTGGTCGTCAACGGTGTGGCAATCACTTCGCCGCAGTCGATCACCTTGCCTTCGGGCAATACCCTGACCATCCTCGGCTACAACCCGACGGCAGGGGAGGTCACTTATAGCTACACGCTCAACGGTTCGGAAACCCATAACCAGGGCGACGGCACGATCAACAACGAGCAGATCGCGGTGCATGCCGTAGACAGCGATGGCGACGTGGCGGATGGCAACATCAATGTCCACGTGACCGACGACGTTCCGCACGCCAACCCCGATATCGGTTACGTGAAAGAAGGCGGCGAAACCAGCGGCAATATCCTCGGCAACGATGTTGCGGGTGCTGACGGCCCTGGCGCCGGCGGGCTGATCATTGGCGTGCGCGCCGGCAGCGACACCTCGACCCCGGTTTTCGGTGGCGTGGGCACTGTCATTCAAGGCCTCTACGGCACGCTGATCGTCGACGCCAGCGGCAATGCTTCTTACGTCGCCAACCCAAACAATGGTGGTCATGGCGACGCACAGGATGTGTTCACCTACACCATTCGCGATGCCGACGGCGACACCAGCACCACGACAGTCACTGTCAATGTTTTCCACAACGATGGCGTGATCATCGGTGGCAGCGATTGCACGGTCAGCGAAGCCAATCTTGCTGACGGCAGTCATCCCGATGCCGGCGCACTGACCCAGACCGGCACCGTAAAAATCACTGCCCCTGACGGTTTGCAAACCCTGACCGTAGGCGGCATCAACGTAATCGAAAATGGCGTGCTGATGACCGCGCCGCAATCGACCACCTTGCCATCGGGCAGCACCTTCACGGTTATTTCGTACAACCCGACGACAGGGGAGGTCACTTATAGCTACACGCTCAACGGTTCGGAAACCCATAACCAGGGCGACGGCACGATCAACAACGAGCAGATCGCGGTGCATGCCGTAGACAGCGATGGCGACGTGGCGGATGGCAACATCAATGTCCACGTGACCGACGACGTTCCGCAAGCCAACCCCGATATCGGCTATGTAAAAGAAGGTGGCGAAACCAGCGGCAATATCCTCGGCAACGATGTTGCGGGTGCTGACGGCCCTGGCGCTGGCGGGCTGATCATTGGCGTGCGCGCCGGCAGCGACACCTCGACCCCGGTTTCCGGTGGCGTGGGCACTGTCATTCAAGGCCTCTACGGCACGCTGATCGTCGACGCCAGCGGCAATGCTTCTTACGTCGCCAATCCTAACAACGGCGGGCATGGTGATGCGCAGGATGTGTTCACCTACACCATTCGCGATGCCGACGGCGACACCAGCACCACGACAGTTACGGTCAATGTTTTCCATAACGATGGCGTCACCATCGGCGGGGGCGACTGCACGGTCGATGAGGCCAACCTGCCAGGCGGCTCGCATCCGAATCACGACGCGCTGACCCAGACCGGTACTATCAATATCGGCGCACCGGACGGTCTGAAAACCCTGACCGTGGGCGGGATCAACGTCATCGACAACGGGGTGCAGAGCACCTCGTCACAAACCACCACCTTGCCTTCGGGCAGCACGCTGACCATCCTCCATTACGACCCTGCGACCGGTGTCGTCACGTACACCTACACGCTCAATACGCCGGAAACCCACAATCAGGGCGACGGCACCTCGCTCAATGATCAGATTTCCGTGCATGCCGTGGACAACGACGGCGATGTGGCCGATGGCAGTGTGGTGGTCAAGGTTCTCGACGACACGCCTCAGGCGCACTGCGATATCGGCAACGTTGCGGCGGGCGGGGATGTCAGCGGTAATCTGCTGCTCAACGACTCTGCGGGTGCCGATGGTGCAGGCCCCAACGGTTTGATCGTTGGCGTGCGTGCAGGCGGCGATACCACGACGCCAGCCAGTGGCGGACTGAACACCGTCATCGCCGGGCTGTTCGGCACCTTGATCGTCGATGCTCAGGGCAATGCGACCTATCACAGCAACCCGGCGCTGGTCGGACCGAACGGCGAGCAGGACGTGTTTACCTACACCATCCGCGATGCCGACGGCGATAGCAGCACCACCACCGTCACCGTCAACGTCGCACCACCATGCCCGCCGGTTGCCTGCAACGACCACGACGTGACCGTGCAGGAAAGCGCGCTCGATACCCACAAGGACGGTCAGGACCTGGCGCCGGGCAAAGTCACCGGCAGCAACCCGGGCTCGACCGCCGAAACCGGAACCGGCACCCTGGCCGACTCGGCCCATGGCGGCTATGGCGCGCTGACTTTCAGCCTTGATGGCGCACACAACGGTACGGCCCAGGGGCAATACGGCGTGCTGCACCTGAACGCGGACGGCAGCTACACCTATACGTTGACCACGCCGCCGCACAGCCAGCCAGCGGCCAACGACGGGCCGAACATCACCCACGACACCTTCAATTACACGGTCACCGATTCGCTGGGGCATTCGTCCACCGCGCAAATCGTCATCAACATCGTCGACGACCAGCCGAAGGCCGCCTGCATCGACAAGACCGTGACCAGCGAGGGCGTCGACACCAACCTGATGCTGATCGTCGACAACTCGGCGAGCATGAACGAGCCATCAGGCGTCAACGGCCTGACCCGACTGGGGCTGGAGAAGCAGGCGATCATCGAGCTGCTGAACAAATACGAAGCGTTGGGCGACGTGAAAGTGCAGTTGGTGACCTTCAACAGCCAGGCGCACATCGGCAGCAACGAATGGGTGGATGTCGCCACCGCCAAAGCGATGGTCAACGCGCTGACCGCTGGCAACGGCACCAACTACGACGCGGCGCTGGCGGCGGCGCAGCAGGCGTTCGTCGAGAAGGGCGCGATTGCCGGTGCGCAAAACCTGGCCTACTTCTTCTCCGACGGCAATCCCACCACATCGCCGCAGCATTCCGATCCGGGCCATGTGCCCAATCCGGCACGGGGCGATGGCATCGACGCGACCGAAGAACATGCCTGGACGACCTTTCTCGACAGCCATCACATCAACGCATTCGCCATCGGCGTCGGCACCGATGTCAGCAGCACTTACCTGAATCCGGTCGCCTACAACGGCGCCACCGGCACCAACACCGACGCGAAGATCGTCACCGATCTTGGTCAGTTGAACGTGGTGCTCAGCGGGACGGTGCAGGGCGGGGTGCATGGCAGTCTGCTGGAAGGCGGCACCTTCGGCGCGGATCAGGGCTTCATCAAGTCGGTGACGGTCGACGGCACCACGTACACCTTCGATCCGAGGGCGTTCAGTCATCAGGGCAATGTCACCACCAGTGGCGGCGAGAACCACGGCAGTTTCAATGGTCAGAGCAACACGCTTACCGTGACCGGCGAGCACGGCACGCTTGTACTCAACATGGGCACTGGCGAATACAGCTATACGCCAGCGGTCGGCGTCACTCAGCCGGTGACCGAGAATATTCACTACGTGCTCAGCGACTACGACGGCGATCTGGCGTCGGCCAACCTGAGCGTGCATGTGGTTCCGCCTCCGGTCTACGAAGCGCCGACAGCGGTGGTCGACAACGTCATCACCAACCTCGGCGGTTCGAGCATCGTGATTCCCGGCGCGGCACTGGCTGCCAATGACGTCTCGGGCAATGGCGGTTCACTGACCGCATCGCCGACCACGTTCAACACCGGCTGGACCGCCAAGGGCGCCGACTTCACGGCTGGTTCGCTGAAAACCATTCAGTTCGCCGGTGCGCAGAACAAGGACAGCAATCACCTGAAGAACCTGGACCGCAGCGACTTCTTCAACAACACAGCCACCACGGCCCTGTTGGTGATCAGCGGCTATCTGGGCGCGGTCAACGCGGCGCCCTCCAACGCGCAGGATCTGTACAGCGTGCACCTGAAGGTGGGGGAAACCGTCACGGTCGATCACAACCTGACCAACGACGTGCTGGGCATGGCCTGGAAGTTCGAAGATGGCGCCTATCACGGCATTGCCGACGGCGGCACCTTTACCGCGACCGAGGACGGCACCTATCGTCTGATCGTGGTCAACCAGGCCGATCCGGGCGTAAAAGGGCATTACGAACTGAACCTGTCCATCGACTACGCAGCGGTCAACACCACTCCGGATGTCCACAGCAGCTACACCGTCACCGATCCTCACGGCGGCAGCAGCACCGCAGCGGTGAACATTGCGCATCAGGACGGCCATACCCTGTTGGGCACCACCGGCGATGACGTACTGGTGGGCGCGGCGGACAGCCACTTGCATGGCGGCGACGGCAACGACGTGCTGGTCGCAGGGCCGGGCAACAACGAGCTGTTTGGTGGCAATGGCAACGACATGCTCTTCAGCGGGCCGGGCAATGACCTGCTCGATGGTGGCGCGGGCAACAACACCGCCAATTACTCGCTGGCGACCGCAGGCGTTACCGTGAGCACCGCCGAGCTGGGCCCGCAGCATACAGGTGGGGCGGGGACCGACACGCTGGTCAACATCGACAACCTGATCGGCTCCAACTTCAACGACCACCTCACTGGCGATCAGGGCAACAACATTCTCAATGGCGGGCTGGGCAACGATGTCCTGAACGGCGGCGCGGGTGACGACATCCTGATCGGTGGGCCGGGCAATAACACGCTCACGGGCGGGCCGGGGAGTGACACCTTCCAGTGGCAGGCCGGCAATACCGGGCACGACACCGTGACCGACTTCAACTTCGGCCTCGACAAGCTCGACCTGTCGCAGTTGTTGCAGGGTGAGCATGCGGACGCCAACTCGCTGGAGAATTTCTTGCACTTCAGCGTCAGCGGCAACGGCGCGTCATTGGTGTCGACCATTGATGTGAGCAGTGTGGCGGGCGGTGCGACGACTCAGACCATCGACCTGGCCGGGGTCAACCTTGCCCAGCATTACGGCGTCTCGCCTGGAGCGGGCGGTGTGGTGGCGGGTGGGCCGGACACGGCGTCGATCATCAACGGGATGCTTGGGGATCATTCGCTGAAGGTTGATACGGTTTGAGTGGAAGGCTTGCGGTGTGCCTGGAACACCGCACCAGTTTAAGTCCGCGGAGCGGTTTTACGCGCAGGGGTGCTTGCTCGGTTTGGCGTTGATTTGGTGTGTATATCCATTACCGGTGGTGGCGCCTGTTTTTGGTTCTGGCTAACGCCAGACCTGTTTCGCCTTCGGCGAGTTACTTGAAAAGACACCAAGTAACCAAGTGTCCCTGCTCCTGGTTGGGTTCCTCCTTCGTCGGAATTCCCTCACTCCGGCGACGCTCCGTGGGCCCGCCGCCAACCGCCATCCATGGCGGGGGGCGGCTCTCGCGGCATCCATGCCGCTCGGCCCACTCCACGCCACCTGCGCTCAGCCTGCACCCAAGTCGCGATGTGTGGCGTCTGAACTGACGTGCGCTTAGAAGCAAGATCAAGATCAACAGCGAACACAGCTGTCCCTCTCGACCCAATTCCTGTGGGAGACGCCGGAGGTCACGACGGCAGCGAGGCGGTGGATCAGCTATGAAGTTGTCTGCTGACCCACCGTTACCGCGGCTGTCGCACAACTTCAGCGTCTCCCATAGGGTTTCGTGTACAGCTGGAAATCTGGATACGCCACGTAATAGCGGCGCGGCTGCTAGGGCTCTGGCGTTAGCCAGAACCGAAAATCAGCGCCACCAAAAATAACGGATAAGCCCCCAAAACTCAGCGCCACCCCAAAAAGCGCAAGCGCATAACATTCAGTCACCGCCGCAACGTCTTCTGCCGCAAAATATAAACCGTCACCAACACCGCACTCACCAGCATGAGTCCCCGCGCCCAGATCATCGGCACCAGCCAGCAGGAAAACCCGATGCTGATCCACATCAGTCCAATCGCGTAAACCTTGCCCTTCAGCGGAATGCCTTCGCCATCCAGATAGCCACGGATCCACGGACCGAGCCGAGGATGATCGACCAGCCAGTGATAAAAGCGGGGGGAACTGCGAGCGAAACAGGCGGCGGCCAGCAACAGGAAGGGCGTGGTCGGCAGCACCGGTAGAAAGATCCCGATGACACCCAACACCACGCTCACCCAGCCAACCCCTTGCAGCAGATAGCGCACGAACCGGTTGCGGCTGGTGCGCGATGACTCGTCTGAATTGCCATGCGCCATAGGCGCAGACTCAGTGGTGACGGGGTTTGAGGATTGCCGGTTTTTCATCCGGAGCATGCAACAGCAGATACAGCGCGGTCAGCGCCTCGGGGATCTGCACGATCATGTCGTCCATCAGATTGGCGTCGGCCGCGATGTCCGCGAACTCAGGCTGCTCATCGAACAGACCCGAACCGACCATGATCGGCAGCAGCATTTCGCTGACTTCTTCTTCATCGTTTTCAAACCAGGCCGATTCGCGCAGGAACACGCCTTCCATGAAGCCGATGCACCAGCCACGCAATTCGGAGTCGTCCGGGTCATCGCCCAGATCCAGATCGCACGGCAGTTCGAATTCTTCATCCGAGGCCAGCTGACGGGCGATGTGCGCCTTAAGCAGGATCAGCGTGGATTCGATCTCTTCGTGCTGCGCCTGGTCGGCATAGTGCGGGGGCTCGGCGAACAACGCGTCGATCCATTCGCGATCAGGCACGGTTTCGGCACAGATCGACAGCGCGGTCAGGTAGCCATGGGCGGCTACATAGTCCAGCGCTTCGTCATGCAGCTCATCGGCATCGAGGAAGGCTTGCAGGCGGTTTAATTGCTCAGCGAAGGACATGAAGGACTACCTTGGAAATAAACGATGCTGAATTCTAGGCCCTGAGCGCCATAGATGCCAGCGACGAGGCCCTTGGAGTCAGGATTGCGCTAAATTTCGACCGTTGGTGTAAGCGCTGTCCTATCCCCCGGAGTGGTCCGGTATACTGCCGCGCTTTGCGATTTGCACAGCGATTGTTCACCCGCTGTAGTGGCACCATCCGGGGTATCTATGCTCGACCAGGCTCAACGCGTACTTAAAGACATCTTCGGCTACGACAGTTTTCGTGGCTTTCAGGGTGCCATTATCGAACGCGTGGCCAATGGTGGTGATGCTCTGGTGCTGATGCCCACCGGGGGCGGCAAGTCCCTGTGTTTTCAGGTGCCTGGCCTGTTGCGCGACGGTTTGGCAGTAGTGGTATCGCCGCTGATTGCCTTGATGGACGATCAGGTCGCGACCCTCGAAGAACTCGGTGTTTCGGCGGCGGCGCTCAACTCCACGCTCAGCGCCGAACAGCAGCGCGATCTCGCCAACCGCATTCGTCTGGGCGAAGTGAAGATGCTGTATCTGGCGCCCGAACGCCTGGTTCAGCCGCGCATGCTGGCTTTTCTGCAAAATCTGAACATCGCTCTGTTCGCCATTGACGAAGCCCACTGCGTTTCACAGTGGGGGCATGATTTCCGCCCGGAATACCTGCAACTGGGCCAATTGGCCGAGCTGTTTCCGGATGTGCCGCGCATTGCTCTGACCGCCACGGCCGACAAGCGTACCCGGGAAGAAATCGTCACCCGTCTGCATCTGCAGAACGCCGAGCGTTTCCTGTCGAGCTTCGACCGGCCCAACATCTTTTATCGCATCGTGCCCAAGGAGCAGCCGCGCAAACAGTTGCTGGCGTTCCTTTCCGAGCGACGCAGCGATGCCGGTATCGTCTATTGCCTGTCGCGCAAGAAAGTCGAAGAAACCGCCGCGTTCCTGAGCGACAACGGCTATCCCGCGCTGCCGTATCACGCCGGCCTGCCTATCGAGACCCGTTCGGAGAACCAGCGTCGCTTCCTCAATGAGGAAGGCCTGATCATGGTCGCCACCATCGCCTTCGGCATGGGCATCGACAAACCCAACGTGCGTTTCGTCGCGCACATGGATCTGCCCAAGTCGCTGGAAGCCTATTATCAGGAAACCGGTCGGGCAGGGCGCGACGGTCTGCCGGCGGACGCCTGGATGGCCTACGGTCTGCAAGACGTTGTGATGCTCAAACAGATGTTGCAGAACTCCGAGGGCGACGAGCGCCACAAACGCGTGGAGCAGCACAAGCTCGATGCCATGTTGTCGCTGTGCGAAGAAACCCGCTGCCGTCGTCAGGCGCTGCTGGCCTATTTCGACGAAAACATGCCCAACCCCTGCGGCCACTGCGACAACTGCGTCGACGGCGTGCAGACCTGGGACGCGACCGAGCCCGCGCGTCAGGCGCTGTCGGCGATCTATCGCACCGGTCAGCGTTACGGCGTCGGCCATCTGGTGGACGTGTTGCTGGGCAAGGAGAACGACAAGGTCCAGAGCTTCGGGCATCAGAAACTGGCGGTGTTTGGCGTTGGCAAGAGCCGCAGCGAAGGCGAATGGCGTTCGTTGTTCCGGCAATTGGTGGCCCGTGGCCTGGCTGATATCGATCTTGAAGGCTACGGCGGCCTTCGCCTGAGCGACACTTGCCGGCCCCTGCTGCGTGGCGAAGTGACCCTGCAATTGCGGCGCGACCTCAAACCCCAGACCACGGCGAAAGCCTCGGGCAGCCCGGCGAGCCAGTTGGTGCGCGGCGAAGAGCGCGAACAGTGGGAAGCCCTGCGTGCTTTGCGGCGCAAGCTGGCCGAAGAACACGGCGTGCCGCCTTACGTCATCTTCCCCGACTCGACCCTGCTGGAGATGCTGCGCAGCCAGCCGGGCACCATGGCCGAAATGGGCCGGGTCAGCGGCGTCGGTGCACGCAAGCTGGAGCGCTACGGCGAGGCCTTCCTCGAGGTACTCGGCGGGGCAGCGCCGGCGCCGCGGGTCGTCACCGATCTGCGCCACGAACTGATCAGTCTGGCCCGCGCAGGCATGACCCCGTTGCAGATCGCCAGTCAATTGCAGTGCTCGGAAAAGAACGTCTACACCATGCTGGCAGAGGCCATCGGCAAACAGCAGTTGTCTCTGGAGCAGGCGCTGGACCTGCCGGAAGATTTGCTGACCGAGATCCAGGACGCATTCCTCGACGGAGAAGGGGAACTGCCACCGGTAGCCGCCATCGCCGAGATGTTCACCGGCCGCGTTCCGGAAGGCGTGCTGTATTGTGTCCGCGCGGCGCTGCAGTCTGAGTTCGAGGTCTGACCAGGCAACACCTCTTTTACCACGCCAAACCCGCCGCACTCCGGACTGGCTACTGCTCTGCGACGAAACACCACGCCTGGCTACTTGCCTCGTCCCAAGCTCCATGGTTAGCTGCCTATTAATTAGGAATCGTCTTTAACCATTGAGTTACCTATGCCGTTAACTGAAGAACACCGCTTTGGCATGCAACTGGCCAACCTGTCCCGGGGCTGGCGTGCCGAGCTTGACCGCCGTCTGGCCGATCTTGGGTTGTCCCAGGCCCGTTGGCTGGTCCTGCTGCATCTGGCGCGTTTCAAGGAAGCGCCGACCCAGCGTGAATTGGCGCAGAGCGTCGGTGTGGAAGGCCCGACCCTGGCCCGCCTGCTCGACAGCCTGGAGAATCAGGGGCTAGTCCGTCGTCAGGCCGTGATCGAAGACCGGCGGGCGAAAAAAATCGTCCTGTCCGACACCGCTCGGCCGCTGATCGAAAAGATCGAGACCATCGCCACGGCCCTGCGCCATGAGTTGTTCGTCGGGATCGATGAAGAAGATCTGCGCGTCTGCATGCGGGTGCACTCGACTATTCTGGGCAATCTGGAAAAATCTTGAGGTCATGGCCCTGAGCCAGCCACAAATACGTTGAACCTGTCGAAACATCCTGTTCTATTTGCACCCATACTGGTTTTGCCTGGGCACCATGTCCATCCAACGGAATTTGCAGGGAAGCCTGCCTCATAAGGGTTCGCATGCTGAAGAGTTTTCAGGCCGGTAGTCGGCGCGGGAGTCACGCACCATTTCGCGTTCAGTCGGGTCTTCGTACAGGGTTGCTGGCAGTGGCGATCGCCTGCGCCTCGATGCTGCACAGCTCCATGGCGGCCGCCCTGGGGCTGGGTGACATTACTCTGCATTCGGCCATGGGCCAGCCGCTCAATGCCGATATCGAGCTGATCGAAGCCGCCGGCTTGACCTCTGACGAAGTTGTGGTCGCGCTTGCGCCTGCCGATGCGTTCGTCAAAGCAGGCGTTGAACGGGTGTTCTTCCTCAACGACCTGCGTTTCACCCCGGTTATTCGCGGCAACCGTTCGGTGGTGCACGTCGAGTCACGCAAACCGGTCACTGAGCCCTATCTGGATTTCGTGGTGCGTCTGGTCCGTCCAAGTGGCGATCAGCTGCGCGAGTACACGGTGCTGCTCGATCCGCCGAATTCACCGGCCGGGCTGGCCGCGACGCGCAGCCGTACTCAATCGCCGGCGGCAGCTGCCAGGGACGATGGCTCGCGATTGCCCGTGGCGCCGCCCAAAGCGGTGCAGGGCAAGCATTACACGGTGGTGTCCGGCGACACTCTGGCGGGTATCGCCCGCCGCGTGCAGGCCCCGGGCAGCAAGGCCTCCACTGCCGAGATGATCACCGGGATTCAGGCGCTCAACCCGCAGGCATTTCCCAATGGCGAGCGCAGCCAGCTGAAAGTCGGCCAGAGCCTGTTGCTACCGGACAGCGCGCTTGAGCCCAAGGCCGCAGCACCCGTGCCGACATCTGCTCCTGGCGCCCAGGCATCTGCACCAGCCTCTGCGCCAGCGCCTGTGCCGAATGCCGCCGAGCAATTGACTGCCACGGCCATGGAAAACCAGCAACTGGCCAAAACCGTCGAGGACTTGAAAGGCCAGATTCAACAGGTGTCCGAAGACGAGGCGGCCAAGAACAAACAGATCATCGAGTTGCAGACGCAACTGGCGGAAATGAAGGCGTTGGCCGCAAGACCCGCACCTGCGCCCGCCACGCCAGTGACATCGCCGGTACAGGCCCCGGCCCCGGTGGTCACTGCCCCGGCTCCAGCGCCGGTTCCGCTCGTGGAAGACGAGGAGCTGCCGTGGACGACGATCATGGCGGCGCTGTTGGTGCTGGCCCTTTTGCTGGCGCTGGCCTGGTCGGTACGGCGCAACCGGATCAAAAACCAGCTAGCGCTGCAGCCTGAGCCGGTCGAGCCGATCATCAAGCCCGCACAACCTGCCGTAACACCCGTATTCGAAGTGCCTGCCGTGACACCACGTCCGGTGGCCGCCGCAAGCGCTGCAGTCTCCGCGCCGACGGGCCAACGCATGGCCGGTGCTGCCACGGACGCGCTGGACGGCGCGAGCATCTACATCGCCTACGGGCGTTTCGCCGAGGCGCTGGCGATCCTGCGCGAGGCGCTCGACAAGCAACCACAGCGTACTGATGTGCGCATCCGCGTGCTCGAGCTGCTGGGCGAGCAGGGCGACATCGCTGGTTTCGATGCCGAAGAGAAAGTGCTCCTCGACCAAGGCGTTGAATCGCAGAAGCTGGAAGACATTCGCAGCCGCTATCCGAAACTCAAAATTGAGCCTGAGCCCGCGCCGGCTGCCGCGCCATCTTCAGCTGCCCCGGCAATTGCAGCAGGTGCAGCGACTGTTGCAGCCGCCGCGGTTGCAAGCAGCGACACCGCCGCTCAGCTGGATGAGAACGCCGCCGCATCGCTGAACCCGGAACCGGCCGACGACTTCCAGCTCAACCTGGACGATCTGTCCATGGATGCCGACTGGGATCTGGTCGACCCTTTCGAAACCACACCGGCCCCGCGCAAAACCGCGCCTGAGGCCGAGCCGACGCTGGATCCGGCGTTTGCATCGAACCTCACCGAGTTGCCGGAAGTGTTCGAAATGCCTGAGGAACAGTTCCTCAGCGACTTTGCCGAAGACGAGGCAGCACCGGAAATGGAGGTGCAGTTCGAGCCTGAGTCAGTCCCGGAGTCCATTGCCCAGAGCAACAGCGATCTGATGGACGATGCTTTCCTCGACAGCTTCATGACCGACGACACCGAGTTCGATCTGATGGATCTGGACGAGGCGCCATTGAGCAAGATCAACGAGGCACAGGTGTTGATCGACGAGGGTAATATCGACGAGGCGCGTCGCTTATTGCAGGAAGTCATCGACGAATCCGATGACGGCCCGCAGCAAACCGCGCGGGATCTATTGGCAGGGTTGGGTTGAACATGACGGCCAAGGCTGAAATCACCATCACGTACTGCACGCAATGCCAGTGGCTGTTGCGTGCTGCCTGGCTCGCGCAGGAACTGCTCAGTACCTTCGGTGATGATCTGGGCAAGGTCTCACTGGTCCCGGGAACGGGCGGCGTGTTCCGCATCACCTGTGACGACGTGCAGATCTGGGAGCGCAAAGCCGATGGTGGTTTTCCCGAAGCCAAAGTGCTGAAGCAGCGCGTGCGCGATCGGATCGACCCTAATCGAGACCTGGGGCACAACGATCGTGGCTCCGCGCCCCCGCCAGAACTCGACAGCTGATCGAAACCTTCGATGAGGGGGTTGCTAACAGTGATTGGACGCTGCTGGCACGACCGACCTATGCTCAGGCGGCCATATCCGATGAAATGTTTTGAATGTACCGCGCCTCTTCGCGAGCAAGCTCCCTCCCACGGTGATATAGGGTCTGTCAGCCACCCCCGGGCTGTTGGCTGCCCCGTTGTGTTGCTTCGTTTTTCATGTCATCAAACCTAAACACACTCGTCATGTTCACTTCACTGACCCGGTCCACCCTTGTGGAAACCAAAGTGGAGGTCATCCATGAGCATTGCCGAGAACGTGAAACCCAGCCGTAAGCAACGCGTCCGGACCTTGTGGATCTCCGATGTACATCTGGGAACCCGGGATTGCCAGGCGGAACATCTGTCGGGTTTTCTCAAGCAGTATCATGCCGACAGGGTTTATCTGGTCGGCGATATCATTGACGGCTGGAAACTGCGCGGCGGCATGTACTGGCCTCAGGCGCACACCAACGTCATTCGCCGCTTGCTGACCATGAGCAAGCGCGGCACCGAAGTCATCTACGTCACCGGCAACCACGACGAATTCCTGCGTCGCTATTCAAAACTGATATTGGGCAATATCCAGCTGGTGGACGAGGCCGAGCACGTCACCGCCGATGGCCGACGTCTGCTGGTGATCCACGGCGATCAGTTCGATGTCATCACACGTTATCACCGCTGGCTGGCCTTTCTCGGCGACTCGGCCTACGAATTCACCCTGACCCTCAATCGCTGGCTGAATCATTGGCGCGCCAGATACGGTTACGGCTACTGGTCGCTGTCGGCGTACCTGAAGCACAAGGTCAAGACCGCAGTGAACTTCATCAGTGACTTCGAAGAAGCCATCGCCCATGAGTGTGTGAAGCGCGGGCTGGACGGGGTGGTGTGCGGGCACATTCACCACGCCGAGATTCGTCAGGTCGGCGGCGTCGAATACCTCAACTGCGGCGACTGGGTCGAATCCTGTACCGCGCTGATCGAGCACTGGGACGGCACCATCGAGCTGTTCCGTCTCGCGGATGCTCATGTGAAGGCCAAGAGCATGGAGACCGAAGTGGTCGCCGAAACAGTTTGAGGATGTTCAAGCTGGTGTTGCACCTGCGGTCTCTGTAGCCGTCCGGACGGACTAAAGAGCGCCACCGCCGGCAATCGAAGGGTATTGATGGCACCAGCTCACCCAGCTCACACCGCCGCCGGATTCTTCTCCATCGCCGCTTTGTAGATCGAATTCCTGGGCTGGGCGAATACTCGTTCAAGCATCGGCTCGAAGAAGCTCAGGGGCAGGGTTTCATAGTCCGGATCAAACGCCGCCGCGTCATATTTCGCGCAAAACTCGATTGTCTCGCGGTACTGCGGGTGGTCGGCAAACTCCTCGCGCAGATGCCGATCCATCCCCAGATGATGAAAGAAGTAGTACCCCTGAAAGATCCCGTGCTTCTCCACCATCCACAGGTTTTCAGCACTGACAAAAGGCTTGAGGATCGCTGCCGCGATATCGGGATGGTTGTAACTGGCGAGAGTGTCGCCGATGTCGTGGAGCAGGGCGCAGACCACGTATTCCTCGTCGCGGCCGTCGCGATGGGCACGGGTCGCGGTTTGCAGCGAGTGGGTCAGGCGATCCACGGGAAAGCCGCCGAAATCCCCATCCAGCAAGCGCAGATGCGTGAGAATCCGGCTGGGCAACTGACGGGCGTAAGCGCTGAAATCCTTGGCGATGATCGCCCAGTCTTCCTGCGTGCCGTCCTTCATGTGGGTGAAGCGGGCTTGGTCGAAATGGCTCATCGGCGGCTTTCGCTCTTTTTGTAGTAGACCCAACGAGTTTAGGCACGACCGATAACAGTGTGATGACTCAGCGAGACGGCTTGATGGCCCGGCGCGCCTTGTCGGACGCGTTATAAGCCTTGGTGATAGCGGGCCATTAAAAAGGAACCTTGCCCGTCAACATGTCGCGATACATCACGAAATCGCCCAGCAGACTGTAGAACGGATGCTTGAACGTCGCCGGACGGTTCTTCTCGAAAAAGAAATGCCCTACCCACGCGAAGGTATAACCCGCCAGCGGCAGAACCCACAGCAGCAGCCAGTTGGCGCTGAACAGAGCGGTCGCCAGTATCAGGATTACCAGACTGGTGCCGATAAAGTGGAGACGGCGGCACGTACTGTCTCGATGCTCCTGTAGGTAATACGGATAAAAGTCGGCGAACCGGTCGAAGTTTTTTACGTTATCCACAGCGAAATTCCCGGATGCGTGTCATGTAAACAGTTTAGTCGAGCCCCTCCGGCAATCAGTGACAATGGGTGCCAACGTAGTATCCTTCGGCTGTCAGTCGCAGGGGGCGACCGGTTCTTACAAGAAGACGTAAACATGGAAAAAACGACTTCTTCAAGTTGGGCGATGGGGATCGTCAAGTCCCTGGAAATGGATGGTCTGGATTGCCGGGCGTTGTTCAAGGAACTGGGGTTGGTCTATGCCGACCTGGAAAATCCCGACGCCCGCTTTCCGCAGGATTCCATGACCCGACTCTGGCAGCGCGCAGTCGAGCTGTCCGGCAATCCGGCGATAGGGCTGAACATGGCCAGGGTCGTACGCCCTGCGTCCTTCAGCGTTGCCGGTTATGCCTTGATGTCCAGCCGTACCCTCAAAGAGGGCTTTGAGCGCCTGGTGCGTTATCAGCGAATCATCGCTGACAGTGCTGACCTGAGCTTCCGTCTGCTCCCTGAAGGCTATGCGCTGATTCTCACAGTGCATGGCGATCTGTTACCTCCCACCCGACAAAGCGCGGAGGCCTCCCTGGCATTTGCGTTGGCGTTCTGCGGCTGGCTTACCGGGCGTCCGCTGCATCCGCGTCAGGTACTGATTCAGGGCGATCAACCGAAGAACGTCGAACCTTACAAGAAGTTCTTCCATGCGCCGCTGACCTTCAATGCGCCCTATGACGCGTTAGTGTTCGAGCGCGCAGACATGGAAGCGCCGTTGCCCACCGCCGACGAAGCGATGGCCAAGCTGCATGACCGTTTCGCCGGGGAATTCCTCGCGCGTTTCGCCAGCAACCGTGTGACCCATCAAGCCCGCCAGGTGCTCTGTCGTTTGTTACCCCAGGGCGAGCCCAAGCGTGAGGCCGTGGCGCAGAGTCTGCATCTGTCGCAAAGGACCTTGCAGCGACGATTGCAGGAGGAGGGCACCAGCTTTCAGACCCTGCTGGACGACACCCGGCGTGAACTCGCCGAGCAATACCTCGCGCAGCCACAGATGACCTTGCTGGAAATTGCCTATCTATTGGGGTTTGCCGACCCGAGTAACTTCTTCCGGGCGTTTCGCCGATGGTTCGACGAAACGCCCGGGGAGTATCGAGTGCGCAAGGCGATTGAATAACTGCCGATGCCCCATGGAGCCTATCCGCTCTGTAGCAGGCCGGCGTGCCGGTTTTGACATTTCAAGGTCGCTACCGCCGTCGAGCTTGACTGCTACAGGAAGCTGTGATGGCTGATCAATGCCGCCAGAACGCCGGAATACACAGCACCAGCACGGTGATGATTTCCAGTCGGCCCAGAAGCATCCCCACCGACAGAATCCACTTGGCGGCATCCGGCAGGGTCGAGAAGTTGCCCGCCGGGCCAATGGTCTCACCCAGCCCGGGCCCTACGCCCGACACCGTACTGGCCGCCCCCGTCAGCGCCGTCATCCAGTCCAGCCCCAGCAGTGACAGCAGCAGGGCGATCAGGCAGATGGTGATGGTGAAGAAGAACGAGAACGTCAGGATCGAGCGCACGATGTCGTCGTCCAGCCGGTGGCCGTTGTACTTCTGCTTGATCACCGCGCGAGGGTGAATCAGCTGATTGAGGTTGGCCTTGAGCAGGATGTAGGCCACCTGAAACCGGAATACCTTCACGCCGCCTGCGGTCGAGCCGGAGCAGCCGCCGATGAATCCCAGATAGAAAAAGAACATCAGCGCAAAGTTGCCCCACAGGCTGTAGTCGCCCAGCGCGAAACCGGTGGTGGTGACAACCGAGGTGACGTTCAAGGCGACGTGTCGCAGGGCGTCGTACCACGGCAGATCGGTGGTGGCCCAATACCAAATGGTCATCACCAGCCAGGTCGCCAGCAACAGGCCGATGAAGCCCTGAACCTGTTCGTCCTTGATCAGCGCCTTGCGATGCCCGCGCAAGGTCGCGACATAGAGGGTGAAGGGCAGGCTGCCGAGGATCATCACCACGATCGCCACCCAGTGCACGGCCGGTTGCGACCATTTGGCCAGTGACTGGTCGGACGTGGAAAACCCGCCCGTTGAAATCGCCGACATCGCATGGTTGATCGCGTCGAACAGGCTCATCCCGGCCCACCAGAAGGCCAGGCTGCCGAGCACCGTGATGCCCACGTAAACCAGAACGATGGATTTGGCGACCATGTGCGAGCGCGGCATGACCTTTTCCGATCGGTCCGAGGACTCGGTCTGGAACAGGCGCATGCCACCGATGCGCAGCAGCGGGAGAATAGCGACCGCCATACCGATGAAGCCGATGCCGCCCAGCCAGTGCAGCAGCGAACGCCAGATCAGAATCCCCGGCGACATCTTGTCCAGACCGCTCAGCACCGTCGAACCGGTGGCTGTGATCCCGGACATGCTCTCGAAAAAGGAGTCGGTGTAACTGATGTGCTGGGTCAGCAAAAAGGGCAGGGCGGCGAAGATGCACACCACGACCCAACTGCTGACGGTCAGCAGGTACATGTCTCGTGGCCGCAGATGAACGTGTTCCGGACGTCCCTGACCGACCAGAGCAAGCCCTGCAACGAAGGTGATCAGGCTCGACCACAGGAACGACGGCATGTCGCCGGTGCGATCAAAGATCAGCAGCGTCGCCATGGGCACGACCATGGCGATGGCCAGGGTGATGAGGAAGATGCCGATAATGAAGCCGATGATGCGGAGTGTCGGCAACGCCATGCAGTCGCTCTGATCAGGTAGTGGAAAGGCGCACATTCTACTCGTGGGTGATACCAAGTAAACCGAGGGCGTTTCCGAGTGTCTTGTAAGTAATTGCTGCTGTCATTCGTTATTGAAGTTCAAGAAGGCGTTTGCAGCACTACAATGCCTCATCATTTTTCAGGAGACGAAGTAATGGAAGCGCTCGATTTACTGCTCAACCGCGTGTCCGTCCCTCGGCTGATCGAGCCGGCTCCGGACGCCGCGCAGCGGGAAATTCTGTTCGGCGCCGCCCTGCGTGCGCCCGATCACGGCGGTCTGCGGCCATACCGTTTCCTGACCGTGGAAGGCGAGGCGCGCAATCGTATGGGCAGTCTGCTGGCCGAGGCGCTGGTGGAGAACGGCGGCGGTGCTGACGAGAAGGCACTGGAGAAAGCCCGTTCAGGTCCGCTGCGCGCGCCACTGGTAGTCGTGGTTATTGCCAAACCGCAGGACCACTACAAGGTGCCGAAGGCAGAGCAGGTCATCACCGCAGGCTGTGCGGCTCACGGTGTGTTGCTGGCGGCATACGCACTGGGTGTTGGCGCGGTATGGCGTACGGGCGAACTGGCCTATTCAGCCCATGTGGCCAGAGGCCTGGGCTTGGCAGCAGGTGAAGAGGTCGTAGCCTTCCTTTACCTCGGAACCCCGCTCAACCCGGCGCGTGAGGCACCGAAGCCGGACGTCGTAGACTTCGTCAGTGAATGGCAGGGCTGATCCGGTCCAAGTGACGTTGCGCGGCTTGTGGGAGGGAGCTTGCTTGCGAAAGCGGTGTGTCATTCAAGATTTCTGTGGCTGATATGACCCATTCGCGAGCAAGCTCCCTCCCACAGGGCCTGTGTTTCTTCAGTGAGTACGATGTGACTTTTAAACCGTAGGGGAGAAGTTTGTATCCCGCGGCACCACGATGCTGGCGATGAACCCGCCCTGTGGATGATTCTCCAGCATCAGACTCCCCCCATGTTTTTCCGCCGCGCGCTTGGCAATGGCCAGACCCAGGCCGTAGCCCGGCGCGGTCTGGTTGGGCGCGCGGTAGAACGGCTCGCCCAGTTGGGCCAGATGTTCCGCGCTCACACCAGGGCCATGGTCGCGTACGCTGATGAACAGCGTATCGTCCTCGTTGCGCGCGCTCAGTTCGATGGATTGGCCCGGCGGATTGAAGCGCACGGCATTGCGTAGCAGGTTATCCAGCGCCCGCTCCAGCACATTCGGCCAACCCTGCAATTGAACGCCTGACTGGACGTCGACATTGATCGCCTGCTCGGTGCTGCTCATCTCGGTTTCGGCCTTGAGGTGATGCAGCAACCCCGGCAGATCCACCGGCGTGGCATCACCCATGTCAGCGTCGAGCCGCGCCAGCGCCAGAATTTCGCTGATCAGTTCCTCAAGCCGGTCGCATTCGCGGGTCAGCCGTGGCCAGAGTTTGTCTCGTTCGGCAGGTTCTGCTCGTTCGGCCAGTGCCAAGGCTATCCGCAATCGCGCCAAGGGCGAGCGCAGTTCATGAGATACGTCGCGCAGCAACTGACGCTGGCTGCCGATCAGGCTCTGCAGGCGTGCGCCCATGCGGTTGAAATCGTTGGCCAGTACGCCGAATTCGTCGCGCCGGTTCGCCAGCTGCGCCAGGCTGTTCTGTTGATACGTGGTCTGCCCCAGATCGTGCACGGCGCCGCGCAATCGGCTCAACGGGCGGGTAATCGACAGCGTGACAAAAAGACTGAACAACGTGAGAACAACGAGTGCTATGCCGAGCGCGCTGAGCGGCCATAGCAGGCTTTCGCGGTGCCAGGCGTCCAGTTCCGGGTGCGGTATGCGATAGATCAGCAGGTAGGTTTCGCCGGTTTTCGGGCTGGTGTATTCGGTGGTCAGGCGCCGCCATGGCAGAGGGCGCTCGTCATCTTTTTGCTGGCGCGCTTCGAACGCCGCTGCACGAGGCGGGAAGGTGCCGGGAATCACCGCTTCGCCGCTGTCGTTCAACACCTGAACGTCAATGTGGTACTTGCGCTTGAGGTCTTGCAGATACTCCTGAGACGGGCCTTCGCCTTGCTCGTCGTAAAGCTGCGTCCATTTCTCCGGTAGTTTGTGCAGGCCGGGGTGGCGACTGAGGATCCAGGCGTCTTGATTGAGCATGTGCCCCAGGAGAATCGATAAACCTGCCACCAATGCGATAGCGAGCCAGAAACTCGCCAGGATTCGCCAGAACAATGAACGCACGTGAATCCCTCGATCAAGCCCCTAAACTGTAAAAGCCCGACACGCCGGGGAAAGCGTGTCGGGTTGGAGAGTGTAATGCCGCGCCAGCAGCGTGTTACTGGGTTTTCTGCGCCTTTTGCGCTTTCCAGGCTTCGAACTCGGCACGGTCTGCGCGACGTTGGGCCTGATCCTTCTGGATCTGATCAAAAGTCTTTTGCTGATCCGGGGTCAGCATGGCGCGGATGTCGGCCTGGGTTTTCGCGTGCTTGGCTGCCAGTTCATCCTGCATGGCCTTTTGATCGGCTGGCGACAGCTTGGCCAGGTACTTCTGAGTGATTTCGGAGCGGCTGTGCCATTGATCGCCCATCAGTTTGCCGACTTGCTGGCGTTGTTCCGGGGTCAGGTTCAGTTTGTCGAACGGGCCTTTGCGGTGATGCATGCCTGGGCCGTCGAAGCCTGGGCCGCCTGGGCCAGCCATGTGGCCGCCTTCTGGAGGCATTGCCATTGCAACGGTAGGCAGAGCAGCAGCGAACATCAAAGCCATCAGAGTCTTGCGCATGGTGTATCTCCTTGTCTCGAATCCGGCTCTGTGCCGGTTGTGGCCAGTTTAGGGAGATCAAGGTCAAGCGAGGTCAGGCGTGCGTAAAGCTTGGGTAAAGAGGGTTTGTGATCGAACTGACACAGGAAATGACCGGGATGTAGCAGTGCGGCTTGCCAGCGGGGCGTCATCAAAAATCGCAACCGCCGGCAAGCTGGACCGCTACGGGAGCCAGTCGCAGCTTACACCGCGTAGTAATACCCACGGCTGCGCAACGCCACGATCCGTGGCCGGCCATCGGCATGGGGCCCGATCTTCTTGCGCAGGTTGCTGACGTGCATGTCCAGGCTGCGGTCGTAGAGAGTGAGTTTGCGGCCCAGCGCCAGTTGCGCCAGTTCCTGTTTCTCCAGCGGCTCACCGGGCTGCCCGAGCAGGGCTTCGAGCAGGCGTGCTTCGGAGACGGTCAGGGTGAAATCCTGATCGTCGATGGTTACCACACCGCGCGCTGGGCTGAACGTCAGGTCGCCCAGTTCGATCTGGCTGGAAACCGCCGCAGGATGGCTGCGGCGCAGCACGGCACGCAAACGTGCGGTCAGTTCGCGGGGATCGCAGGGCTTGGCCAGATAATCGTCGGCCCCCAGCTCCAGCCCCAGAATACGGTCCAGCGGCTCGCCGCGCGCCGAGAGCATCAGCACGGGAAGGTCGGGGTGATCGGTGCGTAATTGCTTGAGCAGCTCCAGACCGCTGCCGTCAGGCAGCATCACGTCCAGCACCACAGCCGCGGGAGCGGATTCGGCGAGCGCCTTGCGGGCGCTCTGGCCATCGTGGCAAGCCTGCACCTGAAAGCCTTCCTGGCTCAACCAACTGCTCAGGAGCTCACACAGCTCCTGGTCATCATCAATAAGTAACAGCTCGCTCATGACTCACTCAATTTAGCCATTGCCGACGCCGTCTACGCCAGCCGCTGGCAAAGATACCGCACAGCAGGGCCACCATTGCAACGGCGCCCCCTGTGACGAACCATTGTTGTTGCTCGGTCAGCACGCGCGCAGGCATGACCGACTGTGCTTCTTTGAGCTGCAGTTTAAGCCTTTGGTTCTCCTGACGCAGGCGTTGGAGCTGAATAGTTTCGCGTTCAGTGTCGGCATTCTGAAGTTGCCGGGTCAATTCCTCGCGCTGTTTCTCGCTGTCGGCCAGGCGCTGGCGGAGCTCGCTCAACTGGCTGGCGGCACTGGGCAACGGCAAGGCGTGACTGACGCTGTCGCTCGTTTCGTCTGCCTGAGCATCGAAACTGATCGCCGAAACGGCCAGCGCGGCCGCCAGCAGACACCACGGACGTGGACGCATCTGATACTCCTGACTTTTCTTGCGGCACCAGACCCGCGCACCGGCTTCATTGGGCATTTGGCAAGATATCGGCAGCAGGATGCGAATAATGAGCAGTCAGGAGGCGAATACGAAACCGGCCTCATGAAGAGGCCGGATCGCGAACAGGCAGGACGTTACGGCAGGACTTGCTTGAACGGCTTGACCACGACGTGATCGTAGACACCGGCCTTGATATACGGGTCGGCGTCGGCCCAGGCTTGTGCAGCGCTCAGGGATTCGAACTCGGCAACGATCAGGCTGCCAGTGAAACCGGCGGCGCCCGGGTCATTGCTGTCCACTGCCGGGTTCGGGCCGGCGAGAATGATGCGACCTTCGGCCTTCAGTGCGGTCAGGCGCTCCAGATGCGCAGGACGCGCTTCCAGGCGTTTTTCCAGCGAGTTGGCGACATCCGTTGCTACGATGGCGTAGAGCATTTCAGTCCTCTGTCTTTTTTGTTGAAGGCTGGGTCGATGCGTCGGCATCGTGAATGTGACGGGCCAGGAAGATGCCTTGGCCAATCAGGAAAATCAGGGTCATGCCCAGGCTTCCGAAGACTTTGAAGTCGACCCAGAAGTCCTGGTAGGTGAACGCGACGTAGAGGTTGGCCGCGCCGCAGAACAGGAAGAACACGATCCAGGCGATGTTCAGCTTGACCCATATCGGCTGTGGCAGTGTCAGGGCGTGGCCCATGATGCGCTGGATCAGCAGACGGTCGCCGATGAAGTGGCTGCCGGCGAAGATCAGGGCGAACACCCAGTTGACCACCGGGGCTTTCCATTTGAGGAAGGTTTCGCTGTGAAACGCCAGGGTCAGGCTACCGAAGACCAGGCAGGCAACCAGCGTCAGCCACTGGCTTTTTTCCAGCTTGCCCTGACGCACATAGAGGATGCCGTAGACCACGATGGAACTGGCGATCAACATCGCGGTGGCGCTGAAAATCCCGCCTACCATGAAGCTGTGGCCAAGGATATCGACGGCTTGAGGACTGATTTTGTAGACGATGAAAAACAGGATGAGCGGGATGAAGTCGATGAATTGTTTCACAGTAAGAGCCAGAAGCTGGATGTGACGGCATAATAACAAACATCAATGACTGCGAAAGCGCCCCTATGAATGTCGATCTGCACTGCCACAGTACCGCTTCCGATGGGGGGCTTGCGCCCGCGGCACTCGTCGCCCGTGCCCATGAGAACGGCGTCCGCGTGCTGGCGCTGACCGACCACGACACCATCGAAGGCCTTGAAGAAGCCCGTGCGGCGGCGCTTGCGCTGGACATGCAGCTGATCAACGGCATCGAGCTGTCCTGCACCTGGGGCGGTGCCACCATCCATATTCTGGGTTATGGCTTTGATGTCGATGCCCGGCCTTTGCTCGATGCCATTGAGCAATTGCACACCGGCCGCTGGTTGCGCGCCGAAGAAATCAGTCGCAAATTGGCGATGAAAGGTATGCCCGGCGCGCTGGAAGGTGCCCGTGCGGTGCAACAGGCACTGGGTGACAGCGGCAATGCCCCTGCCAGACCACACTTCGCCGACTTTCTGGTCAATGAAGGTTTCGTGAAGGATCGCGCCGAAGCGTTTCGCAAATGGCTCGGTGCAGGCAAGCTTGGCGACGTCAAGCAACACTGGCCAACGCTGGAAGACACCGTTGCCACCTTGCGCGCCGCCGGCGCCTGGGTGAGCCTTGCGCATCCCTGGCATTACGATTTCACTCGCAGCAAACGTCGCAAACTGGTGGCCGATTTCATTCAGGCCGGCGGTCATGCGATGGAAGTGGTCAATGGCCTGCAGCCCGCCGATCAAGTCGGCAGCCTGGCCATCCTGGCCCGTGAATTTGGTCTGCTGGTCAGCGCCGGCAGCGATTTCCATGCGCCCGGCGCCTGGTCCGAGATTGGTGTCTATCGCCCATTGCCTGAGGATCTGCCGCCACTTTGGGGTCGATTCAAACATGACCAGCCTACTGCCGTCTGAACAGGAAGATACCGTGAGTCAATTTTTCCAGGTCCACCCGGAGAACCCTCAGTCGCGCTTGATCAAGCAGGCTGTTGAGATAATCAGGGCGGGCGGTCTGGTGGTTTACCCGACCGATTCATCCTATGCGTTGGGTTGTCGAATGGAAGACAAGACAGCGGTGGACCGTATTCGCCGGCTGCGTCAGCTCGACGACAAGCACAATTTCACGCTGATGTGCTGCGACCTTTCGCAACTGGGAACCTTCGCCAAGGTAGACACCGCTGCTTTCCGGCTGCTTAAAGCCCATACGCCGGGGCCATACACGTTCATTCTGGGCGCCACCCGCGACGTACCGCGGCTGGTGTTGCATCCCAAACGTCGCACCATCGGGTTGCGCGTGCCGGAACACCCGATCGCTCAGGCGTTGCTGCGCGAGCTCGGCGAGCCGCTGATGAGCGTCAGCCTGATCATGCCGGGAGAAACCCTGCCGATGAGCGATCCTCACGAGATGCGTGAAGTGCTCGAACATCAGGTCGACCTGATCATCGATGGCGGCGAAGGCGGCATTTCCGCTTCCACCGTCATCAATTTGTCCGAAGGCGATCCGCAAGTGGTGCGTGTCGGTTGTGGCGATCCGACGCCATTTGGGGTCGAAGTCGAGTGACCGACGCTGAAACACTGGACCCCCAGGCAGATGCCCAGCAGGAGCTGCCGTTTGCCATGGTCTACGGTCAGGCCGTCACGCAGATGCCGGTCGACCTCTATATCCCGCCCGACGCGCTGGAAGTCTTCCTCGAAGCCTTCGAAGGCCCGCTGGACCTGCTGCTTTATCTGATCCGCAAACAGAACATCAACATCCTCGACATCCCGGTGGCGGAAATCACTCGCCAGTACATGGGCTACGTCGAGCTGATGAAAACCGTGCGTCTGGAACTGGCGGCCGAGTATCTGGTGATGGCGGCCATGCTGGCCGAGATCAAGTCACGCATGCTGCTGCCTCGCTCGCAAGCCATTGAAGAGGAAGAAGACGACCCGCGCGCCGAGCTGATTCGTCGGCTTCAAGAGTACGAGCGCTTCAAGGCTGCCGCCGAAGGCATCGATATGCTGAGCCGGGTTGGCCGGGATGTCGTGGTGCCTAAGCTCGATGCCCCCGAAGCCCGGGCGCGCAAGCTGCTGCCCGATGTCTCACTCGAAGAATTGCTGGTGTCCATGGCCGAAGTACTGCGCCGTGGCGACATGTTCGAAAGCCATCAGGTCAGTCGTGAAGCGCTGTCGACCCGCGAACGCATGAGCGATGTGCTGGAGCGCCTCAAGGGCGCCGGTTTTGTGCCGTTCGCCGAGCTGTTCACTGCTGAAGAGGGGCGACTGGGTGTGGTGGTGACCTTCATGGCGGTGCTGGAGTTGGTCAAGGAGCAACTGGTCGAGCTGGTGCAGAACGAACCTTTCGCTGTCATTCATGTGCGCGCGCGAGCCGAATAAAGAGCAAGAGCTGAACGATGAACCTGAACGAACCCCGCGAACTCGCGTCCTTGCTCGAAGCATTCCTGTTGGCCTCCGGCAAGCCGCAATCCCTGGAGCGGTTGTACGAACTGTTCGAGGAGGGCGAGCGTCCGGAGCCCGCCGTGTTCAAGAAAGCCCTGACCGTGCTCGGCAAGTCCTGCGACAACCGCGCCTTCGAGTTGAAGGAAGTGGCGTCGGGATATCGCCTGCAGATTCGCGAAAAATTCGCGCCGTGGGTCGGCCGGTTATGGGAAGAGCGCCCGCAACGTTACTCCCGCGCCTTGCTCGAAACCATGGCCTTGATCGCCTACCGGCAGCCCATCACCCGAGGGGAAATCGAAGATGTGCGGGGTGTGGCGGTCAACAGCAATATCGTCAAAACCCTGCTGGAGCGCGAGTGGATCCGGATCGTCGGTTACCGCGATGTGCCGGGCAAACCGGCGATGTTCGCCACTACCAAGGCGTTCCTCGATCATTTCAACCTGAAGAACCTCGATGATCTGCCGCCGCTTGCCGACCTGCGCGAGATGGAGGCAGAACCCGTGCTTGAGTTTGACGATGCGCCGGTGCCTGCGCATTTGCAGGCGTTGGCCGACGCAAGTATCGAACAGGACCCGGACGCCGAGCCCGAAGCGCCGCGCGACGAAACCAGTTTCCGCAGCCTGCTGACCGAACTCGACACCATGGAGCAGGGGCTCAAGACCGACTTCGACGATTTATTGCTCGATGAGGCCGATAAAGAGTCTGAATTGGAAGACGAGCCTGCGGATGACGAAGATCCGCGGTAGCAATCAAGCCGACCTGACAGGCTTCCTTTCCGGATGAATTCATGAGCACCAAAGACCCCTGCATCAGCATCTGCAAGTTCGACGACGACATCTGCATCGGCTGCGGCCGCAGCAAGCGGGAGATCAAGTCATGGAAGAAGATGGACAAGGACGAGAAACGCTCGGTGTTGGCCGAGTCGGCCATGCGGCTGGTCAAGCTCAAGGCAGCCGGTCGGCGGAAAAAGAAATGAGTGCGGCGTTGTCGCTCGGGTTTTCGTCTAGTCTCTGATGCGCAACGCGTTCCATGAGCGTATGATTCGCGACCTTTTGGCGATCCACACTCGCCGCAGGTTTCAGTTTTCAGCCCTTCTGGTCTAGAGAGTCACTCTTGCCGGGGACAGGGCAACAGGCCGTGCCCACTCGCGCACGGCCTGATTCGACACACCGGGAGGTGCCCAGATGAGTGAACAGGACAAGCAGGACAAAGAGATCGGCCCAGCAGGCGAAAAACTGCAAAAGGTGCTGGCGCGTATTGGCGTCGGCTCGCGCCGTGACGTCGAGGCCTGGATCGGCGAAGGCCGGATAAAGGTCAACGGCGTTCAGGCAAGCCTGGGTCAGCGCGTCGATCTGCACGACGCCATCACCGTCGACGGCCGCGTCATCCGCCGCGAAGAAGCGGCCGAGACGGTCCGTCGCGTCATCATGTACAACAAGCCAGACGGTGAAATCTGCACCCGTGACGACCCTGAAGGCCGTCCGACCGTGTTTGATCGCCTGCCGCGTCCGAAAGAAGGCCGCTGGATCAACATTGGTCGTCTGGACATCAACACCACCGGTCTGCTGATGTTCACCACCGACGGTGAGCTGGCCAACCGCCTGATGCACCCTTCGTTTGAAATGGACCGCGAATACGCTGTGCGCGTACGTGGCGAAGTCGATGACGACATGCTGCTGCGTCTGAGGAACGGCGTGATCCTCGAAGACGGTCCAGCGCGTTTCACCGATATCCAGCAAGCGCCGGGCGGTGAAGGCTTCAACCACTGGTATCACTGTGTGGTGATGGAAGGTCGCAACCGCGAAGTTCGTCGTCTGTGGGAATCTCAGGGGCTGGTGGTCAGCCGTCTGAAGCGCGTGCGTTTCGGTCCGGTGTTCCTCAACTCCGACCTGCCGATGGGCCGCTGGCGCGAAATGAGTCAGCAGGAAGTTGACATCCTCAGCGCCGAAGTCGGCCTGACGCCAGTCGCCATGCCACAGATGAACGCCAAGACCAAGGACAAGCTGGAGCGTCTGCAGCGCCAGTCTTCCCGCCCACTGGGCAAAGGCGAGCGCGTGCGTCAGTTGCGCCCTGCCAAGGATGCCGCTCCTGCCGAGCGTGCCCCGCGCGAACCGCGCATGGCCGATGGCGAGCGTCCAGCACGCAAGCCGGCTGAAGGTGGTCGTCCGGCCCGTACTCCGCGTCCAGCGGCTGGCGGTCGTGGCGACAACCGTGGTGAAAACCGTGGCGACAGCAGCCGTGGCACCCCAGTGGCCGAACGCCCGAGCGACATGAACAAGCGTCCGGCCAAGCCGAAGCCTTCGCGTCCTGGCATCAAGCTGGTCGACGACGGCAAGAGCCCATCGGGCAAGCGTCGCGGCGCCCCAGCGGGCTCCGGTCAGCGCCCAGGCTTCGGTCGTCGCAAGCCTGAGTGATCAAACGCTGCAACGAAAAACGCCAGTCGAGAGACTGGCGTTTTTTTTCGCCTGTGAAGGCGAGTGTCGTCTGGCGGTGTACAATGCGCCGCGTTTTTTCTGTGAATCTTTGGCGTCTGGACGCCAACCCATTCGGGGTTACCCACTCCGTTTCACTCCGCCGCGTCATGAGCGCGTCGGGTTCGATTCCGTCACAGACAAGAACAACAAGGTGACTATCCAATGAGTGAACACATGTCCCATTCGGGCGACTTGAAGCGTGGTCTTAAAAATCGTCATATCCAGCTGATCGCCCTCGGCGGCGCCATCGGCACGGGATTGTTCCTTGGATCGGCGGGCGTTCTCAAATCGGCGGGTCCGTCGATGATCCTCGGCTACGCCCTGTGTGGCTTCATCGCCTTCATGATCATGCGCCAGCTCGGCGAGATGATCGTCGAGGAACCGGTCGCCGGGTCCTTCAGCCATTTCGCGCACAAGTACTGGGGCGGTTTCGCGGGCTTTCTGTCCGGCTGGAACTGCTGGGTGCTGTACATCCTGGTAGGCATGTCCGAGCTGACCGCAGTCGGCAAATACGTGCAGTACTGGTGGCCGGAAATTCCGGCCTGGGCGTCGGCGGCAGTGTTTTTCGTGATGATCAACGTCATCAACCTGGCCAACGTCAAAGTCTTCGGCGAGGCCGAATTCTGGTTCGCGATCATCAAGGTCGTGGCGATTCTGGGCATGATCGCGCTGGGCAGTTACATGCTGGTCAGCGGCAGCGGCGGTCCTCAAGCTTCGGTGAGCAACCTGTGGAGCCACGGCGGGTTCTTCCCCAACGGCGTAAGCGGCCTGGTCATGGCGCTGGCGTTCATCATGTTCTCCTTCGGCGGCCTGGAAATGCTCGGTTTTACCGCCGCTGAAGCCGATCAGCCGAGAACCATCATCCCGAAAGCCATCAATCAGGTGATCTACCGCATCCTGATTTTCTACATCGGCTCGCTGGTGGTGCTGCTTTCGCTGACCCCGTGGGACGCGTTGCTGGTCGATCTGAATGCGTCGGGTGATGCCTACAGCGGCAGCCCGTTCGTGCATGTGTTCTCGATGCTGGGCAGCAACACGGCGGCACATATTCTCAACTTCGTGGTGCTGACTGCCGCCTTGTCGGTGTACAACAGCGGCACCTACTGCAACGCGCGGATGCTGTTCGGCATGGCCGAGCAAGGCGATGCGCCGCAATCTCTGGCGCGGGTCGATAGCCGTGGTGTGCCGGTGCGGGCGATTCTGGTGTCGGCGGCGGTGACGCTGATTGCCGTGCTGCTCAACTACCTGATCCCGCAGAATGCGCTCGAGCTGTTGATGTCGCTGGTGGTCGCGACCCTGGTGATCAACTGGGCGATGATCAGCTACTCGCACCTCAAATTCCGTCAGCACATGGCGCGTAAGGGCCAGCAGCCGTTGTTCAAGGCGCTTTGGTACCCTTACGGCAACTACCTGTGCCTGGCGTTCGTGGTGCTGATCCTGGGCATCATGCTGATGATTCCGGGTATTCAGGTGTCGGTGTATGCGATTCCGGTATGGCTGGTGGTCATGTGGGTGTTCTACGTGATCAAGAACAAGCGTCATGCCGACGGCGAGTCGATGGCGCAACGCACTTCGATCATCAAGTAACGCGGCGGCCCATGCTGATCATCTCCAACAACGTGCACCTGCCTGACAACGAGGTCGAACTGACCGCCATTCGCGCGCAAGGCGCTGGCGGTCAGAACGTCAACAAGGTGTCGAGCGCGGTACACCTGCGTTTCGATATCAATGCGTCGTCACTGCCGCCGTTCTACAAGGAACGGTTGCTGGCGTTGCGTGACAGTCGGATCACCAGCGATGGCGTGATCATCATCAAGGCTCAGCAATACCGGACTCAGGAACAGAACCGTGCCGACGCGCTGGAGCGGCTGAGCGAGTTGATCGTCAGTGCCGCGAAGGTAGAGAAGAAGCGTCGGCCGACCAAGCCGACGCTGGGTTCCAAGACCCGCAGGCTGGAATCCAAATCCAAGCGCGGGTCGATCAAGGCGGGGCGGGGCAAGATCGATTTCTGAGGGCTGGCAACACCTTCTGTAGCGGTTCGGCTTGCCGGCGGCGATTCCGATGACGCCACCGCCGGCAAGCCGGACTGCTACACAGGATTGAACATGACTACAGATCGGTGACCTTGTTGCGCATCACCTTCGCCTGTTTGTACAGGTAAACGCTCAACCCCAATCCAGCCAGCGATGCCAGTGCCGCGAAGAGGAAGATCGACGCGAACCCGAAGCCTGCTGCCACGGCGCCGGCCACCGGCCCGGTGATCCCCAGCGACAGGTCGATGAACAGCGAATAAGCCCCCACGGCCGCGCCACGACTGGACGCCGGCACCAGATTCACCGCCTCCACGCCCAATGCCGGGAACACCAGCGAGAAGCCGAAACCGGTCAGCGCAGCACCCGCCAGCGCCAGGTTCGGGCTGGGCGCCAGCCACAACAGCAGCAGCCCCAATGCCTCAACCGACAGGCAGACAATCGCCACCCGAAAGCCACCGATGCGGTTGATCATGTTGCCGAACAGCAGCCGTGCGCCAATGAAGCAGGCGCCGAACAGGCTCAGGCACAGCACCGCATTCGGCCAGGTGTGGCTCGCGTAGTACAGGGTGATGAAAGTAGCGATGGTGCCGAAGCCGATGGAGCCCAGCGCGAGTCCCGTGCCGTGGGGCAGAACACGACCCAGCACATGTAGAAACGGCATGCGCTCGCCGTGCACGATGGGCGCGGGTGTCTTCTTCCACGCCAGTGAAATGCCCAGTGCGGCCAGCAGGATGATGCTGACGCCCATGCTCCACAAGCCCATCGCGTTGACCAGCAACACCCCCAGCGGCGCACCAATGGCCAGAGCGCCATAGCTGGCGATCCCGTTCCAGGAAATCACCTTGGCGGTGTTGGCGGCTCCTACGCGACCGATCCCCCAACCGATGGACCCGGAGCCGACCAGACTTTCGGCGCTGCCCAGCACCAGGCGACCGATGAGCAGGCTGATCAGGCTCGCCATCGGCCAGGCATCGAGCCATCCGGCCAGCAGCATGAACACGCCGCTCAAACCGCAGCCGAACAAGCCAATGATCACGGCCTTCTTGGGGCCGCGGTTATCGATGATGCGCCCGGCATACGGACGGCTGAGCAAGGTGGCCAGATACTGCACGCTGATCACCAGGCCGGCAGCGACTGCGCCGAAACCGAGGTCGGTGTGGACGTAGCCGGGGAGTACGGCCAGCGGAATACCGATGTTCAGGTAACCGATGAAGGTGAACAGAACAATGGAAACGACCTGAAGCGTGATAGCGACAGGACGGGGTGTAGCGGCGCTCGAAGCGTCTGGCATGGGCATCAATCCACGATTACGGCTGGGGAGGTGCAGCGGGGGCGGAAACTGAATGAAGCGTAGACGCTCGAAAGCCAAGCGGTGCCACATCATAACGAGGCTAGCTGTCGTATGGCAGCTGAAGGCTCTTCATGGCAGCAGAAGGTTGAATCGATTTTGAACCGAACGCGGATTTGCCAGTGAAGACTGTTGTGATTATTCGGCGGCGGGTGCCACGAGCTGCGTCGTGACCAAAGCGGCAAGGGCGTTTTCCTGAGTCCCGAAGCGGGCCAGCAATGCCTGCTGTTTTTCCGGGCTCAAGCGTGCCCAGATTTCTATCATTTTCTCGGCAGTGCCGATCAAGGCCTGCGCCTGTGTTTCAGTGAAACCAGTCATGGATTCTTCTCGGAGCAATCAGCCCTTATGGAAGTACGCCTCAAAGACGCTCTTGCATAGGGGCTGAAATTAGCCTTCAGCGTTGGCCTTGGGCTTTCTTGCTGTCACCACTCTTCGCACCGGCTTTCATCTCGATCGGCTGACCGAGTTCCTGACGGGCTGCTGCGCTTTGCTGGGTTTGGCTTGGGAAGGGGAAGTTTGGGATTTCATGCATCGTCTGTCGCTCCTCACAAGTTTTTTTAACTGCTGATTTTTACAGCGCGTCCAAAAAACGCAAAGGGAGGATACAGCACAACAAATGACAAACAGATTTTTAATGATGGCCGTTGGTCATGTAGTGGCGATGCGAAGCTACAACCAAAATCAAAACACCCTGCGTCATGTGGACGCAGATCCTGTAGCAGTCCTGCCGGGCGGCGTTCCGTTTGCCGGCGGAGACGTTTTTGAGATCGCCACCACCGGCAAGCCGTGCACAAGGCGTCAGTCCTTGCACACCGCCGCAAATGCCGCTGCCAGTGCATCCAGCCGCGTGGCATCAATGCCCGCCACGTTCGCACGACCCGCAGCGACCATGTACACGCTGTGCTCCTTGCGCAGGCGGGCGACCTGGTCGTCGCTCATGCCGGTGTAGGAAAACATGCCGCGTTGCACGCCGATGTGGGCGAAGCGTTCGCCCAGGCCCAGCGGGGTCAGCGCTTCAACCAGGCCCTGACGGAGTTGCGCGATGCGGCTGCGCATCTCTTCAACTTCGTCAGCCCACAGCGCCTTGAGCTCCGGGTCACCGAGGATTTCAGCCACCACGGCCGCGCCGTGATCTGGCGGGTTGGACCACAGATTGCGAGCGGTGGCCGAGAGCTGGCTACGCACGTCCATCAGTTTTTCGGTGCTGTCGGCACACACCAGCAGGGCGCCGGTGCGTTCGCGGTACAGGCCGAAGTTTTTCGAGCAAGAGCTTGTGATCAGCAGTTCTGGCAGTTCGGCGGCGAACAGGCGAACGGCCCATGCGTCTTCCTGTAGACCATCACCGAAGCCTTGATAAGCGAAGTCGATCAGGGGCAGCAGGTTGCGGCGTTTGACGATCTTCAGCACTTCGCGCCAGTCATCGTGGCCCAGATCGAAACCGGTCGGGTTGTGGCAGCAGGCGTGCAGCAGCACGACGTCGCCTTCCGGCACTGTGTTCAGGACTTCCAGCATGGCCGCAACGTTGAGCTTGTTGTCGCTGCCTACGTAGGGGTAGTGATTGACCTTGAGGCCCGCAGCGGCATAGATGGTTTCATGGATCGGCCAGGTCGGGTCGCTGAGCCAGATGCCCTTGCCTGGCAAGCAGTTGGCAATGAAGTCGGCGGACAGGCGCAACGCACCCGTGCCGCCTGGAGTCTGAGTGGCGCCTACGCGTTTATTCTTGATCAGTGGCGAGTCTTCGCCCATGACCAGTTCACAGATCAGCGTGCCGAAACGCGGTTCGCCGTGGCCACCGATGTAGGTCTTGGTCGGTTGTGAATCCACCAGACGCTGTTCTGCCAGCTTGACCGCGCGCGGGATGGTGGTCAGGCCTTGCGCGTCCTTGTACACGCCCACGCCCAGGTCGAACTTGTTCGGATTCGGGTCACTGGCATAGGCCTGGATCAAGCCCAGAATCGGATCGTCCGGTACGCGCTGAATCTGTGAAAAATGCATTTACTTACGGCCCTCGGCGCCTTTGGCCACCTCGTCGGTGCGGGCGGCCATGATGAAGTCGTTGCGGTGCAGCCCCTTGATCGAGTGGCTCCACCAGGTCACGGTCACTTTGCCCCATTCGGTCAGAAGACCCGGGTGATGACCTTCGGCTTCGGCAATTTCGCCGACCGCGTTGGTAAACGCCAGTGCAAATTTGAAATTCTTGAAGAGATAGACCTTTTCCAATTGCATCACGCCATCGCGGACTTCGATATTCCAGTCAGGAATCTGTCTGAGCAGCTCGGGCAATTCGGCTTCGCTGACTTGAGGCGCGTCGGCGCGGCAGGCTTCGCAGTGGGCTTGGTTTAAAGAGGTCATAAGAAGTTTCCTTGTTCGGTATGAAGCGTTCAGGCAGCTTTTGTTTTGGGGGGAAAGCGTGGTGCATGCAGGCCCAGCTGTGTGGCGATCTGGACCATGCCTATGATGTCTTCGTGGGCGAGGTCGAACAGGCGCTTGAGGTCCGGCAGCACAAAATACAGCGGCTGCAGAATGTCGATGCGATACGGCGTGCGCATGGCTTCCACGGGATCGAACGCCTGATGCTCAGGCGTTTGCGACAGGCTGTAAACGGTTTCCTTCGGCGAGGACAGGATGCCTCCGCCGTAGATCTTGCGCCCCTGGGCGGTTTCCACCAGCCCGAACTCGATGGTCATCCAGTAAAGGCGGGCAAGATACACGCGCTGCTCTTTGCTGGCTGCCAGACCAAGCTTGCCGTAGGTGTGGGTAAATTCCGCGAACCAGGGATTGGTCAGCAGGGGGCAGTGTCCGAAGACTTCATGAAAGATGTCGGGTTCTTGCAGATAGTCCAGTTCTTCCTCGGTGCGAATAAACGTGGCCACGGGAAATCGCTTGCTGGCCAGCAATTCGAAGAAGGTCTGAAAGGGGATCAGCGCCGGAACTCGGGCGACCTGCCAACCGGTGGTGTTGCTCAGCACGCGATTGACTTCGCCTAGCTGTGGAATGCGGTCATGAGGCAGATTCAACTGCTCTATGCCGTCGAGGTATTCCTGGCACGCGCGGCCTTCAATCACTTTCAACTGGCGGGTGATCAGGGTATTCCACACGCCATGCTCGGCGTCGGGGTAATCGATGAATCCGCTGGCGTCCGGCTCACGGGCGACATACTGCGTGCTCATGCTGCTCTCCTGTATGGCTTGTTGTTATCTGGAGCGATGCGTTGCAGGTTCAAGGCCTGCCTGTCGCTATAGATAACGTTTTCCGTGCCGTTTGCAGCATGACTCTGGCGGGCTTGCAGCGCGAAACGCCGGTCGAGGCGTAAAGAAATCCTGACAGCTGTCTGTCATAGGGATGGATATGCCCTGGTTCAAGGCGCATTCCGACTTGCTCTGTCACGTATTCTTGACGGTAAACTTCGCTTCACTACAAAAAAGTTGCTGTTCACAAGAGTCGACTCCCCATGCGCATCAAAGTGCACTGCCAGAACCGCGTCGGTATCCTGCGCGACATCCTCGAATTGCTGGTGTCCTACGGCGTCAATGTCTCCGGCGGCGAGGTAGGCGGAGAGCATGGCGACGCGATCTACTTGCGCTGTCCCAACCTGATCAACCTGCAATTTCAGGCACTGGTTCCGAAATTCGAAGCCATCCCCGGTGTATTCGGCGTGAAGCGCGTGGGATTGATGCCCAGCGAGCGTCGGCACATGGAGCTGAACGCGTTGCTTGGCGCCCTTGAGTTCCCGGTGTTGTCCATCGACATGAGCGGTTCGATCGTCGCGGCGAACCGCGCGGCGGCGCAGTTGCTGGGCGTGCGCGTCGATGAGGTGCCGGGAATTGCGTTGTCGCGCTACGCCGAGGACTTTGACCTGCCGCAACTGGTGCGCGCCAACCGTTCGCGCATCAATGGCCTGCGGGTGAAAGTGAAGGGCGACATCTTCCTCGCCGACATCGCGCCACTGCAATCTGAGCATGAGGACAGCGAGGCCATGGCCGGTGCAGTGCTGACACTGCATCGCGCCGATCGCGTAGGTGAGCACATCTACAACGTGCGCAAGCAAGAGTTGCGCGGCTTCGACAGCATTTTCCAAAGTTCGAAAGTCATGGCCGCGGTGGTGCGGGAGGCCCGGCGCATGGCGCCTCTGGACGCGCCTCTATTGATAGAGGGCGAAACCGGCACTGGCAAGGAGTTGTTGGCGCGGGCTTGTCATCTTGCGAGCCCGCGCGGGCAGTCGCCGATGATGGCGCTCAATTGTGCGGGCTTGTCAGAGTCCATGGCCGAGACCGAACTGTTCGGCTACGGCCCCGGTGCGTTCGAAGGCGCGCGGGCCGAAGGCAAGCTCGGGCTTCTGGAGCTGACGGCAGGCGGTACGCTGTTTCTCGATGGCGTTGCGGAAATGAGCGCGCGATTGCAGGCGAAACTGCTGCGTTATTTGCAGGAAGGCCGCTTTCGCCGTGTAGGCAGTGACGAGGAGGTGTACCTGGATGTGCGGGTGATCTGCGCGACTCAGGTCGACCTGTCCGAGCTGTGCGCCCGGGGCGAGTTCCGCCAGGACCTTTATCACCGGCTCAACGTGCTGTCATTGCACATCCCGCCTTTGCGCGAGTGCCTCGACGGGTTGGAACCGCTGGTGCAGCACTTTCTCGACCAGGCCAGCCGCCAGATTGGCTGCTCGCTGCCGCGAATCGCCCCGGCGGCAATGGACCGCCTGAGCCAATACCACTGGCCCGGCAACGTTCGGCAGCTTGAGAACGTGTTATTTCAAGCAGTGTCATTGTGCGAAGGCGGGGTGGTCAAGGCCGAGCATATTCGATTGCCGGACTACGGCGCGCCACAACCGCTGGGTGATTTTTCATTGGAAGGCGATCTGCAGGATATCGTCGGGCGTTTCGAAAAAGCCGTACTTGAACAATTGTATGCGGCCAATCCGAGCAGTCGATTATTGGGGAGGCGACTGGGCGTATCGCATACGACAATTGCCAACAAGTTGAAGCACTATGGCGTGGGCCAGAGTTAAACAAGAGCCACTGATGTAACGGTACTTATAAAACAATTACGCCCCGACGAATAACTTCGCCAAGGCGTCGAATGATATGAAGCAATGTGGATCAACCGTTGCTGCACCCGTTGCCCATGACCTGGTATTCCAGTACATGGCGCTTGCCCTGAGAGTCTTCGTAGGTCATGTGCTGTGGCACGACGCTGCAGACGTTGGGCACTTCGTCCACGGAGATGACTTTGGCAATGTCCAGATGAGTCGAGTAGGTGTACTGCTCGACAGGTTGTGCTTGGCTGGAAATTTCACTCGGTCCGTCCTGCGCCATTGCCGCGGCGCTGAAACCACAAAGAGCCATTACAACCAGTGCAGCTTTCATTACATGTTTCCTCTTGGTTGCTTCATCAACGCTGCCAAACAGGAATTCCATTCGGCAGGGTGCGCAGAACCCTTGTGGGGCTCTGAGTGAAGCCAGTTATTTACGTGGTTAGTTGTTTGATTGACACGCCGGAGTGGGGGGCTGTTAGTGGTCAATCATTTGCCGTGTTGGCGGAACGAATTCTATGCCGCTGTCACGGATTCATATAGAAACCATTTTGATAAAGACTGTTGAGCGATCCGGTAACAATCGCTGAAAGCGGATCGCGATCGGCGACAGCTTCTCGTTCTTTGGTCGTAGTTAGAACATGAAGATTTGCCGCAAACGGGGCACTTGAGCGGCTTTCGGCGTTATGCTCAGGTCCGGTAAGACCATCGTCGAATGGCTTTCGCGGCCATCGGCGGATACAACAGGTCCATACAAAAACAACATTTCCACCGAGGTAAGAAAGATGAGTGCGGCTTCCCTGTACCCCGTTCGCCCTGAAGTGGCAGCAAACACGCTGACTGACGAGGCGACCTACAAGGCCATGTACCAGCAGTCGGTGGTCAACCCCGATGGCTTCTGGCGTGAGCAGGCCAAGCGCCTGGATTGGATCAAGCCTTTCACCACCGTCAAACAGACCTCCTTCGACGATCACCGCGTCGACATCAAATGGTTCGCCGATGGCACCCTGAACGTTTCCTACAACTGCCTGGACCGTCATCTGGCGGAACGTGGCGACCAGGTCGCAATCATCTGGGAGGGCGACGACCCTTCCGAAAGCCGCAATATCACCTACCGCGAACTGCATGAAGAAGTCTGCAAGTTCGCCAACGCCCTGCGCGGCCAGGATGTACACCGTGGTGACGTGGTCACCATCTATATGCCGATGATCCCTGAGGCCGTGGTCGCGATGCTGGCCTGCGCCCGTATCGGTGCGATCCACTCGGTGGTGTTCGGTGGCTTCTCTCCTGAAGCGCTGGCCGGTCGCATCATCGACTGCGAATCGAAGGTCGTGATCACTGCTGACGAAGGTCTGCGTGGCGGCAAGAGAACCCCGCTCAAGGCCAACGTCGACCGCGCCCTGACCAACCCTGAAACCAGCAGTGTGCAGAAGGTCATCGTGTGCAAGCGCACCGGTGGCGATATCGAGTGGAACCGTCACCGCGACATCTGGTACCACACCTTGCTGGAAGTGGCATCGAGCACTTGCGCGCCGAAAGAAATGGGCGCCGAAGAGTCGCTGTTCATCCTTTACACCTCGGGCTCCACCGGGAAGCCGAAGGGCGTTCTGCACACGACTGCGGGCTACCTGCTCTATGCCGCGCTGACCCACGAACGCGTGTTCGACTACAAGCCGGGCGAAGTTTACTGGTGCACCGCCGACGTGGGCTGGGTCACGGGCCACAGCTACATCGTCTACGGCCCGCTGGCCAACGGCGCGACTACGTTGCTGTTCGAGGGCATTCCAAACTACCCGGACATCACCCGCATGTCGAAAATCATCGACAAGCACAAGGTCAACATCCTCTACACCGCACCGACCGCCATTCGCGCCATGATGGCCGAGGGCACCAAGGCTGTTGAAGGTGCTGACGGTTCGAGCCTGCGCCTGTTGGGTTCGGTGGGCGAGCCGATCAACCCCGAAGCCTGGAACTGGTACTACAACATCGTCGGCAAGCAGAACTGCCCGATCGTCGATACCTGGTGGCAGACCGAAACCGGCGGCATTCTGATCAGCCCGCTGCCGGGCGCTACCGCGCTCAAGCCGGGTTCGGCGACGCGTCCGTTCTTCGGCGTGATTCCGGCGCTGGTGGATAACCTCGGCAACCTGATCGAAGGCGCGGCCGAGGGCAATCTGGTGATCCTGGACTCCTGGCCAGGTCAGTCACGCAGCCTGTATGGCGATCACGACCGGTTCGTCGATACCTACTTCAAGACTTTCCGTGGCATGTACTTCACCGGTGACGGCGCACGTCGCGACGAAGACGGCTACTACTGGATCACCGGTCGTGTGGACGACGTGCTCAACGTTTCCGGCCACCGCATGGGTACCGCCGAAATCGAGAGCGCGATGGTCGCCCACCCGAAAGTCGCCGAGGCCGCAGTGGTCGGTGTGCCGCACGATCTGAAAGGGCAGGGCATCTATGTCTACGTCACCCTGAATGGCGGTGAAGTGCCGGACGAAGCTCTGCGTATCGAACTGCGCAACTGGGTACGCAAGGAAATTGGCCCGATTGCCTCACCTGACGTGATTCAATGGGCGCCGGGCCTGCCGAAGACCCGCTCCGGCAAGATCATGCGTCGCATCCTGCGCAAGATCGCCACCGGCGAGTACGACGCGCTGGGTGATATCTCCACGCTGGCTGATCCGGGTGTCGTTGCGCATTTGGTCGAGACCCACAAGACCATGAACGTCGCCTGACGCTTACGGTTCAAGGCGCCCCGTCCGGTGAAAGTCGGCGGGGCGTTTTTGTTTTTAAGCCTTCCGTATTCTCCTGTAGCAGGTCGGCCGGCCGGCGTCAGCGGTCTTACGTGTCCGACCACCGGCCAGCCGTGCTGCTGCAGGCTGGGAAGGAGGAACGGAGATATATCGATTTGTTACCGCCAGCTTCAAGCGGTAACCCAGGCGCACCCATGTGGGGCTTTTCATCCCGAAAGGAGTGCAATTCATCGCCTCAAATACACGCGCTTCGACGCTGGACTTGCCGGATTAGAAGGCTTTGCCAATAATGGGCGCGTTATTTGCTTCGTTGATAGGTTTGCAATTATTGGCCCCGCCACAAACTTTCTGGGCTGTCAATCAGGGTGATCGTCTTTCTCGGTGCTTCTGTAACTAGTTGTCGCATTGAAGAAATATCGACTTACGACCTGCCGCTAAAATGCCGATCACTCGCCGAAGGCTTGTCGAGCCCTGAACCTCGACGGCACCTCGCGTCGCAATTTCAGTTATTCCTTCTGCACATTGAGCGTGTCGCTCACTGCCATTTGTCGCGTTATACCGATGGAGTTCCAAGAATGAAAAAGCTCATGCTGCTGGGTGCGCTGGCGCTGTCCGTATTGGTACAGCCGGCGTTCGCCGATGAAAAACCCCTGAAGATCGGCATCGAAGCGGCGTACCCTCCATTCGCCTCCAAAGCCCCTGACGGCAGCATCGTCGGCTTCGACTACGACATCGGCAACGCCCTGTGCGAAGAGATGAAGGTCAAGTGCGTCTGGGTCGAGCAAGAGTTCGACGGCCTGATTCCAGCGCTGAAAGTGCGCAAGATCGACGCCATCCTGTCCTCGATGTCCATCACCGAAGACCGCAAGAAGTCCGTCGACTTCACCAACAAGTACTACAACACCCCGGCCCGTTTGGTCATGAAGCAAGGCACTGTCGTCAGCGACAGCATGACCGAGCTCAAGGGCAAGAACATCGGCGTGCAGCGTGGCTCGATCCACGAGCGTTTCGCCAGGGAAGTCCTGGCTCCGCTGGGCGCTGAAATCAAGCCATACAGCTCGCAGAACGAGATCTACCTGGACATCGGCGCCGGTCGCCTGGACGGCACCGTGGCTGACGCGACCCTGCTGCAGGACGGCTTTCTGAACACCGATTCGGGCAAGGGCTACGCTTTTGTCGGTCCGGCCTTCACCGACGTCAATTACTTCGGCGACGGCGTAGGCATCGCGGTTCGCAAAGGCGACAAGGCTGATCTGGACAAGATCAACGCTGCCATCGCTGCCATCCGCGCGAACGGCAAGTACAAGGCCATTCAGGACAAATACTTCAACTTCGACATCTACGGTCAGTAAGTCGGTTTGAAGTCGCCAATGGCGCAATCAGCGGGTTTCCGTTCCCCGATTGCGCCATTTTTCTATCCCGCGCTCGAGGGCCAAACAACATGTTGAAAGGCTACGGAGCCGTCATCCTCGACGGTGCATGGCTGACCCTGCAGCTCGCCCTGTGCTCCATGGCGCTGGCAATCGTGCTCGGTCTGATCGGCGTGTCGCTGCGTCTGTCGCCAGTGCGCTGGCTGGCCTGGCTGGGCGATCTGTACTCCACCGTCATTCGTGGCATTCCTGACCTTGTGCTGATCCTGCTGATTTTCTACGGCGGTCAGGACTTGCTCAACCGCGTCGCACCTCTCTTGGGCTACGACGACTACATCGATCTGAACCCGCTGATGGCCGGTATCGGCACGCTGGGTTTCATCTTCGGTGCCTATCTTTCGGAAACCTTTCGTGGCGCCTTCATGGCCATTCCCAAAGGCCAGGCGGAAGCCGGCATGGCCTATGGCATGAGCAGCTCGCGGGTATTCTTCCGGATTCTCGTACCGCAGATGATCCGTCTGGCGATCCCGGGATTCACCAACAACTGGCTGGTACTGACCAAGGCCACCGCACTGATTTCCGTGGTCGGTCTGCAAGACATGATGTTCAAGGCCAAGCAGGCGGCTGACGCCACTCGCGAACCCTTCACTTTCTTCCTCGCAGTCGCGGCGATGTACCTGGTCATTACCAGTGTCTCGCTGCTGGTACTGCGCTATATCGAGAAACGCTACTCGGCCGGCGTAAGGGTGGCAGACCTATGATCTTCGATTACAACGTCGTCTGGGAAAACCTGCCGCTGTACTTCGGCGGCCTGTTGATCACCCTCAAACTGCTCGCGCTGTCGCTGTTTTTTGGCTTGTTGGCGGCGTTGCCGCTGGGCCTGATGCGCGTCTCGAAAGTCGCCTGGGTCAATCTGCTGGCCTGGAGCTACACCTACGTAATTCGCGGCACGCCGATGCTGGTGCAACTGTTCCTGATCTACTACGGTCTGGCGCAGTTCGAGGCCGTGCGTGAGAGCTTCCTCTGGCCATGGCTGTCCAGCGCGACGTTTTGTGCCTGCCTGGCATTCGCGATCAACACCAGCGCTTACACCGCAGAAATCATCGCCGGCAGCCTGAAATCCACGCCGCCGGGCGAGATCGAAGCGGCCCGGGCCATGGGCATGTCGAAGGCCAAAATGTACCGTCGCATTCTGCTGCCGTCGGCCCTGCGCCGGGCGCTGCCGCAGTACAGCAACGAAGTGATCATGATGCTGCAGACCACCAGTCTGGCGTCCATCGTGACCCTGATCGACATTACTGGCGCGGCCCGTACCGTCAACGCGCAGTTCTATCTGCCGTTCGAGGCGTACATCACCGCTGGCGTGTTCTACCTGTGCCTGACTTTCATTCTGGTGAAACTGTTCAAGCTGGCCGAGCGCCGCTGGCTCAGTTACCTCGCCCCGAGGAAGCACTGATATGCAACGCATCGATCACAGCCTGCCCTGGAGCACCCTGGGCACCGAGCGCACGCTGAGCGTTTTCCGTTTCGGCCAGGGCGGGCGCAAAGCCTACATTCAGGCCAGCCTGCACGCTGACGAATTGCCCGGCATGCGCACCGCCTGGGAACTGAAAAAGCGCTTGGCGCAGTTGGAAGAGCAGGGCCTGCTCAATGGCGTGATCGAGTTGGTGCCGGTGGCCAATCCGATCGGTCTGGGGCAGTTGCTGCAAGGCAATCATCAAGGCCGTTTCGAGTACGGCAGCGGCAAGAATTTCAATCGCGATTTCACTGAGCTGAGCGAGCCGGTGGCCGGGTTGCTCGCGGGCAAGTTGGGCGATGATCCCCATGCCAACGTCAAGCTGATCCGTCAGGCCATGGCCGATGTGCTCGATCAACTGCCGCCCGCAGGCAGCGAATTGGCCGGTATGCAGCGCGTGTTGCTCAGCCATGCGTGTGACGCCGATATCGTGCTGGATCTGCACTGCGACACCGATGCCGCTCTGCACATGTACGCCTTGCCGCAGCACTGGCCCCAATGGCGCTCGCTGTCGGCGTATCTGGGTGTGAGTGTGGGGCTGCTGGCGGAAGACTCCGGCGGCAGCTCGTTCGATGAAGCCTGTTCGCTGCCGTGGTTGCGACTGGCCAAGCAGTTTCCGGATGCGCAGATTCCGCTGGCGTGCATGTCCGCCACCCTCGAACTCGGCGGGCAGTCCAACACTGGCAAGGGTGAAGCTGAGGCATACGCCGAAGGCATTCTGGCGTTCCTAGCCGAGCATGGCCTGATCGGTGGTGAATGGCCGCAGCCGGTCAACGAGCCTTGCGAAGGCATGCCGTTCGAAGGCACCGAAATGATCTATGCGCCACACGCGGGCGTGCTGACGTTTCTGCGTCCGGCGGGGGCCTGGGTCGAGCCTGGTGAGCCGCTCTTCGAGGTCATCGATCCGCTGAACGATCGGGCGACCACGGTCTGCGCCGGTATGGCGGGTGTGCTGTTCGCCATCGAAAAACTGCGTTACGCCCAGCCGGGCTACTGGATGGCCAAAGTGGCGGGTCGTACCCCGTTGCGCACCGGCCGCCTGCTCAGTGACTGATTACTTGTGAGAACCGACATCATGAACAAACTGGAAGTCCAGGACCTGCACAAGTGCTATGGCAGTCACGAAGTGCTCAAAGGCGTTTCGCTGACCGCCAAGGCCGGCGATGTGATCAGCATCATCGGCTCCAGCGGCTCGGGCAAAAGTACCTTTCTGCGCTGCATCAACCTGCTGGAACAGCCCAAGTCCGGCCGTATTCTGCTCAACAACGAAGAGCTGAAACTGGTGGCCAACAAGGACGGTGGTCTCAAGGCTGCGGATCCTAAACAGCTGCAGCGCATGCGCTCGCGTCTGTCGATGGTGTTCCAGCATTTCAACCTGTGGTCCCACATGACGGCGCTGGAAAACATCATCGAGGCGCCGATCCATGTCTTGGGCGTGCCGAAAAAAGAAGCGCTGGAGAAGGCCGAGCACTACCTGAACAAAGTCGGCGTCGCTCATCGCAAGGACGCTTTCCCAGGCCACATGTCCGGTGGCGAGCAGCAGCGCGTGGCAATTGCCCGGGCGCTGGCGATGGAACCTGAAGTGATGCTGTTCGACGAGCCGACTTCGGCGCTGGACCCGGAGCTGGTCGGCGACGTATTGAAGGTCATGCAGGCGCTGGCTCAGGAAGGCCGGACCATGGTGGTCGTGACCCACGAAATGGGCTTTGCCCGTGAAGTGTCGAACCAGTTGATCTTCCTGCACAAGGGGCTGGTCGAAGAGAGCGGCGACCCGCGCGAAGTACTGGTCAATCCGAAGTCGGAACGTCTGCAGCAGTTCCTGTCCGGCAGCTTGAAGTAAAGATTGGCGCCGTCTCGAACGGTGCGTTTTGTGCCAGAACAGTTCATGCTGCGCGTCACCCAGACCGCCGCAATGAACTGAGCGCAAGAGATTTACCGCATGTTTACCGTGCGGCCCATAACAGCGACACGTTTCGGATTGCACGCCATGACTGCCCATCGAATCGGATTTCTTATCTGGCCCAGCACTAAAGCCTTGACCCTGGCGCTGGCGGAGGAAGCCCTGCGTGTTGCTCAGCGCGTACATCCCGACGTGGTTTACGAGTTGTCGTTTCTGCAGGCCGAACCTGCAGCCGATGGCGCCGGTTGGCAGTTGCCGGGCGAGCCGTGGAACGGGCGTCTCGAAGGCTTTCAGAAGGTTTTTCTGCTGGCCGATGAACCGCCCGCGCCGATGTCGTCGGCACTGGGTGGCGCGCTCAAGCAACTGGTTCGCGCAGGCTGTGTGATCGGCGGCCTGTCAGCGGGGGTGTACCCGTTGGCGCAGTTGGGCTTGCTCGACGGCTACCGCGCTGCCGTGCACTGGCGTTGGCAGGACGATTTCGCTGAGCGCTTCCCCAAGGTCATCGCCACCAGTCACCTGTTCGATTGGGATCGTGATCGTCTGACTGCCTGCGGTGGCATGTCGGTGCTGGATCTGCTGCTGGCAGTGCTCGCACGGGATCATGGTGCGGAGCTGGCGGGTGCGGTGTCGGAGGAGTTGGTGGTCGAGCGCATTCGTGAGGGTGGCGAGCGTCAGCGCATTCCGCTGCAGAACCGCCTGGGCTCAAGCCATCCGAAGCTGACTCAGGCCGTGCTGTTGATGGAGGCCAATATCGAAGAGCCGCTGACCACCGATGAAATCGCCCAGCATGTGTGCGTCTCGCGACGACAACTGGAGCGGATCTTCAAGCAATACCTCAATCGCGTCCCGAGTCAGTACTACCTCGAGCTGCGCCTGAACAAGGCTCGGCAGATGCTGATGCAGACCAGCAAATCGATCATTCAGATCGGCCTCTCCTGCGGCTTCTCATCCGGGCCGCACTTCTCCAGCGCCTACCGCAACTTCTTCGGCGCTACCCCCCGTGAAGACCGCAACCAGCGCCGCAGCAGCAGCCCGTTCGAACTGTCGTCGGTGCCCGCCGAGCGCGGTTGATACTCAGGACAGATTCGGGCTTCTATTCCGGGTAACGTCTGCAGCAGTTCGGCTTGCCGGCGGTAGCGATATCAAGTGCGCCACCGCCGGCAAGCCGGGCTGCTACAGCTGACGGCATGCCTTCCCTGAAATCAAATCGACGGGACGCTGCTACTCCTCGCTGCCAACGTTTAAACTGCGCCTTTCCGATGTTATTTGTCGCATTGCCGAAAGCCGCGGGAAAAGCCGGTTTGGCGCTGTAAGAAGTTGTCGCTTGGCGGCAAGGCCGGACCGAAATCAGTCCTTACAATCCTTCCATCGCTCGCCAGTCCCAGGCAGGCGTTCCTCTTCAGGAGACTCCGATGTCCGTTGAGCAAGTTCCGGTGCAACGTGCCGATTTTGACCAGGTGATGGTCCCCAACTACGCCCCCGCAGCGTTCATTCCCGTACGCGGCCAGGGTTCCCGCGTCTGGGATCAGTCGGGTCGTGAACTGGTCGATTTCTCCGGCGGCATCGCGGTCAATGTGCTGGGCCACGCGCATCCTGCGCTGGTCAGCGCTCTGACCGAACAAGCCAACAAGCTGTGGCACGTCTCCAACGTGTTCACCAACGAGCCTGCGCTGCGTCTGGCCAAAAAACTGGTCGACGCCACGTTTGCCGAGCGCGTGTTCTTCTGTAACTCCGGCGCCGAAGCCAACGAGGCCGCTTTCAAGCTGGCCCGTCGCGTAGCCCATGATCTGTACGGTACCGAGAAGTACGAAATCGTCGCTGCGCTGAACAGCTTCCATGGTCGTACCCTGTTCACGGTGAGTGTCGGCGGTCAGCCGAAGTATTCCGACGGTTTCGGTCCGAAAATCACCGGTATCACCCACGTCCCTTACAACGATCTCGACGCTTTGAAAGCAGCCGTCAGCGACAAGACCTGCGCTGTGGTTCTGGAGCCGATCCAAGGCGAGGGCGGCGTGCTGCCTGCTGAGCTTGCATACCTGCAAGGCGCACGCAAACTGTGCGACGAACACAACGCCCTGTTGGTGTTCGACGAAGTGCAGAGCGGCATGGGTCGCAGCGGTCATCTCTTTGCCTACATGCACTACGGTGTGACCCCGGACATCCTTTCCAGCGCCAAGAGCATCGGCGGCGGTTTCCCGATGGCGGCCATGCTGACCACCGAAAAACTGGCCAAGCATCTGGCGGTCGGCGTTCACGGCACCACTTACGGCGGCAACCCGCTGGCGTGCGCAGTGGGCGAAGCAGTCATCGACGTGGTCAATACCCCGCAAGTGCTGGCGGGTGTCAACGCCAAGCACGATCTGTTCAAGGCGCGTCTTGAGAAGATCGGCCAACAATACGGCGTGTTCAGCGAAGTGCGTGGCATGGGGCTGTTGATCGGTTGTGTGCTGACCGACGCCTGGAAGGGCAAGGCCAAGGAGTTCTTCAACGCCGCCGAACACGAAGGCGTGATGATTCTGCAGGCAGGTCCCGATGTGGTGCGTTTCGCGCCGAGTCTGGTGGTCGAGGATGCAGATATCACCGAAGGCCTGGATCGCTTCGAACGAGCGGTTGCCAAGCTGACCAAGGCTTGATTCTGTCGAGCGACTCATATCCGGTGGGAGGGAGCTTGCTCGCGAATGGTGTTTACAGGCGACACGTGTCTGTGATCTGGAAACCGTTCGCGAGCAAGCACCCTCCCACGGGACGGATGCATGGCATGCGGCACTGAGCCTGTTTCCTTATTTTTATCCCCTGTGCCGGGCAACCGGCCGTGTATTTCTCAAGGAGTGGCACCATGCTGGTGATGCGCCCCGCGCAAATGGCTGATCTGAGCGAGGTTCAACGACTCGCCGCAGACAGCCCGATTGGTGTCACGTCCCTGCCGGATGACGCTGGACGTCTGAGTGACAAGATTGCCGCTTCCGAAGCGTCGTTCGCCGCCGAGGTCAGTTTCAACGGCGAGGAGACCTATTTCTTTGTGCTCGAAGACACCGACTCCGGGCGTTTGGTGGGTTGTTCCGGGATTGTCGCCTCGGCGGGTTACTCCGAGCCGTTCTACAGTTTTCGCAACGAAACCTTCGTTCACGCCTCCCGCGAACTGAAGATCCACAACAAGATTCACGTGCTCTCGCAGTGCCACGACCTGACTGGCAACAGCCTGCTGACCAGTTTTTACGTCCTGCCTGAACTGGTCGGGACGCTGTGGTCGGAGCTCAACTCCCGCGCGCGCCTGCTGTTCGTCGCTGCGCATCCCGAACGTTTCGCCGATTCGGTGGTGACTGAAATCGTCGGTTACAGCGATGAGAATGGCGACTCACCGTTCTGGGATGCCATCGGCCGCAACTTCTTCGACCTCAATTACGCAGAAGCCGAACGTCTGTGCGGCCTGAAAAGCCGAACGTTCCTGGCCGAACTGATGCCGCATTACCCGATCTACGTGCCGCTGTTGCCGGACGAAGCCCAGGAAGCCATGGGCCAGGTCCATCCGCGGGCGCAGATTACCTTCGACATCCTGATGCGCGAAGGCTTCGAGACCGATCACTACATCGACATCTTCGACGGCGGCCCGACGCTGCACGCCCGGGTTTCCGGCATTCGCTCGATTGCCCAGAGCCGCGTGGTGCCGGTCAAGGTCGACCCGGTCAGCAGCGGCGATGCGATCAAGGGGGGGCGTCCGTATCTGGTCGCCAACAGCCAGCTGCAGGATTACCGCGCGGTGATGCTGGAGCTGGACTGGGTGCCAGGCAAGCCGGTTACCTTGAGTCTGGCAGCAGCCGAGGCATTGGGTGTCGGTGAAGGCGCCAGTGTGCGCATCGTCGCGGTTTGACAGTTGAGTCTTCGGTGATCAGGGCCTGAATCACAGGCCCGCACCGTATCGCGGGTTAGAGTTCGCCGGTTTCTCTAAAAGGAGGAGCCGGGTTGAGGAGAAAGCATGATCGTTCGTCCCGTACGCAGCAGTGACCTACCGGCGCTGATCGATTTGGCGCGTAGTACAGGCGCAGGCCTGACCACGCTGCCAGCCAATGAAGAGCGTCTGGCGCACCGTGTTGGCTGGGCGGAAAAAACCTTCCGTGGCGAAGCCGAGCGGGGCGACACCGATTACCTGTTCGTGCTGGAAGACGACGATGGCCGCGTGGTGGGCATTTCCGCCATCGCCGGGGCGGTCGGCCTGCGCGAGCCTTGGTACAACTACCGGGTAGGCCTGACGGTCAGCGCCTCTCAAGAACTGAACATCTACCGCGAGATCCCGACGCTGTTTCTGGCCAACGACCTGACCGGCAACTCCGAACTGTGTTCGCTGTTCCTGCACGCCGATTATCGCAACGGCCTCAACGGTCGGCTGCTGTCCAAGGCGCGCATGTTGTTCATCGCTGAATTCCCTGAGCTGTTCGGCGCCAAGATCATCGCCGAAATGCGCGGCATGTCCGACGAGCAAGGCCATTCACCGTTCTGGGAAAGCCTGGGCCGTCACTTCTTCAAGATGGAATTCAGCCAGGCGGATTATCTGACCGGCGTGGGCAACCGTGCCTTCATCGCTGAACTGATGCCGAAATTCCCGTTGTACAGCTGCTTCCTTTCCGAAGCTGCTCGCAATGTCATCGGTCGCGTCCACACCAGCACCGAACCGGCGCTGACCATGCTCAAGGGCGAGGGCTTCAGCTATCAGGGCTATGTCGACATCTTCGACGCAGGCCCGGCCATCGAGTGCGAAACCACCAAGATCCGCGCCGTGCGTGACAGCCAGGCCCTGGTACTGGCGGTCGGTACACCCGGCGACGACGCCACTCCATTTCTTATCCACAACCGCAAACGTGAAGATTGCCGCGTGACCGCCGCCCCAGCACGTTTCGCCGCTGGCACACTGGTGGTCGATCCGAAAACCGCCAAGCGCCTGCGTCTGAATGCTGGCGATCAAGTGCGTGCGGTGCCTCTGTCTCCGGCTCGGGAGGGCATTTGATGACTACCTTGTATATCGCTGGCGCCTGGCAGGCCGGGCAGGGTGAAGCGTTCGAGTCGCTGAATCCGGTCACGCAACAGGTCATCTGGTCTGGACAAGGCGCGACTGCCGGGCAGGTCGATGCCGCCGTGATGGCCGCGCGTCAGGCGTTTCCAGCCTGGGCGACGCTGACTCTGGACGAGCGCATTGGCGTGCTGGAGACCTTCGCCGTCACGCTGAAAAACCGTGCCGACGAAATCGCCCGCTGCATCGGTGAGGAAACCGGCAAGCCACTGTGGGAATCGGCTACAGAAGTCACCAGCATGGCCAACAAGGTGGCGATCTCGATTCAGAGCTATCGCGAGCGTACCGGCGAGAAGAGTGGCCCGCTGGGCGACGCCACCGCTGTGTTGCGTCACAAACCCCATGGCGTCGTGGCGGTGTTCGGCCCATACAACTTCCCGGGACACTTGCCCAACGGGCACATCGTTCCTGCGCTGTTGGCAGGCAACACGGTGGTGTTCAAGCCGAGCGAACTGACGCCGAAGGTCGCCGAGCTGACCGTGCAATGCTGGATCGAAGCCGGTCTGCCGGCCGGGGTATTGAACCTTGTGCAAGGTGCGCGGGAAACCGGTATCGCGCTGGCGGCGAACACGGGTATCGACGGCCTGTTCTTCACCGGATCCAGCCGCACGGGCAATTCGCTGCATCAGCAGTTCGCCGGTCGTCCGGACAAGATTCTCGCGCTGGAAATGGGCGGCAACAACCCGCTCGTCGTCGATCAGGTGGCTGATGTCGATGCAGCGGTTTATACCGTGATTCAGTCGGCGTTCATTTCCGCTGGTCAACGCTGCACTTGTGCCCGCCGCTTGCTGGTGCCCCAAGGGACTTGGGGCGATGCGTTCATGGCGCGACTGGTTGAGGTGACGGCGACCATTCAGGTGGGCGCGTTCGATCAGCAGCCTGCGCCGTTCATGGGTTCGGTGATTTCGCTTCATGCCGCTCAGGCGTTGCTCGATGCACAGGAGCAGTTGCTGGCCAACGGCGCTGTGGCGCTGCTGGAAATGACCCAGCCCCAGGCGCAGGCTGCGTTGCTGACGCCCGGGATTCTCGATGTCAGTGACGTGAGTGATCGTCCGGACGAAGAGCTGTTCGGCCCGCTGTTGCAGGTGATTCGCTACACGGATTTCGACGCGGCGATCGATGAGGCCAACGCCACGCAATACGGGCTCGCGGCGGGTTTGCTGTCGGATTCCCAAGAGCGTTATCAGCAGTTCTGGCTGCAAAGTCGTGCCGGGATCGTCAACTGGAACAAACAGCTGACCGGCGCCGCGAGTACCGCGCCGTTCGGTGGGGTAGGGGCTTCGGGCAACCATCGCGCCAGCGCCTATTACGCGGCGGATTACTGCGCGTATCCGGTAGCGTCGCTGGAATCCGGGACCTTGGCGCTGCCTGCTAGCCTGACGCCGGGTATAACTCTCGGTTGAGGGCATTGATCCCCTTAGCAATCCGGCTTGTCGGCGGTCGCGTCAGGTCAGTCGCCGCATCGGGTGCAGATAGACCGCAACCGCCGGCAATCAGGCCAGTACATGAACATTGATGTTTATAAAAACAGATCCACGGAGCCTCACCGATGAAATCCTGTGAAGTCAACTTTGACGGTCTAGTGGGGCCGACCCATAACTACGGCGGGCTGTCCTACGGCAACGTCGCGTCCCAGAGCAACTGCCAGCAGTCGTCCAATCCGCGCGAGGCGGCATTGCAGGGCCTGGCGAAAATGAAAGCGCTGATGGACATGGGTTTCACCCAAGGCGTGCTGGCGCCACAGGAACGCCCTGATGTCGCTGGCCTGCGCAAACTGGGTTTCAGCGGCACCGACGCGCAGGTCATCGAGCGCGCGGCCAAGGAATCGATGCCGCTGCTGGTCGCCAGTTGCTCGGCCTCCAGCATGTGGGTCGCCAACGCAGCAACGGTCAGCCCGAGTGCCGACACTGCCGACGGTCGCGTGCATTTCACTGCCGCCAACCTCAACTGCAAATACCACCGCAGCATCGAACACCCGACCACCAGCCGCGTGCTGAGCGCGATGTTCGCCGACCAGCAGCATTTCGCCCATCACGCTGCCTTGCCTGCCGTCGCCCAGTTCGGCGATGAGGGCGCGGCCAACCATACGCGCTTCAGCCGCAGTTACGGCGAGGCGGGCGTCGAATTCTTCGTGTTCGGCCGTGCCGCGTTCGACACGCGCTTCCCAGCTCCGCAAAAGTACCCGGCTCGTCAGACGCTGGAGGCTTCTCAAGCCGTCGCCCGTCTGCACGGTCTGAGCGACGAAGGCGTGGTCTTCGCGCAACAGAATCCGGCAGTGATCGACCAAGGCGTGTTTCACAACGACGTGATCGCAGTCGGTAACGGCGAAGTGCTGTTCTATCACGAGGACGCGTTCCTCAATACCGAACACATGCTCAGCGAACTGCACGACAAGCTCGGCCGTCGTGGCGGCCGCCTCCAGGCCATTTGTGTGCCCCGCACCGAAGTGGGTGTGGAAGATGCCGTGCGTTCCTACCTGTTCAACAGTCAGTTGCTGTCGCGCCCTGACGGCTCGATGCTGCTGATCGTCCCCGAAGAGTGCCGCGGCAACGAGCGCGTCTGGAATTACCTGCAGCGCCTGATCGCCGATGAAAGCCCGATTCGCGAGGTCAAGGTGTTCGACCTCAAGCAAAGCATGCAGAACGGCGGCGGCCCGGCGTGTCTGCGTCTGCGCGTGGCCCTGAATGAAACGGAACTGGCAGCGGTCAATCCAGGCGTTATCATGACCGCGCCGTTATACGAGACGCTGACGCAGTGGGTGGACAAGCATTATCGCGACCGCATGGCGGAAAGCGATCTCGCCGATCCACAGCTTCTCACCGAATGCCGTACGGCACTGGATGAACTGACCCAGCACCTGAAGCTGGGCGCGGTCTATCCTTTCCAAATCAATTGATGCACCCAAAAACATCGCCGCCTGAAGTCATTCGGCGTCGGGCAGCCGATGTTTTTGCTTTTATATAGAGAGAATTTGCCATGACCGACGCCCTGCGTTTGATCCTTGAAGACACCGACGGCACTCAGCTGGAAACCTCCTGCACCCGTTTTGCCGTTATCTGGCAGGGCAAAGAGGTGTGGATTCAGCAAGACGGCCGTGGTCAGCTGCTGATCGGCGTTGACGTCGAAGAAGACGACGCCGAATACGCCAACCTGTTGCTGCGCCCGCTGGCAACCAACTTGGTGAGCCTGCAGCTGGAAATGGAGCCGGCTGACATGAGCGGCGATGACGAAGATGGCGATGGCCATGTGCATGGCCCCGACTGCAACCACTAAGCAGGAATTCGTCCTATGCTCGCCCTCGGCAAACTGCTTGAACTGACCCTGGCGGGTCGTGAACCCGCAGAAAAGACTCAACTGACCGTCGAAGGCGTGCGGATGCGCTGGCTGGCCGAGGGGGCGCTGGAAGTCCGGCCGCCCGAGGCGCGGGACAATGGCACTGACCTGCTGTTGTCCGCAGGCATTCATGGCAACGAAACAGCGCCGATCGAGCTTCTCGACGAGCTGATTCACGCCATCGCCCGAGGCGAACTCAAGCCTCGCGCGCGTATTCTTTTCCTGTTCGGCAACCCTGAAGCGATGCGTCGCGGCGAGCGCTATGTCGAACAGGATGTAAACCGGCTGTTCAACGGCCGTCACGAGCAAAGCTCGGGTAGCGAAGCGTTGCGGGCCTGCGAGCTCGAACGTCTGGCGGCCAGTTTCTTCAGCCTGCCTGATCGCTACCGCCTGCACTATGACCTGCATACGGCGATTCGCGGCTCGAAGATCGAGCAGTTCGCGCTGTATCCATGGAAGGAAGGGCGTCAGCATTCGCGCCGCGAGCTGGTGCGCTTGCACAAGGCCGGGATGGAGGCGGTGCTGTTGCAGAACAAGTCTTCCATCGTGTTCAGTGCCTACACCTACGACAAGCTCGACGCCGAGGCCTTCACGCTGGAGCTGGGCAAGGCGCGGCCCTTCGGCCAGAACCAGCAGGTCAATCTGTCCCCTCTGAAGGCGACCCTCGAGCAATTGATCCAAGGCAAAGAGGCGCTGGTGGGGGACCAGATCGACGGCCTCAAGCTGTTCAGCGTGGCGCGTGAAATCATCAAGCACAGCGACGCATTTCGCCTGAACCTGCCCGCTGATATCGAGAACTTCACCAAACTGGAGAAGGGCTTCGTACTGGCAGAGGACCTGGCCGACTCACGCTGGGTGGTGGAGGAGGAGGGGGCGCGCATCATCTTCCCGAACCCGAAGGTCAAGAATGGTTTGCGGGCGGGGATTCTGATCGTTCCGACGACGGATGAGCAGTTGGGCTAAAACAGCCGGGTATTACGTCTTGCTCAGTTGCCTGTGGGAGGGAGCTTGCTCGCGATAGCAGAGTATCCGCCGATGCGTCCATTGCAGACAAACCGGCATCGCGAGCAAGCTCCCTCCCACCAGGAAATCATGGCGTCCTGAGAGTAGAGCCAGAACGCCGCGTTTCTATCAACCAGCAGCCTTCTGCAACTCACCCGCCCGACGCACTGCACGCAGTTTCGCCAGCGTATCGGCGCAGGTCTTCGCCGCTTCCTGACCTTTGTGTACGAAATGCTCGAAGAAGAACTTCTGGTGCTCTTCACCGGCGTGGAAGTGGTGCGGGGTCAGGACCACCGAGAACACCGGCACTTCTGTTTCCAGCTGGACCTGCATCAGCGCGCTGATCACCGATTGCGCGACGAACTCGTGGCGATAGATCCCGCCATCTACCACAAGGCCTGCAGCCACGACGCCGCCGTAACGGCCGGTCTTGGCCAGCAACTTCGCGTGCAGGGGGATTTCAAAGGCGCCGCCCACTTCGAAGAAATCGATGTCGGTCTCGGCATAACCATGGTTGGCCATTTCGGCAACAAAGCCCTTGCGCGCCTGATCGACGATATCTTTGTGCCAGCAAGCTTGAATGAAAGCGATGCGTTCGTGAGCGTGAATTGCGGTGGGTTGCATCTGTTCTGACTCCTGTTTAATTAAAAAACAGGGCGTTTGGATCGAATGGGATACCAGGGTACGGTCGACAGTCAGCCGGGCGGCAAGCGCGCGTAGTTGATGCTCGAGACGATCCTGTGGTGCCAATCCCGTTCTCTCTTCATCCGGACTATGACCGTCGGCCCTGGAATCACACCAGGTCTGCTGACCTCGCCTGAGCGAGCGCTCGCGGGCTAGACGCATTGCGCGCCATTACCGCCGGTGGGGAATCGCACCCCGCCCTGAGAACGTTGCCGACGGCATATTTCGTCGGCGTGCAGTTTGTAACACAGATTTTCAGAATGTGCATGGAGCCTTTTGGATGGTTTTCATCAGCTTTTCTTATAAGCGCTGCTTGGAATTACTGAGCCATGCCTTGATTATCGTGGGTCCAGGCCTCAGAACTGAGACCAGAACCATTTTTCAGGGAGCTTCATCGTGACGGTTATCGATCTGCGCAGCGACACAGTGACCCAACCCACCGCTGGCATGCGCGAGGCGATGGCCTCTGCGCCGCTTGGGGACGACGTATATGGCGAAGACCCGACGGTCAATCGTCTGGAGTCGTGGCTGGCGGAGCGTCTTGGGTTTGCCGCTGCGTTGTTCGTGCCGACCGGCACCATGAGCAACCTGCTGGGCCTGATGGCGCATTGTGAGCGCGGCGACGAATACATCGTTGGTCAGCAGGCCCACACCTACAAATACGAGGGTGGCGGTGCCGCAGTGCTGGGGTCTATTCAGCCGCAGCCGCTGGAGAACCAGGCCGATGGCTCTCTGGATCTGGATCAGGTGGCTGCTGCGGTCAAGGCTGACGATTTCCACTTTGCCCGCACGCGACTGCTGGCGCTGGAAAACACCATGCAGGGCAAGGTGCTCTCTCTGGAATACCTCGCCGCTGCCCGTACCCTGACCCGTGAAAAAGGTCTGGGCCTGCATCTGGACGGCGCTCGTCTGTATAACGCGGCAGTGAAGCTTGGCGTCGATGCGCGTGAAATCACTCAGCATTTCGACTCTGTCTCGGTCTGCCTGTCCAAAGGGCTGGGCGCGCCGATAGGCTCGGTGCTGTGTGGCTCGAGCGAACTGATTGCCAAAGCGCGGCGTCTGCGCAAGATGGTCGGTGGCGGCATGCGTCAGGCAGGCATGCTGGCGGCCGCGGGATTGTATGCGCTGGAGCATCAGGTCGAGCGTCTGGCCGAGGATCACGCCAACGCTGCATTCCTCGCCAAAGGCTTGAGTGAACTGGGCTTTGACGTCGAGCCGGTGCAGACCAACATGGTCTACGTGCAGATCGGCGAGCGCGCCGAGCAGCTCAAGGCATTCTGCGCCGAGCGAGGGATTGTCCTGAGCGCGGCGCCCCGTTTGCGTATGGTCACGCACCTTGATGTGTCGGCCGCGCAACTGGAGCAGGTGGTCGCGGCATTCGCCGAATTCGGCAGCCGATAATCGACCGATAATCCAATTGGCTGCTTCTATCGTACAAAGTCACTGTACCGTGGGAGCAACGCCTATATAATGCGGCCCTTTGCCGTCGCTACGTCGAATGACGTTATGCACTTGCCTCTGGCCGCAGTTCCCGTGGAAGAACCTATGAAAAGCGCAGAAATCCGTGAAGCCTTCCTTCGCTTCTTCGAAGAGCAAGGCCACACCCGTGTAGCCTCCAGCTCCTTGATTCCGGGCAATGACCCGACCCTGCTGTTCACCAACGCAGGCATGAACCAGTTCAAGGACTGCTTCCTGGGCCAGGAAAAACGAGCCTATACCCGTGCCGTCAGCAGCCAGAAGTGCGTCCGTGCCGGTGGCAAGCACAACGACCTGGAAAACGTCGGCTATACCGCCCGTCACCACACCTTCTTCGAAATGCTGGGTAACTTCAGCTTCGGCGACTACTTCAAGCGCGATGCGATCACCTTCGCCTGGACTTTCCTGACTGGCGTGCTGAAGCTGCCCAAGGACAAGCTCTGGGTGACCGTGTACGCAACCGACGACGAAGCCTACGACATCTGGACCAAGGAAGTCGGCGTGCCGGCCGAGCGCATGGTTCGCATCGGCGACAACAAGGGCGCGCCTTACGCGTCCGACAACTTCTGGACCATGGGCGATACCGGCCCGTGTGGTCCTTGCACCGAGATCTTCTACGATCACGGCGCCGACATCTGGGGTGGCCCACCGGGTTCGCCAGAGGAAGACGGCGACCGTTACATCGAGATCTGGAACAACGTTTTCATGCAGTTCAACCGCACGGCCGATGGCGTGCTGCATCCGCTGCCTGCGCCGTCGGTCGACACGGGCATGGGTCTTGAGCGGATCAGCGCCGTGCTGCAGCACGTGCACTCGAACTATGAAATCGATCTGTTCCAAAGCCTGCTGGTCGCTGCGGCCAAGGCCATCGGTTGCAGCAACGACAACCAGCCTTCGCTGAAAGTGGTTGCCGACCACATCCGTTCCTGCGGTTTCCTGATTGCCGACGGCGTGCTGCCATCCAACGAAGGCCGTGGCTATGTGCTGCGTCGCATCATTCGTCGCGCCTGCCGTCACGGCAACAAGCTGGGCGCCAAAGGCAGCTTCTTCTACCAGATCGTCGCCGCGCTGGTTGCCGAGATGGGCGAAGCCTTCCCTGAACTGAAATCCCAGCAAGCTCATATCGAGCGCGTGCTGAAAGCCGAAGAAGAGCAGTTCGCCAAGACCCTGGAACAGGGCCTGAAAATCCTCGAGCAGGATCTGGCCGAGCTCAAAGGCACCGTCGTGCCGGGCGATGTGGTGTTCAAGCTGTACGACACCTACGGTTTCCCGATGGACCTGACCGGCGACATCGCCCGCGAACGTAATCTGACCCTCGATGAGGCGGGTTTCGAGCGCGAGATGGACGCCCAGCGTGAGCGCGCTCGTTCCGCCAGCTCGTTCGGCATGGACTACAACAGCCTGGTCAAGGTTGATGTGGCCACCGAGTTCACCGGTTACAGCGCTACTGCCGGCGAAGCCAAAGTGGTGGCTCTGTATAAAGAGGGTGTGGCAGTCGAGCAATTGAGCGAAGGCGAAGATGGCGTGGTCATCCTTGACCGCACGCCGTTCTACGCTGAATCCGGTGGCCAGATCGGCGACAGCGGCTATCTCACCGCTGGCGATGTCCGTTTTGACGTAAGCGACACCACCAAGACCGGCGGTGCTTTCCTGCATCACGGCATTCAAGTGTCGGGCAGTCTGAAAGTCGGCGCGACCGTGAGCACTCAAGTCGCTGCCGAAGTGCGCCAGGCCACTTCGCTGAACCACTCGGCCACTCACTTGCTGCACGCTGCGCTGCGTCAGGTGCTGGGTGATCACGTTCAGCAGAAAGGCTCTCTGGTCGACAGTCAGCGTCTGCGCTTTGACTTCAGCCACTTCGAGGCGATCAAGCCAGAGCAGATCAAGGCGCTGGAAGACATCGTCAACGCCGAAGTGCGCAAGAACACCGCGGTGGAAACCGAAGAAACCGACATCGAAACCGCCAAGAAGAAGGGCGCCATGGCGCTGTTCGGCGAGAAGTACGGCGACAGCGTTCGCGTATTGAGCATGGGTGGCGACTTCTCGGTCGAGCTGTGTGGGGGTATTCACGCCAACCGCACCGGCGACATCGCGCTGTTCAAGATCATCAGCGAAGGCGGCGTGGCTGCCGGCGTGCGTCGTATCGAAGCAGTGACTGGCGCTGTAGCGCTGGCCTACCTGAACGGCGCCGAAGAACAATTGAAGGAAGCCGCGAACCTGGTCAAGGGCAATCGCGACAACCTGCTGGACAAGCTGAGCGCTGTCCTGGAGCGCAATCGTCTGTTGGAAAAACAGCTGGAGCAACTGCAAGCCAAGGCGGCCAGCGCTGCGGGCGACGATCTGTCGGCTTCGGCAGTGGACGTCAAGGGCGCCAAGGTCCTCGCTGCCCGTCTCGACGGTCAGGATGGCAAGGCGCTGCTGGCTCTGGTGGATCAGTTGAAGAACAAACTCGGCCGCGCAGTGATCCTGCTCGGCGGTGTGCATGAAGACAAGGTCGTTCTGGTGGCAGGCGTCACCAAAGACCTGACTGGCCAACTCAAAGCCGGTGATTTGATGAAGCAAGCGGCCGCTGCCGTGGGTGGTAAAGGTGGTGGTCGTCCTGACATGGCGCAAGGTGGTGGCGTTGACGCCGCTGGCCTGGACGCAGCGCTTGCGCTGGCGGTTCCATTCGCCGAACAGGGAATGTAAGGGAAGCTGAGTCGACCCACCGGGGCCTGCTATCCGGCAGGCTTCGGCGTTTTGCGGTTTGAATGTTTAACGGGGGCCCTTCATGGGCTGAGGCGGCTTTGAGATGGCTTTAATCGTACAGAAATTTGGCGGCACCTCCGTGGGCTCGGTAGAGCGCATCGAGCAGGTAGCCGACAAAGTCAAAAAATTCCGCGAGGCGGGTGATGATCTGGTGGTGGTTCTGTCCGCCATGAGCGGCGAAACCAATCGCCTGATCGACCTGGCCAGGCAGATCACCGATCAACCGGTTCCTCGCGAACTGGACGTGATCGTCTCCACCGGCGAGCAGGTCACCATTGCCTTGCTGGCCATGGCGTTGATGAAACGCGGTGTGCCAGCGGTATCCTATACCGGCAATCAGGTTCGCATCCTGACCGACAGCGCGCACAACAAGGCGCGTATTCTGCAGATCGACGATCAGAAAATCCGCGCTGACCTGAAAGAAGGTCGTGTGGTCGTGGTCGCGGGTTTCCAGGGTGTCGACGAAAACGGCAATATCACGACCCTGGGTCGTGGCGGTTCCGATACCACCGGTGTAGCGCTGGCAGCGGCCTTGAAAGCTGACGAATGCCAGATCTACACCGACGTCGACGGCGTCTACACCACCGACCCGCGCGTTGTGCCTCAGGCGCAGCGTCTGGAGAAGATCACCTTCGAAGAGATGCTGGAAATGGCCAGCCTCGGTTCCAAGGTGCTGCAGATCCGTTCGGTCGAGTTCGCCGGCAAGTACAACGTCCCGCTGCGCGTACTGCACAGCTTCAAGGAGGGTCCAGGCACCCTCATTACTATCGATGAAGAGGAATCCATGGAACAGCCGATCATTTCTGGCATCGCCTTCAACCGCGACGAAGCCAAACTGACGATCCGTGGCGTGCCAGACATCCCGGGCGTTGCGTTCAAGATTCTCGGCCCGATCAGCGGCGCGAACATCGAAGTCGACATGATCGTGCAGAATGTTGCGCACGATAACACCACCGACTTCACGTTCACCGTGCATCGCAACGAGTACGAGCAGGCGCTGAGCGTGCTGCAGAATACCGCCAAGGAGCTTGGTGCCCGCGAAGTGATCGGCGACACCAAGATCGCCAAGGTTTCCATCGTCGGCGTGGGCATGCGTTCCCACGCAGGCGTTGCCAGCCGCATGTTCGAAGCGCTGGCCAAGGAAACCATCAACATCCAGATGATTTCGACTTCCGAAATCAAGGTTTCGGTCGTGATCGAAGAAAAGTATCTGGAGCTGGCTGTGCGCGCCCTGCACACGGCTTTCGAGCTCGACGCTCCCCGCCAGGGCGAGTAAGGGTTGAGCGAAGGGCGCGGTGAATGCCGCGCCTTTCGTGTTTCTGATGTGCGCGAGAAAACTGTTTTTTTTCCGGCGCTAGTCAATACTCAGGCGTAGACCTGGTACCGATGCTGGATCGGGCCGATGCCTTTTGGTTGTGCAGACTGTTGTCCCTGAATGCAGTGTTGAGGAGATAGGTATGCTGATTTTGACCCGTCGGTGCGCGGAGAGCCTGATTATCGGTGACGGTGAAATCACCGTGACCGTGCTCGGCGTAAAAGGTAATCAAGTACGAATTGGGGTCAACGCACCCAAGGAAGTCGCGGTTCACCGCGAAGAGATTTACCTGCGTATCAAGAAAGAGAAGGACCAGGAACCAAGCCATTAATTTTTATTGAATTTTTGGTTTGCAAACGGGGAAAAGGGTGGTTATTATACGCCCCGTGTTGCGGAGAGCTGGCCGAGTGGCCGAAGGCGCTCCCCTGCTAAGGGAGTACACCTCAAAAGGGTGTCGGGGGTTCGAATCCCCCGTTCTCCGCCATTATTTGCGTAGTACGTTGTAATCTGGCTTTATCGGTAAGTTGTTGAATTTACTAGAAAAAGTTCTTGACCAAAAGATTTGACGGCCTATAATGCGCGGCAACAAATGCACTCGTAGCTCAGCTGGATAGAGTACTCGGCTACGAACCGAGCGGTCACAGGTTCGAATCCTGTCGAGTGCACCATTTAAGCGTTGTTGGTAGCAATACGGACAACTGCTTTAAGAAAGAGCCTGGCTTCAACAGGTCTTCGGAAGTACCACTCACTTCCAGAAGTAAAACGCAGTGACCAGAGGTGATCTGGTTTATCAAGCGCCACATGCACTCGTAGCTCAGCTGGATAGAGTACTCGGCTACGAACCGAGCGGTCACAGGTTCGAATCCTGTCGAGTGCACCATAAAACGAAAACCCCGCATGCAAATGCGGGGTTTTTGCTTTTCTACGGTTTACGTTTCTCGCGTTTGCCTTTCACGCAGCCGTATTCATCGAACGTGACCTGTCGGCTTCGCCCTTTCTTTTCCGTGTACACGTACCTCATTTCGCCGTTACGTTCGACGATTCGGTCGGGCTTGCCCAGCAAACTCTCCACATCTCGCTTGGTCATGCCTGTCGGCGTCTGCTCATTGATAATGGCTCGGCGGCGATTTTGCGGGCTCAATACATTTCCGCATCCATCATCGCGTTGGCCGACCACCACCAATTCCCTGTTTTTAATAACGTTCGCGGCTTCTTTCGCAGGCGTGCTGGCCGGCGCAAGCATTCCAGGTGGCGCATTATGAGCCTCCTGCAATTTCAGCTCATGCCCTTGCGGGCAGCTAAGGGTGGTGAAGGTGATGTTGCCGGTGGGATCCTCGCAGCGGTGCACCGTGGTCCCCCATACCGGCAGCGGCAGGAAGAGCAGGGCAGCAATAACCGATTTACGGATGTCCAAGAGCATGGCTACGTCCTCCTTGACGGGTGTCGGGGCAGACTAGCCAGATGATTTTTCGGCGGCGAGCGTGTTTTCTTCTCCGGATGTGACGTCGTAGCAATACCGACTCGGACAATGCTTAACATTGTGTTGCAAGCGATTGTTCCGAGTTGAATTTTTAACATGAAGCGCCGGCAAGCGGTGTATGATTGCGCCCGTCAGCCCCGCCGGGGCTTGTGGAATACCTCCATGGACTTACCCAGTAGCAACTCAGCATCAAGCTTTACCAATCAAGAATCGACTGATTGATCTTCCGGCGTGGTCCACTGCTGGGAGTGGAGTTCGCCTATGACCGAAATCGAAGTAAAAAAAACGCAGGAAAGCCTTCAGGATCGCCTTGCTCAAGTCGTCGATCTGCTGCAGCGTCAGCGCGTCGTCGAGGACCTGACTCATCGTCAGGAAGGTCAACACCAGGATCGTGTAGAAAACCTCGTTCACCGGCAGAATCTCGTCGAACTGCAGCGCAAGCTTGATGATCTGCACTCCGCCGATGTTGCCTATATTCTCGAAGCCCTCCCTGTTGAGGACCGTCTGACGGTCTGGCAACTGGTCAAGGCCGAGCGTGACGGCGACATCCTGCTTGAAGTATCCGACTCCGTACGTGAAACGCTGATCGCCGACATGGACGATCACGAGTTGTTGGCCGCTGCCAAGGAAATGGACGCGGACGAGCTCGCCGACCTTGCGCCCGAATTGCCACGCGACGTCGTGCACGAACTCATGGAGGCGCTGGACAGCCAGCAGCGTGAGCGCGTGCGCTCGGCTTTGTCCTATGACGAAGAGCAGGTTGGCGCGCTGATGGACTTCGAGATGGTCACCATCCGCGAAGACGTCAGCCTTGAAGTGGTATTGCGTTATCTGCGCCGCCTGAAGGAGCTACCCGGCCACACGGACAAATTGTTCGTGGTCGATTCCGACGGCGTTCTCAAAGGCGTCCTGCCGATCAAGCGTCTGTTGGTCAATGACCCGGAAAAGCAAGTGTCGGAGGTCATGGCCAGTGATCCGGTGAGTTTCCACCCGGACGGCGATGCCTATGAAGCCGCGCAGGCCTTCGAGCGTTACGACCTTATTTCCTCTCCCGTGGTCGACAAGAACGGCAAGCTGATCGGCCGTCTGACCATCGACGAAATGGTCGACCTGATCCGTGAAGAGAGTGAAACCGAAGTCCTGAACATGGCCGGTCTGCGTGAAGAGGAAGATATTTTTGCGTCGGTTTGGCGTTCGTTGCGTAACCGTTGGTCATGGCTGGCCGTCAACCTGATCACTGCCTTCCTCGCTTCGCGAGTCATCGGTCTTTTCGAGGGCTCCATCGAAAAGCTTGTGGCCTTGGCAGCGTTGATGCCGATCGTGGCCGGTATCGGTGGTAACTCGGGCAACCAGACCATCACCATGATCGTTCGCGCCATGGCCCTGGATCAGGTAAGCACCGGCAACACCTCGCGCCTGATGCGAAAGGAGCTGGGCGTTGCGTTGGTCAACGGTCTGGTCTGGGGTGGGGTGATCGGCGTTGTGGCTTATCTGCTTTACCACAGCTGGTCGCTGGGCGTAGTGATGACCGCGGCCATGACACTGAATCTGCTGCTCGCGGCCTTCATGGGCGTAGCGATCCCCATGACCTTGGCGCGATTCGGGCGTGACCCGGCGATGGGCGCCAGTGTCATGATCACCGCCATGACCGACAGCGGAGGGTTCTTTATCTTCCTCGGGCTCGCGACAGTGTTCCTGTTGTAGGACTTGCGCAAAAACAAAGAACCGCCGCTGAGGCGGTTTTTTTGTCTGTGTGTTAACCGCCATCAAGCGAGTTCGACCAAACGGCAGGCACAAAAAAGCCAGCTCGGGGCTGGCTTTTGAGTCTCTGTCGAGTCCGACTTATTCGTCGTCGTTCGCCAGGCTGGTGTCATGAGCGATCAGGGAAACCAGAGCGTTTTGCTGACGATGGGCGAGCTGGCGGAAGCGTTGCAGCAGTTCGCGCTCATGCAGCGACAGCTCGGGGCTGTCCAGGCGCAGCTTTGGCTCGTCACCGAGCGCGCCTTCTTGAATCAGGCTTTGTTCGAGACGCGCAATGATTTCAGAGTTCATGCTGCGATGGTTGTCCTTGGAAACCTCCGCGATACGCTCGCGCATGCCTTCAGGGAGACGGACAACGAACTTGTCAGCTGTGCGACTGGAATAATTGGCCTGTTTCATAGGGCTCATATATTTAACCGATTTAGTTCAAAGGGGAGGCGGTTCTTGCATTAGGCCGCGAGATGTCATCGTCTGACTGTCTTTTTGGCGAAATGTTCAACCAGCCAACATAAAGGTCCGTCATCATGCATCAATACGTCGGAACCTTGGCGTCAAATCTGTGACAATATTGAACTAGATAAAGGCGTTTAGCCAGCACCAATTATCAGAAATGCGTTCTGGTTTGCAAAGTTCCCGGACACCACTCATCCAGACGATAGCCGCAGGGTACGTGGGTTTGCGCCATGATGGCTATCTGTCTTCAGAGTAGAGGTGTCTGGGGAAATTTTCGAGAAAGCTGACAAGAAAGAGACGAAGGGTCTGTCAAAGAATAGATAGCAGGTGTGTCACAAGTGTGCACAAACCGTATCAGATCGCGCTACAAAAGCCGGATCAGGCTGTTTCAACACCGGTCAAGGCTTGGCCTGGCGCAACACCGGGTCGAATTTGATCCGTCGGCCTACGAATAAGGCAGCTACGAACAGACTGGCAAAGATCCCCGCAACTGCCTTCGCTACGGTCCCCAAGGTATCCATTGACGATGGGAGCAGTTGATCGACTGCAAGGGCCATGATGGTGAGAATCATGAAAGACAGTGCTGCTTTTGACATGGCGGTTCTCTTGACGGTGGACAGATTGGCAAATCCCGTTTCAAGTCGAGGGGTCAGAATACCCAGCGTTCCGAACGATCCACTGGAATGGCTTCATCAGTGTCATTAGCCAGCATGGCGTCGGAGCGGTGCGCCGGCATTGCGGCGAAACGCGGGGCCTGCTTCATCATGTAGTGGGGTTGAGCCTGAACGGCGACGCTCTCGGTTTTGCTGCCATCGTCATGGAAATGGAAAGCCACCAGTGCGACGAGGGCTGCAGCATTCAACAAGGAGAGAGTCATGTTCATCTCGGGTACCTTCGCTTGGACTTGGTTATAGAAGGGATTTGCACGAGCAAGAAGAATGCAGTCTGCATGCCAAGCGAATTCAGATAAAAAATACAATTGAATCAATAACTTATATATTGGATAGGTGGCATTCGGGTTGCAGATTGCAATGATGTCATTTTGCGGCATTGCAAATTGCATGATGCGGATTCCAGAGCACCCTTGTGTTCAACGGACTACAACCTGAAAAGACAATGACGACATGACAAATCGGGGGCTTGCCGTTAACATGCTCGCCGTCCCGCTGGCACGGTTTTGAGCGCTGGCGCCGGGTTTTAGCCTATCGATCAGGGATCTCAGATTCGGCCGGTAGCGCAAGACGCCACAAGAGGTTCGTTCTGCTTTCAGGGAACTGTAACCCGATGATAACGCTAAAAAATGCTTGATCGGTTTTTCTGAAAACCGGAAGATGTCCGCCGCAGTGCTCCCTTAGTTCAATGGATAGAATAAGCCCCTCCTAAGGGTTAGATGCTGGTTCGACTCCAGCAGGGAGCAATACCCATGGCCTGCTCAAGGCATGGCGGCTACGGATTCCCTCGGGGCATCCCTCCGGATGCCACCCCGACACGCCGGACGATAAATTCCTGATACCCCCCAAAAGCTTCCAGACAGTCTCGGCCACGGCGTGGTCCAGGTGAACTTGCGCTATACCTATTGAAGTTAATCACTGGCAAGAGTGGAAACAATCCGGTGGCTCAACACCTTAACTAATGGCAAGGGCACATGCAAAGTGTTCCCTGTCCATTAGTTACCTATCCATTCTCTGCTTTAGCTGCAAAGGCGCGGTCTTCCTTTAACGCAAGCGGATGAGTTTTCTGTTGTCAGGGGGCGCAGCTATCGGAGGAGGAACTTGCAGAGACCGTTCGCGTCTGCCGAACAGGGAGAACCCATGCTGGACTACTTCGCTCTTGGGCTATTGATCTTCGTAGGCATCGTACTTTTCTATGGGATTATCGTATTGCACGATATCCCTTATGAGATTGCTGTGCATCGTAATCACCCCCATCAAGATGGAATCCATGCAACCGGATGGGTAAGCCTGTTTACGCTGCATGCGCTTTGGCCGTTTTTATGGATCTGGGCGATGTTGTATCGAGAGGACAGGGGGTGGGGGTTCGGTGATGGAAAATCCCCCCGCAGTCATGTCGTGCATCTTGAGCAGCAGGTCGCGGATTTGCAGCGTCGGCTCGACAGGCTTGAAGGCGGGGGGACTCCCACGCCATCGGCGCCGGAGTCATATGACGATGGTGGGGGTATCTGAATCATGGATCTTCTACTCATCCTCACCTACGCCGCGTTCTGCATTGCGTTATTCAAGATATTCCGTATACCACTTAATAAATGGACGGTGCCGACAGCAGTGTTAGGCGGCGTCGTTCTCATTGGCGCGCTTATTTTCACGATGAACTACAACCACCCCTACTCGGAGGTGGCGCGTTCCTATTTCGTTTCAGTGCCCGTCATCCCGGTTGTCAGTGGTTTGGTGGTCGAAGTTCCTGTGCAATCCAATCAACTCCTGGCCAAAGGCGATGTGCTTTTTCGCATTGACCCTACACCTTTTGAAAACCGCATGAAGTCGATCAAGGCACAGTTGGTCGCCGCAAAAGGGGATTTGTATCGCATCAGCGAATTGATCAGGCGAAACTTCGGAACCCAGCGTGAACTGGAAGCGGCTATTGCCAGGACGGACGATCTACAGGCTCAACTGGCTAATGCGCAGTTCGAACTGGACAACACGGTTGTCCGGGCGCCGAGTAAAGGCTTTGTCACCCATGTAGCGCTACGCCCCGGGGTGATGGCGACCAAATTGCCGCTGCGGCCTTCCATGATTTTTATCCCTGATGAGGGCCAGTATTTCGCAGCCTGGATGCGGCAGAACAGCCTATTGCGTCTGTCGGTTGGAGATGAGGCGGAGGTAGCGTTCGATGGCATCCCTGGCAAGGTTTTCGAAGGACGGGTGAAAAGTGTCATCGCAGTGATCGCCGAGGGGCAGGTTCAGCCATCCGGCACCTTGATCGGTTTACCGGTTCGCCACCCGCCGGACGTGTGCCGGTGATCATCGAGATCACCGATCCCGACTATGCGCAATACAGCAAACAGATGCCCGGTGGCTCGTATGGTCAAGCTGCGCTGTACAGCAAACACTTTCATCACATCGCTGCGATGCGCAAGATTCTGCTACGCATGTCTGCCTGGATGAACTACATCTTCCCGTTTCATTGAGTCGACTTCGGGCTCAGATGCATTGCTGTGGCGCGACCAGCATCAATGGCGCAGGTCTGCGCCATCGATGCGTGTTGAGGCGGTCTATTTCTTGGTGCGCTTGGGTTTGGCGAGCGCTTTTGGCGTTTCGTCGGCTGCGCCTTTCACGCCCGCGTTTGCCGCTGCATTTTCGGCTGCTTTTGCTGCCGGTGTCGGGACCTTGGCGCCGGTTGCCTCGACGAATCGGTCGTAATACTCCTGGGACAGTTTGCGTATCGCCTTACCGATATTGGCGTAGTCATATTCGTTGAGGTTGGCCAGCGAAACGCGCCACGAAGGGTGCGGTGTGCCGAATCCTTTGCCTGGCAGCAGAATCACGCCGGTTTCTTCGGCCAGACGGAACAGCGCCTGATTGGGCTTGAGCTGGCCCAGCATCCACTTGACGAATTCGGCGCCGTGCATCTGTGTCGCCAGCTCTTCCAGATCGATGAGGTGGTAGTAACGTACCGAGTTGGCGTCGTACGGCAGTGGCAGGCCCAGCTCCCGGTACAGGGCCTCTTTGCGTCTGAGCACGATGCGTTTCATCTCGGCCTTGTAAGCGCCGGGTTCGTCCATCAGGCAGAACAGTGAGAACAACGTCATTTGTGCCTGAACGGGGGTCGACAAGCCGGCGGTATGGTTCAGCGCCACTGTGCGGGTGTCGGCCACCAGGCGGTCGATGAATTTGAGCTTTTCGGGCGCCGTGGTGATCGAGCTGTAGCGGTGATTCAGTTGCTCGCGCTTGGCCTTGGGCAGGGCGGCGATCTTGGCGTCGATGATGTTGTCTTCGTGGGTCGCGACCACGCCCATGCGCCAGCCGGTTGCGCCGAAGTATTTGGAGAACGAATACACCAGGATGGTGTTGTAAGGGCAAATGGCGCAACAGCGAGACGAAATTGTCGGCGAACGTGGCATACACATCGTCGGTCAGGATGATCAGATCAGGGCTTTTTTTGACGATTTCGGCGATGTAATGCAGTGTCTCGTCATCGATCTTCACGGAAGGAGGATTGCTCGGATTGACCAGGAAGAACGCCTTGACCTTGGGATCCAGCAGCTTGTCGAGCTCCTCGTGCGTGAACTGCCATTTGTTGGACTGCGGCGCATCGACCGACAACAGCACCAGGTTGTAGTCGCTCAGTTGCGGGATTTCGATGTACGGGGTGAAGATCGGCATGCCGAGCGCAATGGTGTCTCCGGCGCTGATGACGTGGTTGGCCTTCAGGCTGGCGAACAGATAGGTCATGGCCGCCGTCCCGCCTTCCAGCGCGTACATGTCGAAGTTGCCGACGAAGGGGTAGGTGCCAATCATTTCTTCATGGATGTAATTGCCGACGATGACCTCGCTCATCACCAGCATGCGGTCGGGCACCGGGTAATTGCAGCCAAGAATCGCCTCGCACATTTCATAGATGAAGTCGCCCGCATTGAGCCCCATCTGGTCGCGAACATAAGACACCGGCGCTTCGATGAAACGCACGCCGGGAACGCTTTCATGTTGTTTGGCGAACAGCTCGAAGCGCGCCTCGATCCCCTCTCGTTTCGGAAAGCCGCCGACATGCTGCATGTACATGTAGGAGCGTTCGGCTTCGGTCATGGCAAACAGGCCGAACTGGAAAAAACCATGGCGTGGCGTGGTCGCCAGGAAGTTGGGGTTGCCACGTCCAGCGTTCAGCATCAGCTGGTTGCTCTGGGCTGCACGCTGCATCAGGGCGTCTTTCAGTTCGAAAGGGCTCAACAGCGCAAGTTTGTCCGGGTCGCTAAAATCCATCTCGCTTCTCCTTGACGCATCAATGACAAAGCAAATTGCCAACCTCGTTCAGGTACGCGCCGGCCACCAAAACATCACCTCTTCACATCAGGGCCACAATCAGTGGGCCCAACAACGTCAGAAACACATTCGCCAGCGCGTAGGTAATGGCGAACGGCACAGTGGGCACCGTGTTCTCGGCCTTATCCAGAATCTCGCCGAAAGCCGGGTTGGCGCTGCGTGAGCCGCTCAGCGCACCGGCGAAAATCGCGGTGTTGTCATAGCGCAGAACGTAGCGTCCGAAGAGCATGGTCAGGATCAACGGCAACACCGTCACCACCACCCCGATGCCAAAAATCAGCAAGCCTTGGTTGGCCACGGTTTGCACCGCCTGCAGGCCTGAGGAAATCCCCACCACCACCACGAAACCCGCCAGGCCCAGATCCTTGAGGATCTGCACCGCGCCGCTCGGCATTTCGCCGAAGGATTGGCGGCGCGAGCGGAACCAGCCGAACAGCAGACCCGACAGCAGCGCACCGCCGCCGCTGCCCAGCGTCAGTGGAATGGAGCCGATACGCGCAGTCAGCAGGCCGATCAGCAGGCCACAGACCAGGCCCGCGCCCATGTACACGAAGTCGGTTTTGGCGCTGGGGACGATGGCGTGGCCTACTTGCTCAACCACGCGTGTGACGTCCTGGTCGGCGCCGAACAGCGTCACCACGTCGCCCAGCATCACCACGGTCTCAGGCACCAACGGCATGGCCTTGCCTTGTCGTGAAATCTGCGACACGTAGACGCCGTGGCGAACGTCTTGCGCGGCGGCATCGCGAATATCGCCAAAGCTGCGTTTGTTGTACTGAGTATTGGTGATCACCACATCGCGGCGCTGCATGGTCAACTCCATGCCTTCCACAGCATGCAGCTCAGTCCCCAGTGTTGGCGCGATGGTCACGACAGCGGGGCGTTTGCCGACCACCAGCACGATGTCACCCGCTTGCAGCAACATGTCGGGGCTGGGCTGCAGGATCTGGTTGTCGCGCTTGACGCGCTCGATGGTGATCGCCGCCGCTGTGCTCTGTTCGATGGCCTCGATGCTGGTGGAGGTGTTGGCAGGCAGCTGGAAAATCCGCCCCACCAGATCCGGCGCTGCGGCCTGCTGGCCCGGCCCGTACATTTGCACTCCGGCCTGGGTGGCCGTTTCGGCTTTCAAGGCGTCTTCCTTGATGCTGCGGCCCATGAATTTGGGCAGCATGTTGACGCAGACCAGGATGGCGCCGAACGAACCGAACACATAGGTGACCGCGTAGCCGATGGCAACATTGCCCTGAAGGCGCTGGACCTCGTCGGCCGCCAGCCCCAGCCTTGCAATGGCGTCGCCGGCGGTGCCGATGATGGCCGACTGGGTGAGGGCGCCAGCGGCCACTCCGGCGGCCAATCCCTTGTCGAGATCGAACCACTTGGCCAATACCACCACGGTCAGCAGACCGCTGATGGAAAGCACGGCCGCGAGGATGATTTCCTTGACCGACTGTTTGCCCAGCGACCTGAAAAAGTCCGGACCACTTTCATAGCCCACGGCGTAGATGAACAGGGCAAACATCACTGACTTGACCCCGGCATCGATTTCGACGCCCACCTGGCTGACCAGTACTGCCACCAGCAACGAGCCGGCGACGCCCCCCAGCTGGAACTTGCCGAACTTGATCTTGCCGATGTAGTAGCCCACGGCAATCGACAGAAACAGTGCGATTTCCGGCGACTTGTGGAATAGATCGTGTAACCAGCTCAAGAGCCCACCTCGAATGAATGGATGAAACTGTCTGACGGCTATCCGGACTGCATGGAACTGGTCAGTCCGACAATCAAAGGCCCCATCAGGGGCAGTACGACATTGGAAATCGCGTAGGTGATGGTGTAACCCAGCAACGGCGTGGAGTTGCCGCAGGCGTTCTGGATCGCGCTGAGCGCCGGGGTGCTGCACTGCTGTCCGGCGATGGCGCCCAGCAGCACGGGGGCGCTGAGCTTGAGCAGGAAATGACCTGCGAGCAGTGACACCGTGGCCGGCACAACAGCAATGAGAACGCCGAGCATCGGCAGCGTGAATCCGTACTGCTTGACCAGTTCGATCGCCTGGGGGCCGGAGGACAGACCGACGCCGGCAATGAAGCCTGCAAGACCCAGGTCTTTGAGCAACGCCAGCGCGTCGGGGTTGACCGTGTGCAGGTCAGCGCGGCGAGCGTGATACCAGCCCAGTGCAAGTCCGGTTACCAGTACGCCGCCGCCGGTTCCGGCAGAGAAAGGAATGCCGCCGATCTTCAGCGTGAAGCTTCCCAGCCAGGTGCCCAATGCGATGCCGAGTCCGATGATGCCGATGTTGCTGGTGAGGCGGTCGGGCAGCGATTTGCCGATGCGGCTGAGCAGTGGCTCGGAGGTACGGCGCCCGAGCGCCGTTGCATCGTGAATCTGCAAGACGTCCTGCAGTTGCAGGCGCGTCGCGGGCAGGGCGGGCAAAACCTGATCGCCACGACGAATCGCCGCCACATGAACACCCGCTGGAAGAGGTAACTCTGCCAGCTGCAAGCCGGCCAGGTCAGGTTCCAGCAGCACGATGTCGTAAGTATCCAGCGCGACCGACAGGGTACTGGTGTCGGCTATTTCGGTGCCCAGCCAGTCCGCCGCTTCGATCAACGAGCCGCGATAGCCCATCAACAGCACTTGATCGCCTCGGTGCAGCTTGATCGAGGACGACAACGCCAAAGGGTACCCTTTGCGCTTTACCAGCACGATGCTGCTCTGTTGGCCCAGCCGCTGCTGAACAGCTGCAACACTCTGTCCTGCGGACGTCTCTATGCGATAAGCCCGGCCGACGACAGTGGGCGCGGCCGACACACCGTCTTGTTCTACGCTGCCGCCCATCGCTGCCCAGAGTTTTTCTGCTTCGCCTTTCAGATCGATGCGCAAGAACAACGGGAACAGTTGGCTGGTGACAATCACGATAGTGATCAGGCCGCAGATGTAAGTGATGGAGTAAGCGGTCACCACATTACTCTGCAAACGGACAATCTCGGTGGCGGGCAAGTCCAGGCGTGATATGGCATCGGTTGCTGTGCCTACGACCGCGGACTCAGTAGTGGCGCCGGCCATCATGCCCGCCGCAGTGCCAGGGTCCAGGTTCATGATTTTTGTCGCCAGTAATACCAGGGCCAGCACGACAATCACTTCAATCAGACAGAACATGCCCATTGAATGCCTTTAGCATTAAGACTGGCAAAGAACTGCGGGCCGCCGCTATAGCCCAGTGCAAAGATGAACAACATGAAAAAAACATTTTTGATATCTGCATCGACCGAGATATTCAGTTGCCCGATCAGCAGTGCCGCAACCAGTGTGCCGCACACGCCCCCCAGTTGAATGGGGCCGAGGCGGATCTGCCCGATGGCATATCCGAAAGCCAGCGCTAAAAAGAGTGCCAGCCCAGGCACTTGTTGCAGTGCCTGGGTGATAAAGGTGAGCAGTGCTCCGTCCATTTAACATCCCATGTTAGTTGGCGGTGAAAGCGAGTAAGTGGTGGTTTTGAGGGTGATGCTTTGGGCAGCGCTAGTGCAGAAGACTGATATGAGGGATAGCAGAAGCGTTGCTATTGGACACGCAAGCCGACCAGCGTTAGTGCATTTAGAGGTCGTGTAGTTGCGCCGAAATTGCAGCCAGAGCGCTGTTTTCCTGAAGTTTACGGCCGGGTTTTCGAGAGCTCGAAATCAAAGGCGGCTTGAGCAATCGTCAATGACTCTTCGCTCAATAACTGCGCGCCGATGCCTGGCCAAACGGGGGAGGGTGGCATGCTTGATGACGTGACCGTTTCGGCGCGCAGAACTTTATCGTGTCAGGCGTTAGACCAACGTCACGACCGCATTGATGTTACCCCGCGTCGCCTTCGAATAGGGGCAGGCTTCATGCGCCGCATCGACGACCTTCTGCGCGGTCTCGCGATCCAGGCCCGGCAGGGAGACATTCAATCGCCCCTGAATCAGATAGCCGCCGGAATTGGTGCCCAGATCCACTTCGGCATCGACAGTGGTGTCGGCGGGCATCGCGACTTTCATCTTGGCGGTCACGACTCCGATGGCGCCGATGAAGCAGGCCGACCAGCCCGCCGCAAACAGTTGTTCGGGGTTGGTGCCTTCGCCTTTCGCGCCAGGTGAGGACAGCTTGATGTCCAGACGCTTGTCCGAACTGACAGCAGTGCCATCGCGTCCACCGGCGGTGTGGGTCTTGGCGGTGTACAACACTTTTTCCAGATTCTTGTCCATGTTGTGCTCCTTAACGATAAGTGCGGGCCACGTTGGCTGACGCGGCTTCATGTGTGCCGTCTCCAACAGTAGCCCGCTTTGTGCAGATATCGAGTTTCGCCAGGCAATCAGCGACTCAGTGGCCGGCGCTTTGGCCGCCGTCGACGTGGAGGATTTCCCCGGTGACGAACGCAGCGCTGTCCAGATACAGAACCGCGCCGACGATGTCTTCGACTTCGCCCATGTGGCCCATCGGGTGCAGGCTGCCAAGCGCTGCGTGGGTTTCTTCGCCGTGCATCGGGGTCTTGATGATGCCTGGGGAGACCGCGTTGACACGGATGCCGCGCTTGGCGTACTCGATGGCCAGCGAACGGGTTGCTGCGTTCATGCCGCCTTTGGTCAGCGACGCGAGCACCGAAGGCACCCCGTCGATGGCGTGGTCGACCAGCGTGGTGGTGATGCTGACGACGTGACCGCCGCCACCCTGTTTTTCCATCTGCGCAATGGCGTGCTGCGACATGTGGAAGAAGCTGCCTATGTTGGTGGCCACGGTGTTTACGTAGTCCTCGCGGCTGTACTCGGTGAACGGCTTGGCGAGAAAGATCCCTGCGTTGTTGACCAAGGTGTCGATGCGGCCAAAACGGGCCACGCCTTCACGGATGATCTTCTCGGCGGTCGCAGGGTCAGCGATGTCACCGGCAACGGTGAGGATGTCCGGATCGCTCGATGGCTTGATCGAGCGCGAAGTGGCGATGACCTGGTAGCCGAGTTTGCGGAAACCCGCGACGATACCTGCGCCCAGACCCTGGGATGCACCGGTGACAATGACGACTTTTTTCGAATGGCTCATGATGTGTTCTCACTAAGTTAAAAGATTGATTGGGTAAACGGGTAGATCAGGTAAACGGTTAAATCAGGCATCAGGCGGCTGCGGACTCGCGTGCCATTTGCCGGATGACTTCTTCGTAGTGCTCGACCGACTGTGATCCGGTCACCAGTTGCCGGTCGTTCAGCACCATCGCTGGCACCGAGTTGATACCGCGCTGTTGGTAAAAGCGCTCAAGTTCACGGACTTCGCTGGCGAATTCGCCCTTGGTCAGCACCTCGCGAGCGCGGTTGCTGTCCAGGCCCACTTCATCGGCCAGGCGCACCAGCGTTTCCTGCTCGGCGAGGTTCTGCCCGTCGCTGAAATACGCCTTGAGCAATGCTTTCTTCAGAGCGATCTGCAGACCTTCAGCGTTCGCCCAGAACAACAGGCGATGGGCATCGAAGGTGTTGTAGAAGTGACTGCGTTTTTCCAGGTCGAAGTGAAAGCCGACTTCCAGGCCTCGGGCGACGACCATCTCATTGCGCGAAGCGACCTGATCCGCCGTGCGACCGTATTTGCGCATCATGTGCTGGACGGCGTGTTCGCCCTCGGCCGGCATGTCCGGGTTCAACTCGAAGGGTTTGAACGTCAGCTCGACCACCACTTCGCCAGCCAGATTTTCGATGGCCTGTTCCAGCGCGGTCGCGCCCAGCGCACACCATGGGCAGACGACGTCCGACACGAAGTCGATTTTGACGACCCGGCTCACGAGCCAGACTCCGTCAGGTTCTTGCGGTACTCGGTGGTGGAGATGCCGGCATAGCCCCAGTTATCGGTGTCGACTTCTTCGATCACGACGTGGGTCAGGTGCGGATCCTTGTTGAGCACGGTCTGCATGGTCTGGGTAATTTCGGCGATGACCTGGGCTTTCTGTTCCCTGGTCACACCATCGCGGGTGATACGGACGCTGATGAAAGGCATGGAAAAGTCTCCAGTGTGCTTTCCACCGAAATGGTGGAAGAGCAAGTGGTGTGGACTTTAGAAACTTGCCTCGGCGGGATAAAGACGGGGGCGGGTACTTCATTTGTGACGCGGTGTAATGAATCGAACAGAAGGCTTGATCGAGGTCTGAATTCCGCAAACGAAAAAGCCACGGGATTTGAGCCCCGTGGCTTTTTTTACAGCGGCGACCGTGCTGTTTTACAGCGCCATGTCGTTCGCAGGCTTGCTCTCAACCGGCTTGCTCGGCGTGGTGCTGGTGCCGACGCTCTGGTCGATCACCGGAGGCTTGCCCAGTTGCAGGACTTCGGCAGTGTAGTTCCACTCTTGCTGTACGGCCGCAGGCGATTCGTTCAGCTTGGTGCCGTAGCTTGGAACGATCTGACGGATCTTCGCTTGCCATTCCGGTGTGGCGACCTGGGTTTTGAAGATCTTTTCCAGCACGTTCAGCATGATCGGTGCAGCGGTGGACGCGCCCGGCGATGCGCCCAACAGCGCGGCGATACTGCCGTCCTGGGAGGAAACGACTTCGGTGCCCAGCTTGAGCACGCCGCCTTTGTCGGCATCACGCTTGATGATCTGTACTCGCTGACCGGCTTGCCACAGACGCCAGTCTTCTTTCTTGGCGTGCGGGAAGTATTCCTGCAGTGCCTTGAAGCGGTCGTCGTCGGACAGCATCAACTGACCGGCAAGGTACTCGACCAGCGGATACTGCTCGACACCGACTTTGGTCATCGGCCAGAAGTTGTGGGTGGTCATGCTGCTGAACAGGTCCAGGTACGAACCCTGTTTCAGGAACTTGGTGGAGAAGGTCGCGAATGGGCCAAACAGGATCACGCGCTTGCCGTCGAGCACTCGGGTATCCAGGTGCGGAACCGACATGGGCGGCGCGCCAGTGGAGGCAATGCCGTACGCTTTGGCCATGTGTTGCATCGCAACGGTCGGGTTTTCGGTCACCAGGAACGAACCGCCAACCGGGAAGCCGGCGTAGTCGCGAGCCTCGGGAATGCCCGACTTCTGCAGCAGCTTCAGTGCGCCGCCGCCTGCACCGATGAACAGGAACCTGGCGTCGGTACCGGTGGTAGTGCCGTCCTTCAGGTTCTTGTATTCAACGTGCCAGGAGCCGTCTTCGTTACGCGTGATGTCGTTGACTTCGCTGGACAGCTTCAGGTCGAAGTTGGGGCGGGTCTGCAAGTACGACACATACTGACGGGTGACTTCGCCCCAGTTGACGTCGGTGCCGATTGGCGTCCAGGTGGTCGCCAGCTTCTGAGAAGGATCGCGACCTTCCATCATCAGCGGGACCCACTTGGCGATCTGCGCCGGGTCTTCGGAATACTGCATCGGACGGAACAGCGGGCTTGCCTGCAGGGCGTCGTAGCGCTTCTTCAGGAACTTGATGTTGTCATCGCCCCAGACGAAGCTCATGTGCGGCGTGGTGTTGATGAACGACGGCGGGTTCTTCAGAACGCTCTGCCGGACCTGCCAGGAAAGGAACTGGCGAGTAACCTGAAAGGCTTCGTTGATCTCGATGGCCTTGGAGATGTTGACCTTGCCGTCTTTGTCTTCAGGCGTGTAGTTCAACTCGGCCAGGCCTGAGTGGCCGGTACCGGCGTTGTTCCAGCCGTTGGAGCTTTCTTCGGCGACGGCGTCCAGACGCTCGACCATTTCCATCGACCAGCCCGGTTCCAGCTCATTGAGCCAGACGCCCAGGGTCGAACTCATGATACCGCCGCCGATCAGCAGCACGTCCACTTTCTTGGTTTCAGCGGCGTGTGCCTGAAGCATGCCTACCGAAATCGCCAGGCCCAGCAGAGCCTTGCTCGTCGTTTTGATCATTGCGCAATCCAATTGGTAAAACGTTATCCGCCTGCCGCTTGTGTCGAGGCGATACCAGTGCTGTTCGCGTCAGTTCTGACATGAACGATAGTCCGGTTTCGCGCCCGGCGGGCGAGGGGTAGGGGTTCAAGGTCGATGGGGCAGACCTCGAGTGCTGTGTCCCTCCGCGCTGGCTTCTTGTTAGATCATTGGATTCAGCAGCTTGAGTAACATCAAACCGTCGCAGCACCTGGTCATCAGGTCCAGGCGCTTTGCGACGGGGGCGGGATTGTACCCGAAATGTGATTTACGACAAAACACATGACGATTTAGTCAATACGCCAATGTGTCACAGGTGGCAAAGGGGTGGCTTTAGACTGTGAACTTGCCCACCATCGTATTGAACGACACCGCCAGACGCGACAGTTCCTGGCTGGATGCGCTGGTCTGATTGGCACCTGCGGCGGTCTGAGCGGACAGATCCTGGATGTTCACCAGATTGCGGTCGACTTCCCGCGCCACTTGAGCCTGTTCTTCGGCGGCGCTGGCGATGACCAGGTTGCGTTCGTTGATCTGGCTGACGCCTTCGCTGATGCGTTCCAGCGCCAGTCCTGCTTCGGTGGCCAGGGTCTGGGTATTGACCGCAATCGCCTGACTCTTGCCCATGGCCTGCACGGCTTCGTCGGCGCCATTGCGCACCAGGGTGATCATCGCTTCGATCTCGCCAGTGGACGTCTGAGTACGATGGGCGAGGGCGCGGACCTCATCGGCAACCACGGCGAAACCCCGACCCTGCTCACCGGCACGGGCAGCTTCGATGGCAGCGTTGAGCGCCAGCAGGTTGGTCTGTTCGGCGATGCCGCGAATCACGTCCAGCACTTTGGTGATGTCACGAATCTGACCGGCGAGGGCCTCGACGCGTTGGGTCGAATCGTTGATCTCCACGGTCATGGTGTTCATCGCGGTGACCGCTTGCTGCACCTGACGCTGGCCCTTGAGCGCATCGTCGGCGGTCTGGGTCGAGACTTGGGAAGCACTGGCGGCGTTGCGGGCGACTTCTTCGACAGCGGCGGTCATCTGATTGACTGCCGTCGCAGCCTGCTGAATCTCGTCGTTCTGGCGCTGCAGCCCACGGGTGCTGTCGTCGGTGACGGCGGTCAGTTCTTCTGCGGCTGACGCCAACTGGTCCGAGGCATTGGCGATCTGCTGCACAGTGCCCTTCAGGCTGCCTTGCATGTTGGACAGCGCCTTGAGCAACTGACCGGTCTCATCCTGGCCGCCGACGGCGATCGCTTGAGTCAGGTCTCCGCTCGCCACACGAGCCGCGCTCTCGACAGATTGATAAATCGGCCGGGTAATCATCCGCGTGACGATCAGGCCCAGGGCAATGGCACAGATCACGGCCAGCAGCGAGCCGATGATCAACACCCAGGTCACCTGGCGATCAGTGTCCACACCGGCCTGGGTGGCTTCGTTGGCCTGGCGTGCGTTGGATTCGATGATGATTTTCAGCTCGGCCATGGTCTTGCGGTACGTCGGCGTGACGCTGCTGGCGGCCAGTTTGCTGGCTTGTTCGATGTCGCCGCTCTGGATGACCGCGAGGGTGTTCGCAACCGCTGCCACATAGGCCTGCCAGTCACGCTCGAAGTCATCACCGGCCGCTTTTTCGTCAGCCTGCAGTGGCGTGCTGCGGTAAATCCTGAAGTCGGTTTCTGCCTGAGCCTGGTTTTCCTTGAGTGACTGAATCGCCGCATTGACTTCATCCGGGCTCGCCTTGATAGCGCTCAGGCCGATGACTTTGAAGAAGTCGCGGTTGGTGGCGATGACGTTGGCTTTCACCGAGTCGACTTTGGTGATCGACAGCAGGTTATTGGTAACAGTGCTCTGGAACAGGTCATACAGGCGTGAAATACCCATGTGTCCTAGCACGCCCACTGCGACCGTAATCAGCGCGCACAGGCAGAAGGCAGACAAGAGCTTGGACTTGAGTTTCAGGTTGGTCAGCCAGGACATTGAATGTTACTCGGGCAGGAGAGGATATAGCGACAGACACAAGCCGCTTTCACTCCCTATCGGCGGGGGTATGACGGACTTTACACATTTCGGAACAGCGACGACGAGCGCCCTGTTTGGTGGGTTTTATTCGCCGTTTCGGATCCATGATCGACTGCACGAAAGGACATTCATGTTTGGTGATTCGCGACCGACAAACTGCGTCACAGATCGGTCGTCGGTATTCACGGCGTGCAGCCTGGCAGTCGCTTTTTCCCGTTGCGATCACCTAAGCTTTACCCCTGCGCCGCCGATAACCCGGGCAAGCGGCGTCTTGCCGCACCCGAAGTCGCCCAGGCGTGTGTGAAATAGCTTGATGGCAAATTGATGTTGGCTATCATCTGCCCCCGCAAAAAAACGGGCGCCGTGAAGTCGATCCGTTGTATAGCCCTTGGGCTGACTTTTCTCCCGTGACAGGAATCTCGATGCTGGCGTGGAACCAAAAAAGCTTTCTGATCGTCGATGATTTCTCCGATTTCCGCAGTTCGGTCAGGTCGATGCTGCGCGAGTTGGGCGTCAAGGAAGTGGACACTGCCGATACCGGCGAACAGGCGCTGAAGATGTGCTCGCAGAAGCGCTATGACTTCATCCTGCACGACTTCAATCTGGGCGACGGCAAGAAGAACGGCCAGCAGGTCCTGGAAGACTTGATGACCGACAAGCTGATCAGCCACGAAAGCGTATTCGTCATGGTCACTGCCGAAAACAGTCAGGCCATGGTCATGAGTGCGCTGGAATGGGAGCCCGATGCTTACCTGACCAAGCCTTTCAATCGCGCGAGCCTGGCTCAGCGTCTGGAGAAGATCGTCCAGCGCAAAAACCTGCTCAAGCCGATTCTTCAGGCGCTGGATCGCGGCAAGCCGGCCGAGGTGCTGGCGGCCTGTGTCAACCTGACCAAACAGGACCCGCGTTTCGCGCCGCTCTGCCTGCGCTACAAGGCCGACGCCCTGCGCGACCTCAACCAGAACGAGCCGCTGGAAGCCTTTCTCAAATCGATTCTCGCCGATCGCCCGCAGCCATGGGCGTATGCGGCGCTGGGCAAGTTGCTGTTCAAGCGAGGCCGTAACGCCGAGGCGCAGGCGGTGTATGAAGACGCCATTCGTGCCTTCAATGCCATGCCGGTTCTGTTCGACGGTCTGGCCGATGTCCTGATGGCCAGTGGTGACAATCGGCGGGCGCAGAAAATGCTCGAAGAGGCTGTGCGTCTCTCGCCTTATGCGGTGCGCCGTCAGCGTCTGTTGGGCAAGCTGGCACTGGAAAACCAGGATTTCGACGGTGCATCGAAGGCCTTTCGGCAGGCGGTTTCCCAAGGGCAGTTCTCGCGCTTCAAGGACCCTGAAACCAACCTCGGCCTGGCCCAGGCCTTGATCAGCCGTGGCAGTGAGCGCGGACTGGATGCGCGCACCCGCGTCGAGATCAACCAGACCTTGGGCGAAGTCGCCAAGGAACACACCAACGATGCCGGCCTTCAAGTGCGTGCGCGCTTGATGAAGGCCACCAGCGTTGCCAGTTCCGATCCGGAAATGGCCGCCAAGTTGACCGAGCAGGCCATGGCGCGTCTGGAAGGCATGGAGCAGTTCCTGAGTGCCGACGCTGCCCTGGCTGTGGCCTCGCAACTCAAGCAACTGGGTCAGGAAGCGGCCGGCGCAGGCATTCTGAAAAGCTGTGCGGAGATCTACGGCGACGACCCTGCGGTCATGCAGAACATTGCCAAACAGACCGACGATCCGGAAATCCTCAGCGCCGGCAAGGCCGCTGTCGATCTGAACATGCAAGGCATTCGCAGTTACCGCGCCGGCAAGCTGGGCGAGGCTCAGGATTTCTTCCGCCAGGCGCTGGCGTTGCAGCCGAAGAACATCAGTATCGCGTTGAACATGGCGCAATCGCTGCTGCACGTGGGTGTGCAGAACCTCGATACCGCCAGCCTTCAGGAGTGCCAGAACAGTCTGAAAATGGTGGGCAAGATGCCCGACACCGATCCCCGTTACGACCGTTATCAGAAACTGCGACTCAGGGCGTTCGGCGAATGACAGATCAGGATCAGGGGCTTGACTTCTCCATGGTGATTGCCTCCACCGTGCACGACATGAAGAACTCGCTCGCCTCGCTGATTCAGGCGCACGGGGAGTGGGTCAAGGCGTTGCCCGAGACGCAGCGGGGCACTGCGGAACAGGGCGTGATCGATTACGAATTCGCGCACCTCAACGGCATGCTGGTCCAGCTGCTGGGGCTGTACAAACTCGGGGTCAATCAGCTTCCGTTGCGTCCGGATTATCACGAGCTGGACGACTTCATTGAAGCGCAACTGGCGTTCCATCAGGAAGTGCTCGACAGCCGCGGCATCGTTGCTCGTTACAGCGTGGATGACTTCGGCCTGCCGGGGTTCTTCGACCGCGAGCTGATCGGTTCAGTAGTGTCGAACGTGGTGATCAACGCCATCCGTTTCGCGCGCCATGAGGTGTTGATCACGGCGGGGCAGGTCGGTGAGCAACTGGTGATCAGCGTCAACGACGACGGCCCGGGTTTCCCCGAGCACATGATCGAGCACCAGACCGATTACGTCCTGGGCATCAACCAGAGCAGCGGCAGCACCGGATTGGGCCTGTACTTTGCGGCAAACATCGCGAAACAGCATCAGCGCCAGCGTGTACCGGGACACATCGAGATCGCCAACGGCGGTGAGCTGGGCGGTGGGGTGTTCAGTATTTATTTGCCGTGATTCTTGCGTCAGACGGCACACCGCCTGACTTCACGGTAAATGCGGTTCCGTGGGAGGGAGCTTGCTCGCGAATACGATTTTTCAGTAAAGGTGAGTGAACTGACACCCCGCATTCGCGAGCAAGCTCCCTCCCACAAGTATCCGCGCCAGCCGAGAGATCTCGCTTGGCATTCGCCGCATTTAGCTGGGGCGGTGTCCAGCTGCAACCGAGGGTCTTGTTGAGGTCGATCTGCTTGAGCTCCCGTTTCGTGTGCCAGGGCTCTCAGCGCTTCACCGGCACCTCTGACACCAGCCGGGAAACCGGCACTTCATTGAGCACCACGGTGTAGTTCAACTGGCCGATGGTTGGCGGCAGTTCGCTGTCGATGTATTCGTTGGATGAGTCGGTGAGTTTGGCGATCAGTTGTCCGGAGCGATAGATCCGCAGCGGTTGCTTGCTGCCTTCGGTGACGCGCCAGCGCAAACGCACTGTTCGGTTGGCGGAGTTCAGGCTCGCGGTCAATTGTCGAACGCCCACGTGGCCAAGCAAAGGCACACCGTCAATGGCGTGCCGTTGCGGGTCAGTGTTGACCCCCAGATGCACGAGAATGGTTGGCGCGATGTCGGCCACGCTGGCAAACCCATAAAGGCCTTCAAGGCCGGGATCGATCGGGTCCTCGATGGGACGGGTCAGTTCTTCGTTGGCGGGTTTGTCGAGGGCGATGAAGGTGGTTTTCTCGCTGTAGCTTTGCTCGCCATGGTCATAGCCATCTGGTGGTCGCCTTCCGTGATCGGTGGTCAGCATGACCAGCCAGTCTTCCTCGGGGTTGTCGTGCTTGCGCTTGGTGAGCGCCGCGAGGATCTGCCCCAGCTGTTGGTCGGTACGGGTTATTGCTTCCTGATAACGCGGACCGAAACCGTTTTCGTGGCCCGCGCCGTCAGGCTGATCGAGGTGTACGAAGATGAAGTCGAAATTGCCGGTGCGTAACTCCTGGACAGTGCGATCGGTCGTGCATTGATCGTCGCCCCCGCACTTGACCCCCAACTCGATGAACCCGGCGTTGATATCGTCGACAAAATTGTCGTTGATCGGATTCCAGCTGACGATGCTCGCGGTGTGCCTCGTGGGTGAGGAGAGGCTGATCAGTTTGAACAGGCTGTCGGTCTTGTTGCGCAGGCCACTGTCGTTGCTGCCGACCCTGTGTCGATTGGCCCACGCGCCGGTGAGGATCGTCGCCCAGCCGGGGCCGCTGAGGGTGGGTTGTTGAGTGACGGTGCCTTTGATGCCGCCTGTATAGCTTTTGCCCAGATGAAATAGCGCGATGTTCGGCGCTTTCCCCGCCTCGATGACCTGTTTGAGCTGCTCGTACTGCACGCCGTCGATGCCCACCAGCATGGCCTTGTGCCGATGGAAGTCGACCGCGTCTCCCAGCAGCATGTTTTTTAGCAACAGAGTGGCCAATAACCCCAGGAGCAAACCGATGCCGCAGAGCTTGGCGATTGGATACATGATGAGCCTCATTTTTTGCACTGAGGTCGCGGGCAATAAGGCATGGAAGGGCGACTAATCCGTGTCGGTCGTGAATGGGAATGTATTGGTTATAGCGGAGTTTTGAAGAGGCGGGAGGGCACCGGAAAATTTGTGTTCATCAGTGATTCCTGTTGCAGCCTGGCTTCCCGGCGCAAGCGATTTCAACGGTGGCATGGCCGGCAAACAGAACGCGGTCCGGCCGTACTGTTAAAGACGTGCGTAACCAGGTCACAACTTCATCCCTTGCCCCAACACCACATTCAACGCATTGCGCGCATCGTCCAGTTGCACGAGGGTCGCGTGATGCGCACCCAGAGCGTCGCGGTTTTCGATGGCGGTGAGAATCGCCTTGTGCCGGGGCAGGGCCAGTTCGTGCAGGTTCGGGCGTTTATTGGAATGCTTCAGTGCTTCGCGCAGCGCCAGCGACAGCATGTTGCACAGGTGTGCCAGCAAGTCGTTGTGGGTGGCGTCGGCAATGCGACTGTGGAAATCCAGGTCCGGTTGCAGCACGGCCTCCACGGTAGGCGCGGCTTCCATACGCTGGTAAGCCTCGCCTATCGCGGCGATCTCGTCCGTAGTGGCGTGCTGGGCGGCGAGCGCGGCTGCGGCGGGTTCGATGATGCTGCGCACGCTGGTCAGCAGGGCGAAGAACTCGTTCTGCGGTGAACTCTGCATCAGCCAGTGCAGCACGTCCGGGTCGAGCATGTGCCACTCACGGCGGGGTTTGACCACCGTACCGACACGCGGACGCGAATACACCAGCCCCTTGGCCACCAACACTCGCGTGGCTTCACGCAACACCGGCCGACTCACGGCATATTCTTCACAGAGCAGGGCTTCGGCGGGGAGCTTGTCGTCAGGTTTGAAACGGCCTGAAACGATCTGCATGCCGATGTCCTGGACAATGCGTGAATGCATGCTTTTGCGGTCGGAGGGCTTACGGTAATCCATGGGGGCGCGAGGCAATCCTGAGCGGTGAATGCCGCGCATCATAGCATTGGCGGATAAAGGGGGGCGTAGCTGGAAAATTCAGAAGCATCATGTGGATAACTGATCGTGCCCACGCTCCGCGTGGGCATGCAGCCTGGGACGCTCCGGGTCCGCTGCTGAGGGACGCCGAGCGTCCTGCCCTGCATTCCCACGCGGAGCGTGGGAACGATCAAGCACCCGGTGGATTAGTGCGAGTGCCTTGGCACTTCCGACCCGCGCATGCCCACCAGGAAGTCGAAGTCGCAACCCTGATCCGCCTGCATCACATGGTCGATGTACAGCTGACGATACCCGCCGATCAACAGCTGTTGCGGCGCTTGCCAGTCCGCCAGACGCGCGGCCAGTTCTTCCTCGGAAATATCCAGGTGCAGACGCCCGGTCGCGCAATCCAGCTCGATGTAATCGCCTTCCTGCACCACCGCCAACGGGCCGCCCGCTGCCGCTTCCGGCGCAACGTGCAGAACCACGGTGCCGTAGGCCGTGCCGCTCATGCGCGCGTCGGAAATCCGCACCATGTCGGTCACGCCCTGAGCCAGCAGCTTGGCCGGCAGACCCATGTTGCCGACTTCCGCCATGCCCGGATAACCCTTGGGCCCGCAGTTCTTCATCACCAGAATGCTGCTGGCGTCGACGTCCAGCTCAGGATCGTTGATCCGCGCCTTGTACATGTCGAAGTTCTCGAACACCACTGCACGACCGCGGTGTTTCATCAGCGCAGGGGTGGCGGCGGACGGTTTGAGCACGGCGCCCAGCGGCGCCAGATTGCCACGCAAGACGCAAATGCCGCCGTCGGCCACCAGTGGATTGTCGATGGCACGGATGACTTCATCGTCGCCGTAGATGGGCGAGTTCTTCACGTTTTCCCAAAGCGACTTGCCGTTCACGGTCAAGGCTTCAGGGTTAGGGATCAGGTTGTTCTCGCCCAGGCGACGCAGCACCGCAGGCAGACCGCCCGCGTAATAGAACTCTTCCATCAGGAAGCGCCCGGAAGGCTGCAGGTCCACCAGGGTAGGCGTGCCGCGACCGATGCGGGTCCAGTCGTCCAGCTCCAGGTCCACGCCGATACGCCCGGCGATGGCCTTGAGGTGGATCACGGCGTTGGTCGAGCCACCGATGGCTGCGTTGACGCGAATGGCGTTTTCGAAGGCTTCGCGGGTCAGGATCTTCGACAGGCGCAGGTCTTCATTGACCATCTGCACCGCACGCATGCCAGACATATGCGCCAGCACATAACGACGGGAATCCACAGCCGGAATCGCAGCGTTGTGCGGCAGCGAAGTACCCAGTGCTTCGGCCATGCAGGCCATGGTCGAGGCCGTACCCATGGTGTTGCAAGTGCCTGCCGAGCGCGACATGCCGGCTTCGGCGGACAGGAATTCATCCAGGCTGATCTGCCCGGCCTTATACGACTCGTGCATCTGCCAGACGATGGTGCCGGCGCCGATGTCCTTGCCTTTGTGTTTGCCGTTGAGCATCGGGCCGCCGGTGACGACGATGGCCGGTACGTCGCAGCTGGCAGCGCCCATCAGTAGAGCAGGGGTGGTCTTGTCGCAACCGGTCAGCAGCACCACGCCATCGATCGGATTGCCACGAATCGCTTCTTCCACGTCCATGCTCGCCAGGTTGCGGGTCAGCATGGCGGTTGGACGCAGGTTCGATTCGCCGTTGGAGAACACAGGGAATTCAACCGGGAAACCACCGGCTTCGATGACGCCACGTTTGACGTGTTCGGCGATGGTGCGGAAGTGGGCGTTGCACGGGGTCAGTTCGGACCAGGTGTTGCAGATGCCGATGATGGGCTTGCCCTGGAACTGGTGGTCGGCGATGCCCTGGTTCTTCATCCAGCTGCGGTACATGAAGCCGTTCTTGTCGGCGGTACCGAACCATTGGGCCGAACGCAGGACAGGTTTCTTATTGGAATCAGACATAAATCAGCACTCTTATTGTAAGACTAAAAGCTTCGTGTGCTGACTAAAATAGGCCGAAAATCGTCTGAGTGGAAGAGTTGTAACCTTAAATAGTATTACTATATAGTCGTTTCCCATCGAGGGACGACCCTGCCAGCCCGACTCACAGCAGTAAGGCGCACACGAAGGCCGCGGCGATCCCCGTAAAGCTTCCATAACAAAAACAACGTGGAGACCGCATACATGAGCCAGGAACTCAGGCTTATTCGTCGCATCACCCTGAAACTCATCCCCTTTCTGATCCTGTTGTACCTGATCGCGTATGTGGACCGTTCCGCCGTGGGCTTCGCCAAGCTGCACATGGGCGCGGACGTCGGCATCGGCGATGCGGCTTATGGCCTGGGCGCGGGTCTGTTCTTCATTGGCTACTTTCTCCTGGAAATCCCCAGCAACCTGATGCTCGAACGCTTCGGCGCGCGGCGCTGGTTCGCACGGATCATGGTCACCTGGGGCGCGATCACCATGGGCATGGCCTTCGTTCAGGGCCCGACCAGCTTCTACGTGATGCGCTTTCTGCTCGGCGCGGCCGAAGCGGGCTTCTTCCCAGGCGTGCTGTACTACATCACTCAGTGGTTCCCGGTGCGCCATCGCGGCAAGATCCTGGGGCTGTTCATCCTTTCGCAACCCATCGCCATGATGATCACAGGCCCTATTTCCGGCGGACTGCTGGGCATGGAAGGCATTGGCGGTCTGCACGGCTGGCAGTGGCTGTTCCTGTGTATCGGTGCGCCGGCAATCCTGCTGACCTGGCCGGTCCTGCGCTGGCTGCCGGACGGTCCCAAAGACGTGAAATGGATGGACCCGGTGGAGAAAGACTGGCTGGCCGGTGAGCTGAAAAAGGATCTGGACGCCTACGGCCAGACCCGACACGGCAACCCGCTGCACGCCCTGAAGGACAAACGCGTGCTGCTGCTGGCGCTGTTCTATCTCCCTGTAACCCTGAGTATCTACGGCCTGGGCCTGTGGCTGCCGACGTTGATCAAACAGTTCGGTGGCACTGATCTGGTCACCGGTTTCGTGTCCTCGGTGCCTTACATCTTCGGCATCGTCGGCTTGTTGATCGTGCCGCGCAGCTCCGACCGCCTGAACGATCGTTACGGTCATCTGGCCGTGCTGTATGTGATCGGTGCGCTGGGCCTGTTCCTTTCTGCTTACCTGAGCGTGCCGGTGCTGCAACTGGCGGCGCTGTGTCTGGTGGCGTTCTCGCTGTTTTCCTGCACTGCGGTGTTCTGGACCTTGCCGGGCCGTTTCTTCGCTGGCGCCAGTGCGGCGGCGGGGATCGCCTTGATCAACTCGGTGGGCAATCTGGGTGGCTACATCGGCCCGTTCGTCATCGGCTGGCTGAAGGAAATCACCGGCAACCTGGCGTCCGGCCTGTATTTCCTTTCGGGTGTGATGGTTTGTGGATTGATCCTGACCGGCATCGTGTATCGCGTTCTGGAGCGCAAGCATGTGTTGCCGGAATCCGAATTCTCGGCCAGCGCCCGGTCGCGATAACGCGCGCGCCCCTGTAGCAGTCCGGCTTGCCGGCGGCAGCGATTTCGAAGCCGTCATCGCCAGCAAGCCCGACTGCTACAGAATCGGTTTCGTATGAGGGTTCCGGAAACACCCCGGAACCTGTAGCAGCACGGCTTGCCGGCGGTGGCGATGTTGAATCAGCCGCCGCAGCGAGCCACGACGCATTAATCTGGAAAGGAGAATTTCATGCATTTGGTTCAATTCGAATTGGGCAACGGCGAGCGCCGTGTCGGTCTGGTGGATGGCGCGCTGGTGCGTGAAGTGCAGGGCGCGACCAGCACCCGCGAACTGGCGCTGGCCGCCATCGACAAGAAAATCTCCCTGGCCGAACAGGTCGACAGCCTGGGCCTGGGCGACAGTCACGACTACTCGCAACTGCGCGCCGACCTGATGATCCTGCCGCCGCTGGACCATCCGGACCCTGCGCATCTGCTGGTCAGTGGCACCGGCCTCACTCACCTGGGCAGCGCCTCGGCTCGCGACAAAATGCACCAGCATGGCAATGACGAGTCGGCCATGACCGACACCATGCGCATCTTCAAGTGGGGCATCGAAGGCGGGAAACCGGCCGCTGGCCAGGCTGGCGTGCAACCGGAATGGTTCTACAAAGGCGACGGCGGCATCGTCATTCGTCCCGGTGAAGCCTTCCCGCAGCCGCCGTTTTCCGAAGATGCAGGCGAAGAGCCGGAGCTGAGCGGTCTGTACGTGATCGGCAACGACGGCAAGCCTTATCGTCTGGGTTTCGCCATCGGTAACGAGTTCTCCGACCACGTCATGGAGCGCAAGAATTACCTGTACCTGGCGCATTCAAAACTGCGCGCCTGCTCGTTCGGCCCGGAGCTGCGCGTAGGTGATCTGCCGCAGAATCTGGCAGGCACCAGCCGCATCCTGCGCGACGGCGAAGTGCTGTGGGAGAAGGAGTTTTTGAGCGGCGAGGCCAACATGTGCCACAGCCTGGAAAACCTCGAATACCACCATTTCAAATACAGCCAGTTCCTGCGCCCGGGCGATGTGCATGTGCATTTCTTCGGCACCGCGACCCTCTCGTTCGCCGACGGCATCAAGACCCAGCCGGGCGACAAGTTCGAGATCAGCCAGAGCGAGTTTGGCGCGCCATTGGTCAACGGCATCGCGCCGACCGAGGCGGTGTTTGTGCCCGGTGGCATCAAGCAGCTCTAAAGACCTGATCAAACGCTGATCCCAATGATCCTTCTCACGCGCAGCGTGGGAACGATAAAAGTTACCGGAGTACCTTTCATGCCTCAGATCCTGGGCCACAACTACATCGGCGGCGCGCGCAGCGCCGCAGGCAATGTGATTGTCTACAGCGTCGACGCCAGCACCGGCGAAAACCTGCCGCACGATTTCTACCAGGCGACAGCGGAGGAGGTCGACGCCGCTGCCAAAGCTGCTGCATCCGCCTACCCGACATACCGCTCGTTGAGCGCTGAAAAGCGCGCGCAATTTCTCGACGCCATCGCCGACGAACTGGACGCGCTGGATGACGACTTCATCGCCACTGTCTGCCGCGAAACCGCACTGCCGACCGCGCGGATTCAAGGTGAGCGCGGCCGCGTGACCGGTCAGATGCGCCTGTTCGCCAAAGTCCTGCGTCGAGGTGATTTCTACGGGGCGCGCATCAATCTGCCGCTGCCGGATCGCAAACCCGCGCCGCGTCCGGATCTGCGCCAATACCGTATCGGCCTCGGCCCGGTGGCCGTGTTCGGCGCCAGCAACTTCCCGTTGGCGTTTTCCACGGCGGGCGGCGATACCGCATCGGCTCTGGCTGCCGGGTGCCCGGTGGTGTTCAAGGCCCACAGCGGTCACATGGCCACCGCCGAGCTGGTCGCGGATGCCATGCTGCGCGCCGCCGACAAGACCGGCATGCCAAAAGGCGTGTTCAACATGATCTACGGCAGCGGCGTCGGCGAATGGCTGGTCAAGCATCCGGCGATTCAGGCAGTGGGCTTCACCGGATCGCTGAAGGGCGGTCGTGCGTTGTGCGACATGGCGGCTGCACGCCCGCAGCCAATCCCGGTGTTCGCCGAAATGTCGAGCATCAACCCGGTGATCATCCTGCCTCAGGCGTTGGGCCTGCGCAGCGAACGTATTGCCGCGGAACTGGCGGCCTCCATCGTTCAGGGCTGCGGCCAGTTCTGCACCAACCCCGGCTTGATCATCGGCCTGCGCTCGCCTGCGTTCAGTGAGTTCCAGAAGCGCCTGGCGGCACAGGTCAAGGATCAGTCGCCACAGACCATGCTCAACGCCGGCACGCTGAGCAGCTATGTCCGGGGTCTTAAAGCGCTGCACGCTCACCCTGGCATCGAACATCTCGCAGGCGACGAACAGCAGGGCGATCAGGCTCATCCGCAGTTGTTCAAGGCCGACGTCAGCCTGTTGCTCGGTGGCGATGAATTGCTGCAGGAAGAGGTGTTCGGGCCGACCTCGATCATCGTCGAGGTTACCGATCAGGCACAGCTCACCGAGGCGTTGCTTGGCTTGCATGGCCAACTCACCGCAACGCTGCTGGTCGATGGCGATGACATGCAACGCTTCAGTGAGCTGACCGCGCTGCTTGAGCAGAAGGTCGGTCGCATCCTGATCAACGGTTATCCAACGGGCGTGGAAGTGGTGGACTCGATGGTCCACGGCGGCCCGTATCCGGCGACCTCCGATGCGCGCGGCACCTCGGTCGGCACACTGGCAATCGATCGTTACCTGCGCCCGGTGTGCTTCCAGAACTACCCCGACAGCGCCTTGCCCGAAGCTCTGAAAAACGCGAACCCGCTGGGTATTCAGCGGTTGGTGGATGGGGTGAATACCGTGGAGGCCATCAACGCCTGACGCAACACCTGGGGGAGGGCGCTCGCGATTGCGTTGCCCGATCGTTCCCACGCTCCGCGTGGCAACGCCCCGCAGGACGCTCCGCGTTCTTGTGACGCGGAGCGTCACGGGATGCATTCCTACGCAGAGCGTGGGAACGATCACCGTAAAGCTACCAACAGATTTACTGCAACCCACCCGACACCCACATAAAAACAAACGAGGTGCGCCCTATGACCGCCAACGCCATACCGCTGGAACAGCTCGACACCGACGCGCTGGAAGACAGCATCTACCGCAAGGTGAGCTGGCGCATCGTGCCGCTGTTCATCTGTTGTTTCCTGTTCGCCTATCTGGACCGGGTCAACATCAGCTTCGCCAAACTGCAGATGGCCAGCGACCTGGGTTTCAGCGAGACGGTCTACGGCCTCGGTGCCAGTCTGTTTTTCGTCGGCTATTTCCTATTCGAAGTTCCCAGCAACGTGCTGCTGCACAAGATCGGCGCACGAATCTGGATCGCCCGGATCATGGTCTCCTGGGGCATCGCATCGGCCTGCATGATGTTCGTGCAGACCGAATTCTGGTTCTACACCCTGCGTTTCCTGATTGGCGTGATGGAAGCCGGCTTCGTGCCAGGCGTGCTGTATTTCTTCACTCAGTGGTATCCGAGCACACGGCGTGCGCGGGTCAACTCCTACTTCAAAAGCTCCATTTGCCTGTGCGGCATCGTCGGCGGTCCGATTGCGGGCATGATCCTGGGCCACTTCGACGGCGTGATGGGCCTGGCAGGCTGGCGCTGGCTGTTCCTGATCGAAGGCATTCCTTCGGTACTGCTTGGCGGCGTGGTGTTCTGGCTGGTCAAGGACCGCATCGAAGACGCACCGTGGCTCAGCGCTCAGGAAAAACAGGTGGTGCTGTCCCGCATGGCCAAAGAGGCCAAACCCGCCACGCCGCAGAAGGTCAAGGACATCTGGAAACACCCGACCACCTACGTCATGTCGGCGATCTACCTGTGCCTGGTCATGGCGCTGACCGGCCTGTTGTTCTGGATGCCGCAACTGATCAAAAGCGCAGGCGTGACGGACACCATGAACATCGGCTGGCTGACCGTGATTCCCTATGTCGGCGCGGTGATCGGCAACCTGTTGATCGGTGCCAGCTCAGACCGTCATCGCGAGCGTCGCTGGCACATGGCGGGCTGCGCGACCCTGACCGCCGCGGGCTATCTGGTCTGCGCACTGTTCCCCGGCCAACTGCTGCCCCTGATGATCGGCATGACCATGATCATGACCGGCATCATCGCCTGGATGCCGATCTTCTGGACCATTCCGCCGCGTTTCCTGACCGGCATCGCCGCAGCAGCGGGCATCGCCCTGATCAACTCCCTCGGCCAGCTCGGCGGCATCATCGCGCCGTTCATGGTCGGCCGCATCAAGGACCTCACCGGCACGGCAACCCCTGCCTTGTTCGCGCTGTTCGCCGTCAGCGTGCTGGCCATCGCGCTGATTGTGTGGGGCATTCCGCAGCGTTATTACGTGAAGGAAGCGGCTCAGGATTGATCGTTCCTACAGCTCTGAAGGCGCTCGCATCTCCACGTGAGCGCCTTTTGACCTATCATTCGCGCTTTCACCTACGCGAATGACTGCCATGACGACCACCCCGCAAACCCTGCGTGCCGAACTGCAAACTGCGCTGACCTCCCACAGCATGCTGGAGATCGATGGCCTGCACGCCTTCGAATTCTCGCTGGACGAAATGCTGCAAATCGAAAGCATGGACGGCCGCGAGCGCAAGGTCTGGCGCTTCTCGCTGGCACAGATCGATGCCGCCGAGTTCCACAGCGAACTGCAGAGCTGGGTCATCAATGACGGCAACGCCGACCACCGCCTCCTGGTGCTCAATGCGTTTGCCGCCAGTGATGAGGATGAAGAAGACGAGTAAGTGCATCGTTTCATCGAACACCGCATAACCCCGAGGGAGGGCGGCCCGCCGCTCTTGCTCAAAGGGCCTCACGAACCTGATCGCCCAGGCAACTACTGCGCTGAAACCGCTGTCATAGACCTGATTCTCGCGTGAACAGCGCGCCAACAACACCAACAACGAGATCGCCCAAATGACTCCCAGACTCCTGCCCTGGCTGGTGCTCGCCAGCAGCCTTACCGCCATTTCCGTACAGGCCAAATCCATGACCGACTACGACGTACTGGTGGGTGCCTACACCGCCGGCGCCAGCGAAGGCATCTATCGTTATGGCTTCAACACCCAGACCGGCCAGCTTGAAGCCAAGCCGCGCCAGGTGATCAAAAGCGAAAACCCGTCCTGGTTGACACTCTCCAAGGATCAGCATCACCTGTTCGCGGTCAACGAGAACGGCCCGGGGCAGACCGATGTGGTCGGCAAGGTCAGCAGCTTTGCCATCGATCCCAAGACTCATGCCGTGTCCTTCATCAATCAGATCGACAGCAAAGGCGAGGAGCCGACCCACTCCAACCTGAGTCTGGATGGGCGCTTCCTGTTCGTCGCCAACTACGCCGTGCATCCTGATCCAGGTGGCTCGCTGGCGGTGGTGCCCGTCGGCAAGGACGGCAAGCTGTCGCCGGTCGCCCAGACCGCCACTCACGAAGCGAGCAAGGTCAATCCGGAGCGCCAGGCCTCGTCCCACGTTCACTCGGCCGTACCGACGCCTGATGGCAAATACCTGATCGCCATGGACCTGGGCGGCGACAAGATGTTCGTCTTCAACTACGACGCCAAGAAAAACCAGCCACTGACGCCCGCCAAAACGCCTGCGGTAGACCTGCCACCGGGCAGCGGACCGCGCCATCTGCTGTTCAGCAAAGACGGTAAACACGCCTGGCTGACCATGGAAATGAGCGCACAAGTGGCGGTGTTCGACTACCACGATGGCGCGTTCAAGCGCACGGCATTAGTGGACCTGGCGAATAAAGACGGCCAGCAATACCGCGCTGCCGGTGGCCTGCACACCTCGCCGGACGGCAAGTTTCTCTACGTCGCCAACCGTGGCGAGGCCAACGAGCTGGTGGTCTTCAGCATCAATTCGAGCAACGGGCAGCTCAAGGAAGTGCAGCGCCGTTCTGTGGAAGGCAAGGAGCCGCGTGAATTCAGCTTCGACCCCAGCGGCCATTTCGTGCTGATCGCCAACCAGAAAAGCAACCAGATCGTGACCGTTCGCGTCGACCCGAAAAACGGCCTTTTGGGTGAGACGGTGCAGAAAGTCGACTTCGATTCACCCTCCGACTTTCGTTTTCTGACTGGCAAGTGACACATTGACGCAGGCTCGAGCCCTTGATTTACAAGGGTTCGGGCCATGTATTAATTCAAGTGATAAGGGCTAGTGCCAGAAAAGATTTTTTCTGAAAGCTCCTCGGGCGTAACTTTCATTCCACGGCCACGACGGTCAAGACTTGAAACGAAACAACACCGAGGTACGCATCATGAACTTCAATATCTTCTCCATCATCGCCGCGTCTGCCATCTCAGCCACCGTTGCATTGCCAGCCAGTGCCAGTGTCGACGTCACAGACAAAAAAGTCAGTTCGACCCAGAGCTACACCCCGAAATACCTGCAACAAAGCGCCAACTTCTATGCCGCTCTGGATCATAAGACCCAGTAATGAATAGAACTCTCGAAATGAATCCATTCCCCGTTATCGACACTTTCGTCAACGAGGCTGCCGACACCGGGGAATGGATTTGCAAGAAGTTGAATTAAACACGCTCTAACCGCTTCGAAATTGAAAGAACGCTTTCGCGAGCAACTTCGCCGTTAACAGGTTGATGCGACCCGCTGACCATTGTGTGTCAGGCCATGTATCAAATGTAGGCGAGCTTGCTCGCGAAAGCGTTGAATTCCCTCCCTTTGGTCCCCGTCTGCTGAATAAGCGATGGGGATTTTTTTATGCTTGATTATTCATTCGTTCGCACAGGGCATTACCAATTGACTGCGTAGCTCATGCCGAACGTGCGGCCCTGCGCATGAGCGAACGGAGCACGCGCATTCGCCTGGCTGAACAGCGTCTGGTAATGGCGGTTTGCGACATTGTAAATTCCCGCCTCCAGACGCCCGACCGGCAGTTGTGTTGATCCCATGACATCGAACATCGTATAGCCTTCGATCCGGCGGCCGTTTTTGTCGTTGAAGGCCGCCTTGTAATCGGCCAGATGCATCGCCTGCACGCGGATGGAATAGCGATCAGGGTTGTATTGCGCAAACACTGTGGTTTTGGCCGGTGACACTCGTGTTGCGGGCAAGTCGATCCATTTATTTCCTTGTTGCGTTTCACCTTTCGCCCAGGCGTAAGTTGCGCCTGTGGTCCAGGATTCGCTCGGGCGGTAACTCAGATCGGCCTCAACTCCGCGCACTCGTTCCTTCTGATTGATCAGTCGCAGTACGCGCTCGCTGGCATCGTAAAACTGGGTAACATCGGAAGTGTTCTGATAAACGGTCGCCTGGCTTTTCCATTCGTCCCAGTCTCCCCGCCAGCCCAATTCATAACTGTTGACCTTGAGTGCCTGCGCATTGAGCTGGTTGATGTCAAAGGTGCTGCTGACATCGCGCAAATAGCGCTGGATATCTGGCAGAGAAAATCCCTGGCTGAAGTTGGTGAACATTTCCTGCGCGTCGCTTAACCGATACACGACACCCAGGTTATAAAGGGTATCGCCGTATTCAAGCGTGCCGCCGGGGAGAGTGGACCAGCGTCCGGTCTGCACGATTTCGCCATACGCGATGCTGTCGCTCACCTCGCTTTCGATCCAGGTCTTGCGCACGCCGCCGCGCACTGTCCAGTCTCCCAGTTCGTAGGACAACTGACCGAACACGGCTCTGGTTGTGGTGACGAGGTCAGGTCCGAGTTCAAAGGTTGTCCCAGACTTGCGATAACTCAGACCGTCGACGAGGTACTGATCACCACGTTGTCGAGACAGCTCGTGGTCATAGTCCGCTCCCCACACAAGGTGTCCGGAGGCAGCCCCAATGGCAGGCATCTGGCTCTCGACGGCTGCGCGCAGGCCGTAAACGTCCTGCACGCTGTTGTTGTTTGAAACACCCGCCTTGCCGCGACGAAGATCCGGAAAAAATAGAGCATCCGATCGCCTCCAGGAGCTTTCCACCTGCAAGCTCTGTTTGAAAAAGTCGGTGTCGCTGTAGGTCAGGTTGATGGCCTGGTTATGGGTAGAGGGCTGGTCACCCAGGCTCAATCCCTTGACTGCGATCGCTTCGCCAGGACTTTTCGGGTCCTTGGTATAGCGGGTGTCCTGCTTGTCCTTGTAGTCCTGCAACGACAGCCCGAGCTTGCGTTCGGAATCCAGCTCATATCCGACCCTGGCTTGCAGGTCGTAAGTGTCGGTATCCATGTTGCTGCCTTGCGAGGTGTCTTGGGCAATGCGTTTTCCATCGCCGTCGAACTGATCGTTGCGCTGGGTCAGCGCTGCGGACAGATACCCGTCCAGCGCACCGGCCTTTGCGCTTGCGCTTTGAAAGACTTCATAGGCAAAACCGTCAGCCCGCATGTTATTGGCGCTGGTGACACCCGCCTTACTGCTGAACGCCAGTTCGTCGCCCTGATTGCGCTTGGTAATGATGTTGACGATGCCGCCCGAAGCGCCGGCACCATAGATACTGCTGGCGCCTGAAACCACTTCGATACGTTCGATGCTCTCAGGCGAGATGCTGTTCAGTTGGCGAAAGTTATCCCGTGTCGCGTTCTGCGAAACCCCGTCGATCAACACCAGCAAACTGCGTCCGCGCAGTGTCTGACCAAAATTGCTCATCCCTCCGGTGGACGGGGCAAGGCCAGGAACGAGTTGACCCAGAATGTCGGAGACCCTGCGCCCGGCAGTGCTCTGTTGACGAATCTGTTGGTTGTCGATCACCTGCACCGATCCAGGAATGGAGGCGATGCTTTCTTGTGTTCTGGTGGCTGAAACGACCATCTCGGACAGATTTAATGTTCCCGAGCCTTCCCGGTTTTGGGTTTGTTGCGCAGCAACCGGGAGAGTGACCGAACCTAGCAGGGGCAGTAAAAAGCTGAGTGTACGTTTTGTCATTGTTGTGTCTTTTGTGGGATGGGTAAAGAAGGGTTCAGAGCAGGGGTAAATTGCACCGAGCGAATGAGCCGCAGGGTGAGGGCGGCGACGAGGTAGGCGATAACAACCAGCCAAAAGCTGTGCGCTACACCAACGACGCTCATGCCTATGCCCCCGATGAATACTCCGCATAGCCCACCGGCCTTGGCAGCGCTGGTGCCTAGCCCCAGGGCGAGGCCATGTCTCGACGGCGGTAACGTGTTGGCGATCAGCGCATAGGCAACCGGTAGCAAGGCGCCTTGCCAGATGCCCCAGATCAGTCGGCTGATAACGAACGTGATCCATTCATCGGCCAGGGCTGCTACCGCGAGGGTCGCGGCACAACCCCATGTCACCCATTCGATAACCCCCAATGTTCTGGATGGATGCCAACGGTCGAAGTGCCTTGCCCATAATGGGGCGGACAACGCGAGGCTCACCGCGCTGACCGCATAGCTGGCTCCGACCCACATCGGTGTGGCGTGCAAAACCTGGGTCACGTACAGGGAATAGAAAGGTTGCTGCATGGCCTTGGCGGCTTGTATGAAGACGATGATCAACATCAGGGCGCACAGCCATCCGTGAGGCAGCACCAGGGACTGTTTACTGCTGCGAGGGACTACCTGCCCGGACGTTGCAGGAAGACGCAGACAGATCAGGGCGCAGCTCATACATATGGCAGCGGATGAGTGACAAACCCATGCGAAGCCGTAGGTCTCCATCAGCCAACCACCCAAAACCGGCCCTGCCAATGCCCCGATCGCTGTGGCCGATTGCAATTTTGCGAGTATCCGCCCTCTACCTTGCTCGAGCCTGAAGCTCATGGCATAGGCTTGGGCGGCAGCAAGAAATCCCGCGAGGGCGCCTTGCGCGCTTCGCGTCGAGATGAGCGCCCAAGGGTCCGATAGCACTCCTGCAAACCATTGGCATGCGGCAAGACCGACGAGTGCGCGAACCATCATCGGCTTGTGGCCGGTCCTGTCACCCAAACGCCCCCACAAAGGTGTAACGATCATGGCGGCGAACATGGGGCCGGCATACACCAATGCGGACAACAGCCCGCTGTATTGGAACTGGTCCGGGCGAAGCAGCGACTGAATATGCAGCGGCCAGAAAGGGCCGCTCATTTCCATCGCCCCCATGGAGATCAGCTGGACCAACAGGAGTGCTCTCATTGCGGCGGAATCAGAGCGCATGGAGTGCCGGGTTCAAAGGGTTTTTCAGGCGTCCGACGATATCGGTAGCGCTGTTGTGCAGACGCATCCGAAAGAATGACTTGGCAGGCCAGTCATGTTCGAGCAATGCCTCTCGCTCTGTCCGCCATCGATGAGGTTCTGATCGTTCCTGCAGGTTTTCAAAACAGCGGCTCACATGTGCATGCAGTGTTTCCCACAATGCAGATTCAGATATCTCCCAATGTCGAGTGATCAACAGAATCAACTCACCGAAATGACACATGAAGGTGGTGTGCAACAGCTTGTCCCGTACATGGCTGGGGTCGTCGTACAGCGTCATGGACGGATCCTGCAGTAGTAGATTCAGCCCTCGTGCATGCAGCGCCGTTCTATCGATCCTGATATCACCGAAATCCCGCAGCAGCAGACGTGCCGGTTGCCCGTTTTCGTCCATTACCATGAAGCTGTTCTGCTGATGCGCTTCGAAGGCGATGCCATACAACACGTACATGCCCAGCAGGCCAGGTAGTGATGCATCGAGATATTTATCGAGAAAGAGCTGCGCTGCCTCTGCCGAATCCGAGCCTTCGGAGAGCGATACCCATTGGCGCAGGAGAGGTTGCTCGTTGTGATCGACGGCAAAAAGGCTTCCAACAGGTATTGCCATTTCTCCGGAGCGGATTTGCTCGCTCGGGTTGTTCCGAAACAGCACGGATAAATGTCGGGAGCGCTCGTCCGGAACCTTCTCCGATTTGAAGTGAATACCGATGCACTCAGGAACAATTGCCAACCGCTGGTGAATTTCAGGCTCCTGCCGCAAGATGGTCGACAAAAGGGCAGACACTCTGGGCCCCATACATGCGGACCTTGGCGAAACTGTTCGTTGGACACTGGTCAACCGCACGCCCACCGGAAGTTTGACCATCGGTGCAGTGGTGCTGGCCTCTGGCAGAACGGTTCGAAAGGACATCGTCGGGTGCCCCACAAACGCCTTGATGTCAGTAATGAGCAAGACTCGGTCGCGAATCTCGTTGGCAAACAGCATTGGAAGCGTTTCGGATGCTTGCCAGGGATGGACGGGTAGCTGAATGTAGTCATCGGCCTGAAGACCTTGGCGCTGCAGGAAGGTATTCAGCTGTTGCCGAACGCCCGGGAACCATAGATCGAGATTGGCGTGATACCCGGGAATTTCCGGCATCAGCTCAATGTGAGCAAAGTCTTTGTGAAGCGCACACAGTGATATTTCGAAGCTGGCTTCGAATTCGGGTGAATAGTCAACGACCTCCTCAATCGACAGGCCCAGCTTTGTCTTGAAATTGGGATGCCATGGATGCCCGGTCGTGCCCCACTGCTCCAGCAGAGCGCTGGCATTCAGTGTCGGTTCGCGGCTGATGCCCAGCAGGAAAGGTTGATCGTTACCTCCATAACGATCCGCGAGGTGTCTACTCCAGCTGTCGTGGAAGACCACGCATAACGTGTCGTTGATGAAGCTGTCATCTAACTCTTCAGAAAGCCGGTCCAGGGTTTCGGGAGGAATGACCTCAGCAAAGAGCGGTATAAGAAGTCCAAGCAGTTCTGAAGGTGACGAAACAGTCTGAGGGGGTTGCTCGCCCAGATGAAAAAATGTGTTTCCTGTCAACGACCAGCCACTCATCCTGTGGGAAATAAGGCGCTCGAAGGTCAAGCAAGTGCGGTCATCCACAGTTAGTGATTTTTGATCGTCAGGTAATGTTTTCAGCAGAAGTGGATTAATGATGTTTTCGCGCAGTAATGCCTGAACTAATCGTTGCAGTGCACGCTTGGATGCCTTACATACGGCGTACTCAAAAGCGTCGTGATTTATACCGTAGCGACTGAAGCACGTCGTGCTGATCGCCTTGCGCCATTGAAGTGTCAGCATTTCCGGGAGTTTAGGTTGCAGCGCTTTCACGTCCGAATCCTTCGGTTAGCATCGTCGTTAACATTGCCCATTGCCGGGAATGATAATGATTATTGTTGTGTGTAATTGGTGCGGCGCAATTTAATCAGGTTGCCAGTTGTTTGCTGTCATCCATGTTCTTCCGATGGTGAAGGGCATTTCTGAAAGGCATGTGGGATGTGATGAATCGAAAGTTTCTAAAAACGGGGTGACGATTTAGAGCAAATCTATTACGCCGATTGACAGGTTGAATAATCAACCAAGCTGATCTTCTGAATCGTTCCTCATCGTTTTTAAATAATAGTGAGTTCCAGCATTCTGGGCGCCTGAAAAACAGGAACCACCCGGAGTTACTGACATGGCCACTGCCATTCTTCATTCACTTAAACAAGGCGCCTATACCGCCCTCGCTTTGTATGTAGTTTTCATTGCAGTGGTCACTGTCGCCAGCATGAATCCACAGCTGACTGCACCGGCATCGGTGTCCGCTCAGTCCTCAGTCGTCCAGTTTGATCAGGGCGCTGTCGACAGGCAGGGGCGTGCGTCGTGAGAGGGGCGAACTTCTGGGTGATCGTGTTCTTCGCCCTGATCAACAACGGTTGCTCGTTGCTGGGGCATGGCGAGGGTTCGGTGGGCGGTGTGGCGCGGAGTATGGAATTCAAGACTGAAGTCGCCGAAGCCATCGAGTTGCAACGGGCGCAGAAGCTCAATGCGGGCAATCCGCCGCCGAAATATGGCGAGTTGTTTTCTGACATTTTCCGGTGGACGGTGGTGTGAGGGTAAAGCAGAACCTGTGGCAGTCCGGCTTGCCGACGATTGCGTAATTGAAATCGCTGCCGCCGGCAAGCCGGACTGCTACAGGTGGGTCGTTCTCTGGAATGTAGGTCCCTGAGAACTCAGGCGTAGGGAGTTTCCGAAAATTCGCATTCGGGCCGTTTTTGACAACCTGCTGGATGACATCTCCAAGCTCTCAAATTACTGTCCGGCTTCCATTGGCCCGGAAAGGACTCCGCGCAGCTGCAATTCTTCAACGCAGGAAGCTCGACGTGTCACAACCCTATGCATTCGTTAACGATCAAGCCCGGCACTATATTCACCTTCGAGATCAGCATCTCGCCCTCTCCATGAACGCTCGTTCGAAACTCGATCAGCTCAATCCCTTCCTCCGTAACGGCATGGTGAGGCCCGCAGACGTGGTAGTCGTCGGTGACGGTTCGACCAACATGTGCACACCCGAAGAAACCCGATTGATGGAACTCGCCTCGCAGGTTCGCGGGGCAATGATCGGCATGTCCACACGTGAAAGTTCTGTGATGACGCATAACTTCGACCTGCTGCAAAGTTTCATGTCGTACGGCTCTATCGGTATTGGAGCCAGCACGGCGGCATGGAGCAGGCATCTCAAGGATCTGGAAGAGCTGCTCAAGCAGACCGAGGCACTGCATCAACGCTGGCGTGCGGGCGCAATGACAAACGATCAGTTCTTTGCCCAACGCCGTGCGCTGTTTACCCGGATGGAGACGAGCCTTAAAGGTATTGGTCGCTTTGGATCGGGTTTGAATAACCAGGGCAAGATGAAGCAGATCCTGGGGATTTCCAGCAAAAGCTACCTGCATACCGGTGACATCAGGGGCTATGCCGGGAAGGTCCGGAGCCTGTCCAAAATGGCAGGTGCGATGAGTAAAGGTACGTACGTGGGCATTGCATTAGATGTTGGCGCGGGAGCGCTGGAGATTAAAGAGGCGTGTTCTACAGGGCGGGAAGAGGAGTGTACTCGGGCGAAGTATGTGGAGACTGGTAAAACGGCGGGTGGGATATTTGCCTCTATGTATGCCGGGAGTGCAGGAGCGGTAGCCGGCCAATCGATCTGTGTAGGGCTTGGAGTCGCGTCAGGAGGGGCCGCGATAGTAGGCTGCGCGCTCGTCGCGGGTGCAGTTACGGCATGGGGAGGTGGGAAATTCGGGTCTATCGCTGGAGAAAACTTAACCACTCTCCTACATGGAACTGTCCATGGACGGTAACTTCATTCTGGAGATGAGCATCGCTCTGGGGACCTTTGTTTTTTTGATTGATGTAGCGGTGTTTGTTTGGGTCGCATTCTTCAAGCTGGAGCAGATCGAAGACGCACTTGGAAACAGCAAACTCAACATCGACGCTAAACGGTTTGGAAGTGATAGTGGCTTGCTGGGCCGTCAGTACAGGTTGTCGACTGCGATAAGCGCGTTACTCTTCACAAACATGTATGTGCGCAAAGGCTTGGTGGATCTCAATGATGTGAAGCGCATGCCAACCCACCTGAAGCGGTGGGTCCTGATTCCCTTTTTAACTGCAGGGGTATCATTTTTGTTTGTGCTTGTTCTGATGTTTGTGGCCGGAAAAATATAGCGAGGGCGATTTCAAGGCCGCCCCGCCGGCATCGGAACGCCGCCCGGCCGCCCAGCCGCGCGGCTACAAGGTTTTGTGTTTTACCATGGCCTTTTTAAACAGCTCTGAATCCAGAAACCGCTGCAGCCAGCCCTGCAAACGTGGATAGGGCGATTGCCAGAACCACTCAGGATCGACCCCGCAAAACTGCCGCACGAACGGCGCCAGGGCAATGTCGGCGAGGGTCAGGTGATGGGTCAGCAGACAGTCGCGATCCCTCAACAATCCCTCCAGCTTGCTCAGAAACACCTCACCTTGGGCGCGATAGTGTTCCTGGCTGAACTCGGGATAGCGCACCGCATATTTGTAGCGGTCGAGATCGGTCTTGAATGTGCTGTCGTTTTCAGCGATCAATTCAGCGATCTGCTGCTGCGCGGGGCTATCGCAAGTCATGGACCAATCATCCGGGTCGTTCTGCGCCAATGCCCAACGCATGATGTCCAGGCTCTGCTCCAGCACCTGGTCGTCCAGTACCAGAACCGGCACCGTGCCTTTAGGCGAACATTCGAGCATCTCTGGCGGCTTGGCCTTGAGGCTGACCTCGACCAGTTCGACCTCGGCGCCGGAATAGGCCACCGCCATGCGCGCCCGCATGGCATAAGGGCAGCGGCGAAAGGAATAGAGCAGGGCGCTCATCACGTCACCTCCAGGGTACTCAGGCCGTTGCCCTGGCGACGCACCTGAATCTGCACCGGAATCCGCTCGTGCATTTCCTGTACGTGGGAAATCACCCCGACCTTGCGCCCTTGCGCCTGCAAGCCATCCAGCGCGTCCATCGCCAGTTGCAGCGATTCGGGGTCAAGACTGCCGAAGCCTTCGTCGATGAACAGCGACTCGATCTTCAGTGTGCTCGACGCCATGGATGCCAGACCCAGCGCCAGGGCCAGCGAAACCAGGAAAGTCTCGCCGCCGGACAGCGAATGCACCGAACGCAGTTCATCGCCCATTTCGGTGTCCATCACCAGCAGGCCGAGCATGCTGCCGCCGCGTTTCAGGCGATAGCGCCGCACCAGTTGTTTGAGCTGGGCATTGGCGTGATGCACCAACAAATCCAGGTTGTAGGCCTGGGCAATCTTGCGGAATTTGTCGCCCTCTGCCGAGCCGATCAACGTCGCCAGTCTCGCCCAGCGCAGGTATTCGCTGTTGGCGGACTGGATGCGCGCCTGCAATTCGCTGTTGGCGGTGCGACGGCGCTCGTCTTCGCTGATCTGCGCCCGCAGATCGGCGCACAGTTGATCGTGGTTTGCCGACAGGCTCTGAGCCTCGGACAGCGCCGCAGCCAGTTGCTCGGAATCGCCCATATCGGCGTGCTGCGCCTGATGCTGTTGCAACTGAGTTTCGCGCTCCTGCACCAGCACTTTCGCCTGCTCCTGGGCTTTTTCACTGGCCTGCAAGCGTTGGCGCAACTGACTGACGCTGTCGTCACTCAGGCTTAGTAGTGCGTCGAGCGCGGCGTCGTCGAGTTCGCTGTGCTGGCTGCGCCATTCGCTGATCTGCCGATCGAGGTCGGCCAGGTCCTGTTGCAGCCCTTGCTGACGCTGACGTTCGCCTTCGAGTTCTGTGGTGAGTTTGATCGACTCGCTGCGCGCCTGCTGCAAGGCCTCGGCGATTGAGGCCTGAGCCTGACGCGCTTGCTCCACGGTCTGTTCGAGTTGTCGCTGCCAGTGTTCTGCGCTGGAGTGTTCGCCGAGGATTTCCTGCAAGCGTTGCTGCACGACGGCCTGCTGTTGCTGGCTGGCCTCAAGCCGCTGTTGCAACTGCTGATGCTGTTGCAGACGCGATTCTTGAGCGATCTGCTCGCGCTCGATTTTCTTCGCTCGCTCGCTGTGTTCCTGTTGTTCGTCCTTTTGCTGATCGAGCTGTTCGACCCGGCGTGCGATGTCGTTGTCCAGCTGCAGGAAGCTTTCGGTCGCCGACTCGCGCCACAGTGGCAGACTCTCGGCGGGCAGCAGCGGTTCGAATTCCACCAGCGAGGTTTCGAATGCCTGGTTGTCCAGCGAGATATTGCGCTGCTGATCGTCCAGCAGTTTCATCGCCTGCTGGCTGGCTTCGCGGGCTGCCTGCACTTGTTGTTGCAGCGACTCGGCGTCGCGCTGGACCTTGAGCAGCCGCGTCTGGCGCTGCTCGCTGCTGAGGATTTCCTGCACCAGTTGATGCAGACGCTCGCTGAGCCAGTCGCTGCGCAGGTGCTCGGGTTGCTCCAGCAGACGCGGAAACAGCCCATGGGCTTCCAGTTCCGGCGTGAGTTTTTGCAGTTGTTCGCCGAGTTGATCCTGCTGCGGTTTCGACTGCTTGAGCTGGTTGTTCAGCTCGGCGACTTCGGTACGCAGTTCCGCGAGCTTTTCGCTGAGCTGGCTGACCTTTGAACGCGCTGCGGTCTCTTCGCTGTCGTCATGACCGGACAAGGCTTGCAGCAGCGCATCGGACTGGTGATACGGATGATCTTCGCTGCCGCACACCGGGCAGGGCTGATGATCCACCAGTTGCTCCCGCAGTTGCTCGACGCTGGCGCTGCGGGCCAGACGCTGACGTTGCAGCAACTCGACGGTCACCCTCAGCGCCTGCTCGGCGGCTTCGTGCTCACCCTTGAGTTTCAGGCCTTGAGCGATGCCCTGCGCGCGCCGTTCAGTGGCTTGCTGCTGTTGCATCTGCACGTCGTGCAAGCGACCGGCAATGTCCTGATGACGTTGCCACAGACGCTCCAGTGAGTCGCTGGCGCTGTGCTGCAGGCGGTTGTCTTGCAGCAATTGCCCCAGTCGTTCGATTTCCTGACCGACCGCATCGGCTTTCACCTCGGCTCCGTCGTACAGCGCTTGCAATGCACTACGACGTTCGCTCAATACCTGCTCGGCCTGGGTGGCAGCCTTTTCCAGCGCAGGCAGCTCTTCGCGGCCTTTGTTCAAGCGCGAGCTGAGCAAAACGATCTGCTGCAGGCGAGGGCGATAGGCTGCCCATGACTGGCTCAACGAATCCAGCGCGGCACTGTTCTGCAATTGCTCGGCGATGGTCTGCAATCGCGTTTCGACCTGACGTTGCTGGTCGGTCAGTTGATTGAGCGCAGCCTGCCCGTCAGTGCTGATTTGCCCGGCAACGCGCGCCTGCTCGCTGATCTGTTGCAGCTCGTTGTTCAAGTGGTTGAGTTGAACCTGCTGCTCGAACGCCGCGCGCAAGTTCGGCGCCGCCGTCTGCTGTTGTTCCTGGGCCTGCACCAGAGTGCTTTGTGCCGTGGCAAGTTGAGCCTCCAGATCCGTCAGGCGCATCTGAAGCGCTGCCTGCTGTTGCGTGTGCGCCTTAACGGTCGCCGCCAACGGGCTGAGCTGGGTGTCCAGTTTCTTGCGCTGACCGAACAAGTGCCGCTGCGGCGCCAGACGCTCCAGTTGCCCGAGTTGCTGGCGGTCGGCATTCTGGTTGTCCAAGGTCTGTTGCGCGCTGGCCAGTTGTTCGCTGGCCGCCAGATGACTGTCGCGCAGACGGTTCAACTCACTCAGCCACTGCTGCTTGAGCTCCAACTGACGCAGTTGCGCCTGAGCCAGTTTCAGTTGTTGCTGGGCGTCGGCAAAACGTAGTTCCAGCTCGGCCCGCTGTTCGGGCTCCAGCGGGGTGAGGTTGCCGGCCTGGGCGTTGAGGGTTTTCAGCGCCTCTTCGGCTTCCTTGCTCTTGCCGTATGCGCGACGCCCGAGCTGGCTGTAGATTGCCGTGTCGGTGAGCTTTTCCAGCAGTTCGCTGCGCTCCTTGTCATCGGCCTTGAGGAAGGCGCTGAACTCGCTCTGCGCCAGCATCACGGCACGGGTGAACTGCTCGAAGTTCAGGCCCAGTCGCGTTTCGAGCAGAGTCTTGTATTCCGATTTGTTCTGGCTGCTGAGGATCTGTTCGCTGTCCAGATCGGTCAGGGTCTGGCGGCTGGCCTGGAGCTTCTTCGTTGCATTGTCACGGGCGCGGTTGGTTTCCCAGCGAGCACGATAACGACGCTTGTCGATACCGACGAAATCCACTTCCGCGTAGCCGCTGCCGGTGCCGCGCCGCAGCAGGTTGCGCGGGTCGTTGGTGCTGATGTCGCCGTCGATTTCCGGCACCTTCGACTGGCCGACATTGTTCAGGCGCGGAATAGCCCCAAACAGCGCCAGACACAGCGCATCGAGCAGCGTGCTTTTGCCGGCGCCGGTAGGGCCGGTGATCGCGAACAGGCCGGCGCTGGCCAACGGCTCGGCCGTGAAGTCCAGTTCGAAGGGCCCTGCCAGGGATGCGAGGTTTTTCAGGCGAATGGCAAGAATCTTCATGGCTGTTCGCCCTCCAGTTGCACGTCCTGGAGCAGGGTGGCGAAGTCCTGCAACGTCTGTTCGTCGACCTGGGTGCCGTAGCTGTCGAGCCAGGCGCGGCTGAACAATTCCTGCGGGCTGAGTTGATCCAGTTCGATCAGCTCGCGATCCTCGTCGTCATCGCGTCCGCCTTTGCCAGCGTATTGCGCCGCGATGCGCACCAGGCGCACGGCCTTGTTTTCCAGCGTGGCTTCGATCTGATTGCGCAGGTCCGGTTGCGGCTCGTCGAGTTTCACCCGGACTTCGAGCCATGGCTGGCGATCGATGTCGGCCAGCAGATCGATGTCCGGCAGATCCTTGAGTTGCAGCAGGAGTTCGGCCAGCGGTGCCGGGCCGATGCGTTGCAGGTTGACCGCGCGCGGAATCAGCAGCGGTTTGACGCTGGCAAGCTTGCCGCCTTCGCAGTCGATTTCGAGGATCTGGTGCTGATAGCCGATTTCCGAAAACGACAGGGGAATCGGCGAGCCGCTGTAGCGAATCCGCTCCTCGCCGTTGACCTTCTGAGGCTTGTGCAGATGGCCGAGGGCGACGTAGGTGATGGTCTCTCCGAACAGGCTGGCGGGCAGGGCTTCGGCGTTGCCGATGATCAGGCTGCGCTCGGAGTCTTCCGAAATCGAACCGCCGGCCATGTGCGCGTGGCTGATGGCGATCAGCGCCTGGCCTTTCTTGCGCTTGTGGTTGGCGGCGGCGATCAGCATCTCGTGCACCTGACCGATGCCGCGCAGGTAGTTGTCGCCCAGGGTCGGGCCAGTGACTTCGGCGGGGCGCAGGAACGGCAGCGCCAGGCACCAGCCGAGCACTTTTCCTTTGGCGTTGGTCAGCGGCAGCAGCAGACGATCGACGTCGAGCACGCCATCGTCCAGCCATAGCACACGCCCCAGCGCGTGGGTCCGCAGACGGCGCATGAGTGGCGCGGGCAGTTCGATACGCGAGCCGGAATCGTGGTTGCCGGCGATCATGACGATGGTCAGTTGTGGGCTCTGTTCGTGGGCGCTGACGATGAAGTCGTACAGCCGCTCCTGGGCTTTGACCGGCGGGTTGACCGTGTCGAAGATGTCGCCGGCGATCAGCAGCACGTCAGGCGCGCGCTCGGCCAGGCGGGCCAGCAGCCAGGTCAGGAAGCTGGCGTGTTCGAAGTCCCGCTCCTGGCCATGGAGGTTTTGGCCCAGGTGCCAGTCGGAGGTGTGGAACAGACGCATTGGGGTACCTTGTGTTGAATGGTTTCGTAGGGCCGCACGCCAACCCCTTTTGATCGTCCTCACGCGCTGCGTGGGAATGCCGGGTCGGCCGCTCTGCGGCCAATGTGACGCACAGCGTCACGGGTTGCGTTCCCACGCCGAGCGTGAGGAACGATCAATGCGCGAAGAGGCGCATCGATCCAGAGAAATCACTTGGGATACAGCGGGGGCAAACTTTCGGCGCCATTCGGGTCGATCGGTTTCTCAACGGCTGGAAGTGCCTTCACCGCTTTCCATAAATCTTCACCCAGCCACAGCTTGCCGGTCTCGCTGTAAAGCGCACCGTTCAGGCCATCCAGCGCATCGGACAGCGGGACGAAGCGCGCGGCCATGTCGGCCAGGGTTTCCGGTTGCTGGCGGGCCCAGGCGTCCAGTGCCTGACGAGTCGCTTGAGGATCATTGGCCAGGCTCGCGCGTTTCAGGTCGTCAAGCACCGTGCGTGGGCTCGGCCCGGTCTGCGCAGCACGTGTCAGGGCCGGTTGCCAACGGGCTCGCCACCAGAGGCCGAAGCCCAGCAGCGTGGTGAAACTCAACAGCACCGTGCACAACTGCCACGGCCAGACCGGCGGGCCGATGACCGTCACGCCGCTGTTGTCACTGACCGGCATGTCGACCGCCAGCGCCGGATTGGTGCTGACCTGCAAGGTACGCGCGGGCAGAAAGCTGTGTTCCAGATGATCTTCCAGCGTGTTCCACCAGACCAGGTCCACGGCGGGGATGTCGATAGCACCTGGACGATTGGGCACCAGCGCCTCACGCTCCTCACGGCTGCCCACCAGGCCGCGCTCACTGGCCTGATTGCTCAGTTGCGGCTGGTCCGGATAGCGCCGAAGCGCGCTGACTTCGGTGGCAGGCAACGGCGGCAATTGCGCGCTGGACAAGCCTTCGGCCTTGACCACCAAGGTGCGTGTCAGTGAATCGCCGATCTGGCTGTGCGCCGGATCAGGGCTCCAGTTCTCGCTCAGGGTGATGCTGCGCGCCGGCAGCCATGGCGTGTTGGCCGGATAGTGCGCCGGTTGCGGCTTGACCTTCAGCGGCAACGGATCGGACATGACGCGCATCAGCTTGCCCGGTTTTGGGCTGGTGGCAACGGTCGGTTGGCTGGTCGCCGCGGCCTGGGTTTCGGGAATGTCCTGAACCATCGTCGCGCTGAACTCCTGCGCCGGGATGGTCATATCGCCGCTGTGTTGCGGATACAGCGCGTAGCGCATTTCGATCACGCCATGACGAATGCCGTTGATCTGCTTCTCATAGGTACGGGTCTCGCCGAGCTTCTCGATGCGCGCGTCCGGCACCTGCAGCGGGGTCAGGTTGCTGTCATCGAACAACGACACCGAGTGATAGATGCGCACCGTCAACACCGCCTGGGCCTGCACGTACACCGTGTCCTGATCCAGGCTGGCTTCCATGAACACCGGCGCCAGCTTTTGCTCCTGGGACTGTGCGGAAGCCTCGACGACCTGTAACGCGATCGGCTGGCTGATCAGCTCGCCCAGTTGCAGCGGCGGAATTTCGATCGACCCGCTGTGCCTGGGCATCAGCGTGATCAACCAGCGGGTGGTGGCGTGAACGTTGCCCTCAAGCGTCGTCAGACTGTTGAGCTGGCGGGTGTCGCGCACTTCGAAGTCGGCGTCCAGCGCGCTCATGTCAGGCTTGCCGAACAGCGTGGCGTCGTCGGATTCAAGGGTCAGTTCGACGGTCTCGCCGGTGTTTACCCGCGTGCGATCAACGCTGGCCTGCAACGTCGCAGCGGGTGTGTCGGCCTGCGCCACAAGGGCGACCAGGCATAACAACCAGGCGATAACGACAGTGTGCACACGACTCATCGGGCTTTTTCCTGATGCTGCTGTTGTTCGTACCAGAATTTGCGGCGCAACAGTTCACCGGGTTCGTCGGGAATCTGCCGCAGCCATTGTTCGAGGGCCTGACGCTGTTCGCCGCTGATGTGGCTGTCGGCAGGTCGGCTCGGCGCTCGGGTCGGTTCGTCGTCATCCGGCATTGCATCGGACGTTCCGCTGCCGCCGGAGAGTTGCGCACTGCTGGCGCTGCTGTCGTTTTCTTCTGCGTTCTGGCTCGACGTCTGCTGGCTCTGTTGCTGTTGATCGGAGCTGCCGCCGCTCGAATTGTCGGCGTCTTTCTCGCTTTCGCTCTTGCCTTCGCTGGCGTCTTCGGCCGCGGCCTGTTTGTTCTGCTCTTGAATCTGTTCGATCAGTGCCTTGTTTGCCGTGGCAGCGGGGAATTCGGGCTGCCGCTCCAGCGCCTGTTCGTAAGCGTCGATGGCCGCTTCGAGCTCGCCGCTTCTGGCCAGGGCGTTGCCGCGATTGTAATGGTCGGCAGCGGTGTTGCCTTGAGCGAAACGCTGAGCGGCGCCCGCATAGTCGCCTGCTTCGTAGAGTGCGATGCCTTGCCACTGAACGTTCTCAAAATGTCGTGCAGCTTCGGCGGGGTGATGGCGCTGCAGCAGATGCTGCCCCTGCTGATCCGGCCGCAGAAACAGATCCTTGAACTCGAAGGCGTAGCTGTGTTGCGGAACCAGCATCAGCAATGGCAGGCAAAGCACCCAGCCACGCCGACCGGCGCAGGCCGCCAGCAACAGCAGTGGCAGTAATAGCCAGTAACCCTGATCGGCCCAACTGTCGAGTCTTACGGTCTGGCCCTGACTGCGCATCTCTTTGGGGCCGTCGAGCAGGCCGAGTTCGCGCAGGTCGTCATCGTCCAGTCGCAACTGACTGTAATGGCCGCCCAGTTCTTCGGCGAAGTCCTTGAGGCTGGCGCCGTCCAGACGCGGCACCAGGATGCCGCCCTGAGCATCTTTGAGGAAGCCGCCTTTCTCCTGAGTTACCGGCGCGCCTTCGGCGGTGCCGACGCCAAGCATCAACAGCTGCGGGGCATGGCCGGTCATGGATGCGCGCATTCCCTGACGCTCCGCATCGGTCAGCGATGAGCCGATCCACAGCACACGCCCCTGACCCAGATCGCCCTGTTGCAGCAGATTCAGCGCCTTGATCAGGGCCAGATCGGCGCGCTGGCCGCTCTCCGGCATGATCGATGGCTTGACCGCATCCAGCAGGTTTTTGCTGGTCGTCAGGTCATCGGACAGCGGCACCAAGGTGTGGGCGCTGCCGGCGTAGACGATGATCGCGGTCTGCGAATCGCGGCGCACTTGCAGCAGGTCGAGCAGCTTGCGCCGCGCCTGTTCCAGCCGCGAGGGCGGGCTGTCGGCGGCGAGCATTTCGGGGGTCGTTTCGAACATTACCACCAGCGGGTCGGCCGGTTTCTGGCTGGTCTGTTCAACGCGCTGCCAACTGGGCCCGATCAAGGCCAGCAGTGCCAGCAACCAGCCAAAGCCCAGTGCGATCCAAGGCAGTTTGCTTTCACGACCGCTGCCGCCGCTGAGCAATACCGAGTGGAAGGCGCTCGGCAGAATCATTTGCCAGCGGCCGACGCGTTTTTGTCGGTTCCACAGCCGCCACAGCAACCAGCCCAGCAACGGCAGGAGCAGCAGCCACCAGGGGCGCATCCAGTGCGGCCACAGCGCGAGCAGCGACGAGATCATCGGCGCCTCCGCAAACGATTGAAGCGCTGACGCCATTGCGGGCCCGGATGCAGCGCTGGCTGACGAGCAAGAAAGCGATACAGCGGGTTGTGCGGCCAGCGTTCGTGGACCACCAACAGAATGCTCAGTAGCAGAGCGAACGACAGCGGCCAGTGATACAGCGCGAGGGCCGGGCGGGCCTGGGTCGGTTGCTGTGTGACAGGTTCTAGGGTGTCGAGGGCCTTGCCGATTCGCTCCAGCTCTGCGCCGTCGCGGGCACGGAAATACTGGCCACCGCTGATCTCGGCGATTTCCCGCAGGGCGGGTTCGTCCAGATCCAGGCTCGGGTTCAGGCCCAGAATGGTGGTCGCGCCTTTGTCGGGGTCAGCGCCAATGCCGATTGGATAGATCTTCACGCCTTCGCCTGCTGCCAGACGTGCTGCGGTGGCCGGATCGATCTGGCCGGCGTTGTTGGCGCCATCGGTGACCAGAATCAGCACTCGGCTTTGCGCCGGACGCAGGCGCAGACGTTTCAGGGCCAGACCGATGGCGTCGCCGATGGCGGTGTTCTTGCCGGCGATGCCGATGCGCGCCTCGTCCAGCCAGACGCGCACGGTCTTGCGGTCGAACGTCAGCGGCGCCTGCAGATAGGCCTGGCTGCCGAACAGAATCAGGCCGACGCGATCCCCTTGACGGTGTTCGAGAAAGTCGCCGAGCAATTGTTTGACCAGTGTCAGGCGGCTGACTTCATCGTTCTGCCAGACCATATCCGGATAGTCCATCGAGCCCGAAACATCCACCGCCACCAGCAGATCACGTCCGCTGGACGCCACCGGCAAGGGTTCGCCCAGCCATTGCGGCCGCGCAGCGGCGACCAGCAGCAACAGCCAAAGGGTGACGAAGGGCAACTGCCGACGCCATCCCGGCAGATGCGCACGGGCACGGCGACCGGCCAGACCCTCCAGTTCACTCAGGAAACTGACCTTGAGCGCCGCCTCGCCACTGTCCGCGACAGGCAACACGAAGCGCAACAGCCACGGCAGCGGCAACAGGGCGAAGACCCACGGCCAGGCGAACTCAAACATGTTTGCGAATCCACGTCTCGACCGATTGCGTCAGGCCATTGATAGCCTTGTCGTCGAGTTTGCATTCGGGCTTGTAGGCGCCTTCGACAAGAATCATCCAGCGGGTCAGCCCCGCAGCCGGGCAGCGATTGTCGAGAAACGCCAGCCATTTGCGGCCGTTGAGCGTATGGCTCTGGCTATAGGGATAGTGGTTGCGGCAAAGACGTTTGAGCAAGCCGTTGATCTGTTGCAGCCACGCACCGGCCGGCGCGCCATCGTAGGGTTTGGGCAACTGGGCCAGCTCGATCAGCGCCGCCTGGCGCAGGGGGTCCAGCGGTTGTTCGGCGTTTTCGCGGGCGGTTTTCTTCGGCAGGTAGATCCGCGCGCGCCACAGGCCATAACCGAGCAACGGCAGTAGAGCGAGCAATATCCACCAGCCGGGGGCGGGCGGCCAGAACGGCACGGGCTCGGGCTGAATCATCGGCTGCAACTGGTCCAGCAGGCTCATTTCTGCTTTACCGGTTGTTGGGCATTCAAATAATCACGCAGTTGCTCAACCATTTCTTGCTGAGTGCTCAGCGGAATCAGCAATACCCGCAGTTTCTTCGCCAGCAATTCCCAACGGGCCTGACGCGCTTCGCCTTGAGCGCGGTAGGTCTGACGCAAATCGGGGTTGAGGGTGTCGAGCTCCAGCTGTGCGCCTTTCTCGGCAAAACGCAGCAGACCTGCCGCCGGAAGCGCATGATCCAGCGGATCGGACAGCGGCAACAGCAGCAGGTCGCAATGCCGGGAGAGGAGGGCCAGTTGCTGTTCGGCGGAATCGGACAGCGCGCGCTCGTCGCAGAGAATGAACACCAGACTGCCCGGCCGCAGCACTTCCCGGGCACGACGCAGCGCCACGCCAAAAGTGTCGCGGTCGGCGGCGGCCTCGGTGTGCAGCGACTGATTGACCCGCACCAGCCGGTTGAGCAGCTGCAACAGGCTCTGCTTGCTGCGGCGCGGCTTGATTTCGTAGTGTTCGTTATCGCCGAATACCAGCCCTCCGACCCGGTCGTTGTGGCCCAGGGCGGCCCAGCCGATCAGCGCCGCAGCCTGCGCCGCCAGTACCGATTTGAACATCAGGCCCGAACCGAAAAACAGCCGTCGGCTCTGCTCGACCATGAGGAAGATCGGCCGCTCGCGTTCCTCGTGGAACAGCTTGGTGTGTGGCTCCTGGGTCCTTGCCGTGACGCGCCAGTCGATGGTGCGCACATCGTCGCCAGCCTGATAGACCCGCACCTGATCGAAGTCCACGCCACGACCGCGCAGCTTGGAGTGATGCAGGCCAATCAAGGGGCTGCGCTGGCTGGGCGAAGAAAACAGCTGCACTTCCCGCACGCGATGACGCATCTCGATCAGCTCGGCGAGGCTGATGCGGATGCCCGGTTGGGAGATCAGATAGGGTTGCATGGGGTCAGGCGACGGCAACGACGTCGAGAATGCGCTGGATCACGCGGTCCTGATCAATCCCGGCGGCTTCCGCTTCGAACGACAGAATGATGCGATGACGCAGCACGTCGAAGACCATTGCCTGAATGTCTTCGGGGCTGACGAAGTCGCGACCGGCCAGCCAGGCGTGGGCGCGGGCGCAGCGGTCCAGGGAAATCGAGCCTCGCGGGCTGGCGCCATAGCCGATCCACTCGGCGAGTTCGGCGTCGAACTTGGCGGGGGTGCGGGTCGCCATGACCAGTTGCACCAGGTATTCCTCCACCGCGTCGGCCATGTACAACCCAAGGATTTCCTTGCGCGCGGCGAAGATTGCCTGCTGGGTGACACGCCGTTCCGGCTTGGTTTCGCCATTCAACGCCTCGCCACGGGCCTGCTGCAGAATCTTGCGCTCGACGTTGGCGTCGGGGAAGCCAATTTTTACGTGCATGAGAAAACGGTCGAGCTGGGCTTCGGGCAGCGGATAGGTGCCTTCCTGCTCGATCGGGTTCTGGGTCGCCATCACCAGAAACAGCGGCGACAGATCGTAAGTGCTGCGGCCCACGCTGACCTGACGTTCGGCCATGGCCTCCAGCAGCGCCGATTGCACTTTGGCCGGCGCGCGGTTGATTTCGTCGGCCAGCACCAGATTGTGGAAGATCGGCCCCTGCTGAAACACGAAACTGCCGGTTTCCGGGCGATAGATCTCGGTGCCGGTGATGTCGGCGGGCAACAGGTCGGGGGTGAACTGGATGCGATGGAATTGCGCTTCGATACCTTCCGCCAGCTCTTTGATGGCCTTGGTCTTGGCCAGACCCGGCGCGCCTTCGACCAGCATGTGGCCGTCGGCAAGCAGCGCGATCAGCAGGCGCTCGACCAGTTTCTCCTGCCCCAGGATCTGAGTGGAGAGAAAGGTTCGCAGCGCGATCAACGCTTCACGATGTTCCATCGATGACGGTTCCTGGCAGGGTAGGCAGCAGCGCCAAAACGGCACCGAAGCTGGGGGCGTTACTTTAATCCATCCGAGGGGGTGGCGACTAACCGGCCAAGGGGTTTTTTCAGTGTCTGTCGCGTTTGGCGGGGTAAAAACGAGAATTGTCTGACAAGTCGCAGGTATTACCCCTGTTGCGCGAGATTTATGGTGTCAGTATTCCGTTGGTGGGCGTTTCGAGCCTTGATATCGGCATGGATATGCCCGTGGCGGCAGCCTGCCGCTGGCAGCGACATCCAGAGCGCCACCGCTGGCAAGCCGTGCTCCTACAGCGTCGACTTCACCCCAGCTCGCTGACGTAAGCCCCCACATTCTTGAGGATGATGCGCAACGTGTCATCCAGATCGCGCACCTCGCCAGCCGGGGTGCTGTGCGTGATTTCGTAGGTGGTCTCGCCGCCGAAGGGCTTGGCGTCCGCAGCGTCGATTTCCACTTTCAGCTGCGTTGCACTGAAGGTCACTTTCAGATTCGAGTCGACGTGGATGGTGTCATCGCGAAAGGTGATGTCGACTTCGTCTTCATCGGGAAAACGCGCCAGCAGGAACAGATCGCCGTTAGTGGCATGGCAGCAGGCCAGCGCCATGTCATCTTCTTCCTCGTCACAAGGGTTGTAGATGAAGCTGTCGGTGGTCATTTTCATGGGCGTGGTTCCTGTGGCTGGGTTCGGGGCAGGGGGAGATTTTGCCAGTCCTGAGCAAATATTGCCTGTTTGACGGGTTGAGCCAACCCCAAGACCACCCATACGGTCCATCCTCCCCCGCCTCTGAAACATTCCGTTGCGACCCGATGTCCGAATATGTCGCAGCACCGCAAGCAGGTGCGGGGTCGCTCTCGTTAAGCTGCGTAGCAGATGAACGGACGTGTGGCCGAGCCTGCCTGGGCAGACGCCCACCGATCTTCATTCGGGTCGATTCAATGTGACGACGCACACACGACGAGCGTTAGTACTTGAGGCAGGTCTTCACGCACTGCTCGTTGTCACGTTTTGCTGACTATCATCGAACAGGCGCAAACGTGGCAAAAACACACACATGCACGACCCCGAAACACGCATCTCTCCTATATAAAAGCCAAGCCAAGCGGAGTACCACAGATGGCGTTCTTCACCGCAGCCAGCAAGTCCGACTTTCAGCACCAACTGCAAGCGGCACTGGCCCAGCACATCAGTGAACAGGCACTGCCACAAGTGGCGCTGTTCGCCGATCAATTCTTCGGCATCATTTCCCTCGACGAACTGACCCAGCGCAGGCTTTCCGACCTCGCCGGTTGCACTCTGTCTGCCTGGCGTCTGCTCGAGCGCTTCGAACACAGCAAACCGGAAGTCCGGGTCTACAACCCCGATTACGAACGTCACGGCTGGCAGTCGACCCACACCGCCGTAGAAGTCCTGCACCACGACCTGCCGTTTCTGGTCGACTCGGTGCGCACCGAACTCAACCGCCGCGGTTACAGCATCCACACGCTGCAGACCACCGTGCTGAGCGTGCGCCGCGACGAGAAGGGCCAACTGGTCGAACTGCTGCCAAAAGGCAGCACGGGCGACGGCGTGCTGCAAGAATCGCTGATGTACCTGGAAATCGACCGCTGCGCCAATGCTGCCGAACTGAACGTTCTGGCCCGCGAACTGGAGCAGGTGCTGAGTGAAGTGCGCGTCGCGGTCGAAGATTTCGAACCGATGAAGGCCAAGCTGCACGAGCTGCTGGCCGGCATCGACGCCATCGAATACAACGTCGACCCGGACGAGAAGGCCGAGGTCAAGGTGTTCCTCGAGTGGCTGGTGAACAACCACTTCACCTTCCTCGGCTATGAAGAATTCACCGTCAGCGGTGACGGAGAAGGCGGTCAACTGACCTATGACCAGTCGTCCTTCCTTGGTCTGACGAAGCTGCTGCGTGCCGGCCTGACAGCTGAAGACCTGCACATCGAAGGCTATGCGGTGAACTACCTGCACGAGCCGACCCTGCTTTCCTTCGCCAAGGCTGCGCACCCGAGCCGCGTACACCGCCCGGCGTACCCGGACTACGTGTCGATCCGCCAGATCGACGCCGACGGCAACGTCATCAAGGAATGCCGCTTCATGGGCTTGTACACCTCGTCGGTGTATGGCGAGAGCGTGCGCAACATCCCTTACATCCGCCGCAAGGTCGCTGAAGTCGAGCGCCGCTCCGGCTTCGACGCCAAGGCGCACCTGGGCAAGGAGCTGGCGCAAGTCGTTGAAGTGCTGCCTCGTGACGACCTGTTCCAGACCCCGGTTGACGAGCTGTTCACCACCGTCATGTCCATCGTGCAGATCCAGGAGCGCAACAAGATTCGCGTGTTCCTGCGCAAGGACCCGTACGGCCGCTTCTGCTACTGCCTGGCCTACGTGCCACGCGATATCTACTCCACCGAAGTGCGCCAGAAAATCCAGCAGGTGCTGATGGAGCGCCTGAAGGCCAGCGACTGCGAGTTCTGGACCTTCTTCTCCGAATCCGTGCTCGCCCGTGTGCAGTTGATCCTGCGTGTGGACCCGAAGGTCACCCTGAACATCGATCCGCAGCAACTGGAAAACGAAGTGATCCAGGCCTGCCGTTCGTGGAAGGACGATTACGCCAGTCTGGTCGTCGAAAGCTTCGGTGAAGCCCAGGGCACCAACGTTCTGGCCGACTTCCCGAAAGGCTTCCCGGCAGGCTACCGCGAGCGCTTCGCCGCGCACTCGGCCGTGGTCGACATGCAGCACCTGTTGAACCTGTCCGAAGCCAATCCGCTGGTCATGAGCTTCTATCAGCCGCTGTCGGGCGACAAGGCGCAGCTGCACTGCAAGCTGTACCACGCCGATACCCCGCTGGCGTTGTCCGACGTGTTGCCGATTCTGGAAAACCTCGGTCTGCGCGTGTTGGGTGAATTCCCGTATCGCTTGCGCCACACCAACGGTCGCGAGTTCTGGATTCACGATTTCGCCTTCACTTACGGCGAAGGTCTGAACCTTGACCTGCAGCAGCTCAACGACACCCTGCAGGACGCCTTTGTGCACATCGTTCGTGGCGAAGCCGAGAACGATGCGTTCAACCGTCTGGTGCTGACTGCCGGTCTGCCATGGCGCGACGTAGCACTGCTGCGCGCTTATGCCCGTTACCTGAAGCAGATTCGTCTGGGCTTCGACCTGGGTTATATCGCCAGCACGCTGAACAACCATGCCGACATCGCCCGCGAATTGACGCGGTTGTTCAAGACTCGCTTCTATCTGGCGCGCAAGCTGTCCGGTGGCGATCTGGACGACATGCAGCAGCGTCTGGAAACGGCGATTCTCTCGGCACTGGACGACGTTCAGGTGCTCAACGAAGACCGCATCCTGCGTCGCTACCTTGACCTGATCAAGGCGACCATGCGCACCAACTTCTACCAGACCGACGCCAACGGCCAGAACAAGAGCTACTTCAGCTTCAAGTTCAACCCGCGTCTGATTCCCGAGCTGCCGAAGCCGGTGCCGAAGTTCGAGATCTTCGTCTACTCGCCGCGTGTCGAGGGTGTTCACCTGCGTTTCGGCAACGTCGCACGGGGTGGTCTGCGCTGGTCCGACCGTGAAGAAGACTTCCGCACCGAAGTGTTGGGCCTTGTGAAAGCCCAACAAGTGAAGAACTCGGTCATCGTGCCGGTCGGCGCCAAGGGCGGCTTCCTGCCGCGTCGTCTGCCAACCACCGGCACCCGCGACGAGATTCAGGCCGAAGCGATTGCCTGCTACCGCATTTTCATCTCCGGTCTGCTGGACATCACCGACAATCTGAAAGAAGGCGCGCTGGTTCCTCCGGCCAACGTCGTGCGTCATGACGACGATGACCCGTACCTGGTAGTGGCGGCCGACAAAGGCACCGCGACCTTCTCCGACATCGCCAACGGCATCGCCATCGACTACGGCTTCTGGCTGGGCGATGCGTTCGCCTCCGGTGGTTCGGCCGGTTACGACCACAAGAAAATGGGCATCACCGCCAAGGGCGCATGGGTGGGCGTGCAGCGTCACTTCCGCGAACGCGGGATCAACGTTCAGCAGGACAGCGTCAGCGTGATCGGCGTCGGCGACATGGCCGGTGACGTGTTCGGCAACGGCCTGTTGATGTCTGACAAGCTGCAACTGGTGGCAGCGTTCAACCACCTGCACATCTTCATCGACCCGAACCCGAATCCGGCCACCAGCTTCGTCGAACGTCAGCGTCTGTTCGATCTGCCGCGCTCGGCCTGGACCGATTACGACACCAGCATCATGTCCGAAGGCGGCGGTATCTTCCCGCGCAGCCTGAAGAGCATCACCATCACCCCGCAAATGAAAGAGCGCTTCGACATCACCGCGGACAAGCTGACGCCGACCGAATTGATGCACGCGCTGCTCAAGGCACCGGTGGATCTACTGTGGAACGGCGGCATCGGCACCTACGTCAAGGCCAGCTCCGAAAGCCACAGCGACGTCGGCGACAAGGCCAACGACGCCCTGCGAGTCAACGGCAACCAGCTGCGCTGCAAGGTGGTGGGCGAGGGCGGTAACCTGGGCATGACCCAACTGGGCCGCGTCGAGTTCGGCCTGCTCGGTGGCGCAACCAACACTGACTTCATCGACAACGCCGGTGGTGTGGACTGCTCCGACCACGAAGTGAACATCAAGATCCTGCTCAACGAAGTGGTGCAGGCCGGTGACATGACCGAGAAGCAGCGCAACCTGCTGCTCGAAAGCATGACCGACGAAGTGGGCAACCTGGTGCTCGGCAACAACTACAAGCAGACCCAGGCACTGTCGTTGGCGGCTCGTCGCGCCTACGAGCGCATCGCTGAATACAAGCGTCTGATGAACGATCTGGAATCCCGTGGCAAGCTGGACCGCGCCATCGAGTTCCTGCCCGCCGAAGACCAACTGGCCGAGCGCATCGCCGAGCAGAAAGGCCTGAGTCGCGCCGAGTTGTCGGTACTGATCTCGTACAGCAAGATCGACCTCAAGGAAGCGCTGCTGGAATCCCGCGTCCCTGATGACGATTACCTGGCCCGCGACATGGAAACCGCCTTCCCGCCGTCATTGGGCGCGAAGTTTTCCGAGTCCATGCGTCGCCACCGTCTGAAGCGCGAAATCGTCAGCACCCAGATCGCCAACGATCTGGTCAACCACATGGGCATCACCTTCGTGCAGCGGCTCAAAGAGTCGACTGGCATGAGTGCAGCCAACGTCGCCGGTGCCTACGTGATCGTGCGCGACATCTTCCACCTCCCGCACTGGTTCCGTCAGATCGAGGCGCTGGACTACAAGGTTCCTGCTGAAATCCAGCTGGCGCTGATGGATGAACTGATGCGTCTTGGCCGTCGCGCCACCCGCTGGTTCCTGCGCAGCCGTCGCAACGAGCTGGACGCGGCACGGGACGTTGCGCACTTCGGTCCGCACATCGCGGCCTTGGGTCTGAAACTGGACGAGCTGCTGGAAGGCCCGACCCGGGAAGTCTGGCAGGCGCGTTATCAGGAGTACGTCGAGGCTGGCGTGCCGGAGTTGCTGGCGCGAATGGTCGCGGGCACCACTCACCTGTACACGCTGTTGCCGATCATCGAAGCCTCCGACGTCACCGGCCAGAACGCGGCCGACGTGGCCAAGGTGTACTTCGCGGTGGGCAGTTCGCTGGACGTCACCTGGTACCTGCAGCAAATCAGTGCGCTCCCCGTGGAGAACAACTGGCAGGCCCTGGCCCGCGAGGCGTTCCGCGACGACATCGACTGGCAGCAACGGGCGATCACTGTGTCCGTTCTGCAAATGCCGAACGGCCCTGCGGATGTAGAAGAGCGCCTGAACCTGTGGCTGGAGCAGCACATGCCGATGGTCGAGCGCTGGCGCGCGATGCTGGTCGAGCTGCGTGCCGCGAGCGGCAACGACTACGCAATGTACGCCGTCGCCAACCGCGAACTGCTCGACCTGGCCATGAGCGGGCAGACTGCTGTGGTTTGATGGTTTAGTTGAGCTGAGGACGGAGCCCTGCATCGAGAGATGTGGGGCTTTTTTGTGTGTGTTGGGCGACAGATATTATTCATCTTGAACGCTGATTACGAATGAGCTCGCATCTTCCCCTGCATATCCTTCGTTGTGCGGACTTTTCCCATCCTGAATAGGAGTGTAGGAATCAGTCCTGTAGTCCCTTTCTGAAAACCCCGCAGTCCTGTCCTTTTGTGTTTCAGCGCTCGGACAGGGCCGCGTGAAGTCCCTACATTCCGCCGCTTTCTCAGCGCGGATCACGGAATGTCTGACGCCCCACACGCTGCCCGTCAGGGCGATGCGATCGTTCACTGCTCGATCATGGCCGATGCCCTCGGCGGTTTTCTGGAGGTCGCCGCGGGCGTTGCCATCGCCGGCGCGGTGAGCGCAGCGGTCGTCGGTGCCACGGCCCTCACCCTCGCCACGGGTGGGCTTGGCGCCTGTGTGCTGGGCGCGGTGGTGAGCATTGCCGTGGGCGTCGGCATGAGCGCCACGGGCACCGATGAAAGCATCGGCCAGTTCTGCTCGGAGCTGGCCAACGACCTGTTCCCGCCCGAGGTCTGCGGGTACATCAGCAGCGGTTCGCCCGACACCTTTTTCAACGGTCTGCCGGCGGCCCGCGCGGCGGGGGTCCTCGCGTCTGCTCCGCCCGGTCTGCCGGAAGACGCCGCGCCGGAAGGCACCTTCCTCGACATGGCCAGGGGCTTTTTCTCGGAGCTGTGGCGCCCGACCCTGGCCTCTCCCGTCCCGGGTGCCCTGCCCAGACCGATGGATGAGGTGACCTGCAGCCGCCATCCACCGATGCCGCCGCAGTTTCTCGCCGAGGGTTCGAGCAAGGTCTTCATCAACGGCCAGCCCGCCGTGCGCAGCCGCGACCGCAGCACCTGTGGCGCGCTGGTGACCTCGTCCGGGCAGATCCCGCCCAACATCTTCATAGGTGGCGACCCGGTGGCGGTGCGCGCGGTCCGCAGCGGCAAGACGCCAGGCGTGGGGCTCGCGGTCACTGCGCTGATGCTGCTCAGGGGCGGGCCGGGGAAGTTCGTCAGCAACCTGCCGTGCATGCTGCTCGGTAACGTGAATGCCTACGGCGTGAGCCAGGTCACCGGGGCCTTGGCCCGCGCAGTGACCGGCTCGCCGAACCCGGTGCATGTCGCCACGGGGGCCAAGGTGCTGGGCGGTCCTGAAGAGCTGGATTTCGTGCTGCCGGGGGTGATGCCGTTCGAATGGCAGCGGGTGTACAACAGTCGCGATGAACGGCGTGACGGGCTGTTCGGCGCGGGCTGGAGCGTGGGCTTTGAGGTCGGTGTGCGCATCGAGCCGCACCCGGACGGTGGCGAGCGGCTGACCTATGTCGATGAGCAGGCGCGCTCGATCGATCTGGGGGTCATTTCGCTGGGCGGTGCGGCGTTCAGTGCCGGTGAAGGACTGGTGGTGCGCCGTCATGAGAGCGGCTGGCTGCTGATCGAGAGTGAGGATGGGGTGTATCGGTTGTTCGAGCCGCCGTTGGCAGACTCGTCTTTTCTGCGCCTGAATCAGTTGGGCGACCGTAACGACAACCGCATTCATCTGGATTACGACGATCAGGGTCGGCTGACGCAACTGAGCGATACCTACGATGTGCCGCGGGTGGCGCTGGTGTATTCGGGTCGCTGGCCGCGGCGGGTGGAACGGATCGAGCGGGTCCTGGCCGATGCAACCCGCGAGACGCTGGTGAGTTATGGCCATGACCATTTGGGCGATCTGGCCGAGGTGCGTGATGGTCTGGACAATGTCGTGCGTCGTTTCGTCTATCACGAACGGCGGATGGTCGAGCACCAGTTGCCCACTGGCCTGCGCTGTTTTTATGAGTGGGATTGGGTGGGGGGGCGTGAGTGGCGAGTGGTGCGTCACTGGACCGATGACGGTGATGTTCATGCGTTTGATTACGACCTCGACGCCCGGCTGACCACCGTTACTGATGGTCTGAACCGAGTCAGCACTCGCCGCTGGAACTCACAACACCAGATCACCGACTACACCGATGGCCTCGGCCAGACCTGGCAGTTTTTCTGGAACCACGAGCGGCAGTTGCTCGGCGCCGTTGATCCTCAGCGCGGGCAATGGTGCTACCGCTATGACGAGGCCGGGAACCTCAGTTCAATCGAAGATCCCTTGGGGCGCATCGACTCGACATTGTGGCTGGAGCACTGGTCGCTGCCCAAGGTCGAGACCGATGCCGCCGGCAACAGCTGGCAGTACCGCTATGACGCCCGGGGCAACTGCACCCACGCCGTCGATCCGCTGGGGCACATCACCCGCTATCGCCATGATGAGCGCGGTCAGGTCATCGAGATCATCGATGCCACCGACAAACGCAAACAGCTGCGCTGGAATGACCTGGGCCAGATCGAGGCGCAGACCGATTGCTCGGGTTACCGGACGTGGTTCAAGTACGACGCGCGGGGCCATTTGCGACGCGTCGACAATGCTTTGGGCGAGCAGACGCTTTTTCAGCACGATGCCCGGGGTCGTCTGCTACAGCGCACACTGCCGGACGGACGGGTCGAGCGTTTCCAGCGCGACCCCAGCGGGCAATTGACGGGGTATACCGATCCTGCGGGCGACACGACCCGCTATCACTACAACCGTCGGGGTCAGGTGCGGCAGCGCTTGGATCCTCATCGGCGGCGGGTGCAGTTTGATTACGATGCTTATGGCCGCCTGCAATCGCTGACCAACGAGAACGGCGAGAGTTACCGTTTTGCCTGGGATGCAGGAGATCAGCTGATCGCGCAGCAGGATCTGGATGGCAGTCAAAAGCGCTATCAGTACGACGCGCTGGGCAATCCACTTCGGCTTCACCACTTCCCGGCGCCGTCCGACAGCGAACAGCACACCCGTGAGCCGCTGGTGCAGCGCTTTGAACGCGATGCGCTCGGGCGGCTGAGCGCCAAAGTCACCACTGATGGCCGCACCGACTACCACTACGACCCACTGGATCAACTGACGCAAGTCACCTTTACCGACCTTCAAGGTCAGCAACAGAAACTCGGCTTTGCCTATGACGCCCTCGGGCAATTGCTGGAAGAACACAGCGCGAGCGGATCGCTGAAACACCACTACGACGAACTGGGCAACCTCACGCAAACCCAGGTCCCCGACGGCCGCTGGCTCAACCGCCTGTATTACGGCAGCGGCCATCTGCACCAGATCAACCTCGATGGCCTGGTCATCAGCGACTTCGAGCGCGATCGCCTGCACCGCGAAGTGCTGCGCAGTCAGGGCCAGATCAACACCCGCAGCCAGTACGACCGCACCGGACGACTGAAATCCCGGCAACGCCGCGCCGCGCATCTACCCCGGCAACTGCCGGCCCAGCTCAGCCACGAGTTCGAATACGACCCCTCCGACAACCTCACCGCGCGGCTGCGCACGGAGCGCCAGCGCTCCGAAACCCGGCGCGAACTGCTGCATTACGACTCCAGCAGCCGCATCTGCGCCACCCAGAACAACCTCACCGGTCAGGACGAAACCTTCGCCTACGACGCCGCCGCCAACCTGCTCAACGGCTCGCAGTTTGGCGCTGACCCGGTACGCCATAACCGCCTGCTGAGTTATCAGGACAAACACTACCGCTACGACGGCTTCGGCCGCCTGATCGAAAAGACCAGCACCCGCCACGGCACGCAGCAATTTGCCTACGACGCCGAAAGCCGCCTGATCGAGGTGCGCAATCACCGCGGCAACTTCGTGCGCATGAGCTACGACCCGCTCGGCCGGCGCATCGCCAAAAGCGAATACCGCCCCACCGGCCGGGAAATCGGCGAAACCCGTTTTACCTGGGACGGCCTGCGCCTGCTGCACGAACAACGCTTCACCCAGACCAGCCTCTACCTCTATGCCGACGCCAGCCACGACCCCCTCGCCCGCGTCGATGGCATCGGCGAACACCAGACGGTCCGCTACTACCACAACGACCTCAACGGCCTGCCCGAACAGCTCACCGAAACCGACGGCAGCGTGGTCTGGCAGGCGTGTTATCAGGTCTGGGGCAACACCCGCGAAGAAATCAGCGGCACCTCCCTGGCCGAACCACAGAACCTGAGGTTTCAAGGCCAATACCTTGATCGCGAGACCGGACTGCACTACAACACCTTCAGGTTCTACGACCCGGACGTCGGGCGGTTCACCACGCCGGACCCGATTGGTCTGCTGGGCGGGCTGAATTTATATCAGTACGCGCCGAACCCGATTGGGTGGGTGGATCCGTGGGGGTGGAGTTGCACCCCAAACAAGAAGACGTCCTATCAGGCGACAAGCAGGAGGGATGCGTTTCGACAAGCAAAGCGTGATGCCGGCATTCCAATTACCCAAGATCCCGCCAATTTAACCAGGCCCAGCCTCCTCGATCAAAACAAGAAACCAATAATCCAAAAAGGATCACCAATAGAAACCAGGGTTTATCACTACACCAACAACCGCGGCGAAGCGGTCATCATTCAGGAACATAGCCTAGGTCATGCGATGGCTAAACCAGCTCATGGAGCTGACCCGCATTTTAATGTCAGACCCATTGAACAACCTGGAACGGGCTCAGTTCCAGGCACCCACGGCCACTATAATTTCTAGGAAAAATGAATGAACCTCATCGATGTAATTCACCGGAATCACTTCCTGAAAGTGTTGTTCCCGGACGGATTGAACGGCGACATACTGGTTGGGCAATTTGGCCTTGATGTCGATGGGAGATTCAGCTTGAATCTGCATACGACACAGGCACCAGCAAAGGCGGTTCCGAAGTGGGGAGACAGAGGCAAAGATTACGACGTGATTGTGATCAAACTCCTGGGCAGCAATCTGACCGACATGACGACCACAAACTGGAAGGACATCACACCTACAAAACTAAGCTTTAGTATGGAGGATGACACTATCCGTCTTATTTGCTCAGACACGACATGGTCTTTCAGCGCCTCTTTTGAAACGCTCATTTTCCAAAGCTGCAGTACATATTTATTGTAGTTAAGGCACATTAGCCAGTGCCGAAGATTTATTTATGAAAGAAACCATTAAGCCAAATATAAGCGCAGGATAAATACTCGATTGACAAGGGAAGAGGAAAAAACTATGTCGAAACTGACGTGCTCAAAAGCGAACTGGAATGGGTCAAAAATCCCAGATATCACACAAAATAGCTGGCAGTCAAAGGAGACGTGATCCCGAAAAACCCAATATTCACAAAAAGGAAATAAGATGCAGACTGAAAATGAAACAATCACCTTGAAGGGTGGTGATGCGCTCGATGCTCTCAAGGAGATTGAATATATCCTAATCTCGCTTAGAGATATCGGACGATATTATTACTTACGCCAAAGTGCTCCACCTACCTCGGGCACAAGTGTCGAATACGCGTTAGAAACTACAAGATTTATAGACGATAACGGAATTTGCAGCAGGCTCACAAAAGTTCGCTCTATCCTATCCAGTACCTTTGACGATGAGTTAGGCAGCGACCAGATGGATGACATAGAAAGAGCAGTACAAAATTTGAAATACTGGAGAAAGCCTGGCGATTGAGGCGCATTGGTTCGAAAATACTCAAAGGAGAAGGTTTTGTGCAATCCACTGGCCGACGCTCTAGAAGCAGGAAGACGGTGCGGGTATGACGAGGTACGATCAGTGGAAGATAGTAAATGCTTGTTTAAATATGCGAAAAAAAGAAAAGAACGCATACATCACCTATGTCTTGGAAATAAACGAAGCGAAGCTTGATGTGTTTGAAGACTTCGCGGAAGAGGAGGTGGGATCGTTCGATGATTTAGAATCAGCTCTCCAGTACATAATGAGTCAGGGCGCGGAAATCAAAAAGCTAGCAGCCATTAAGAGCACGTTACCCTTCTGGATGTGCTCGGACCACATGAATGACTCTTTTGCATAAGTCGCCACGTCGATAAGAATCCAAATCTTATCAAAAGAAAATAAAGTAGAAAATCCCACAGAAAAATCACTCTGTCTGGAAGAGAAGCGATCAAAGCGCTCTCGGAGGTGAAGTTCATGATGATTTCACTGCGTAACATACAGATGCACTATCATCAAAATACTCATCTACCCTCTGAGGCAGACATAGCAGAGTGCGCAGTGGAAGCAATGCGATTCATTCAGCGGAGTAACTATATAAAACGGTTTTGCAAGGTCAGAAGATTGATTTCCGGACGCTTCGATCACACAGTTGGAAAGGATGACATGGGTGACAAGGGGCGAGCACTGGATCATGTTCCTGCTTGGCGCAAGCCCGGTGATAACCATTATTAATAAGCGGGCTTATGTGCCTTGAAACACTCATGATGATTAAAGCTGCCAAAAATGCTTCGAGTATCTGGGCGAAGCTCTCCCAGCATTAAGCCCATAAAAAAACCCCACCGAAGTGGGGTTCTTTCAACGCTGTGTTTCGCTATTACGCTTGAACGACCGGGATATTGGCGTTCGCTGCGGCTTCACGGAACTCGGCGATCTGGTCGAAGCTCAGGTAGCGGTAGACATCGGCAGCCATGCTGTCGATCTTGCCTGCGTACTCCATGTACTCCTCGACGGTCGGCAGGCGACCCAGGATCGATGCAACGGACGCCAACTCGGCCGAAGCCAGGTAAACGTTCGCGCCATCGCCCAGACGGTTCGGGAAGTTACGGGTCGACGTCGACACAACGGTCGAGTTCGGCTCGACACGTGCCTGGTTACCCATGCACAGCGAGCAGCCCGGCATTTCCATGCGCGCGCCAGCCTTGCCGTAGATACCGTAGTAGCCTTCCTCGGTCAGCTGGTGAGCGTCCATCTTGGTCGGCGGCGACAGCCACAGACGTGTCGGCAGCTGGCCCTTGACCTGATCCAGCAACTTGCCCGCAGCGCGGAAGTGGCCGATGTTGGTCATGCACGAACCGATGAACACTTCGTCGATCTTCTCGCCAGCAACGCTGGACAGCAGACGGGCGTCGTCCGGGTCGTTTGGCGCGCAGAGCACAGGCTCTTTGACGTCGGCCAGGTCGATCTCGATCACTTCGGCGTATTCCGCGTCAGCGTCAGCTACCAGCAACTCAGGGTTGGCGACCCAGGCTTCCATCGCCTGAGCACGACGCTCCAGAGTACGTGGGTCGCCGTAGCCTTCGCCGATCATCCAGCGCAGCAGGGTGATGTTGGACTTCAGGTACTCGGCGATCGACTCTTTCGACAGCTTGATGGTGCAACCGGCGGCAGAGCGCTCGGCCGAAGCGTCGGACAGTTCGAAGGCTTGCTCGACGGTCAGGGTTTCCAGACCTTCGATCTCCAGGATGCGGCCGGAGAAGGCGTTTTTCTTGCCTTTCTTCTCGACAGTCAGCAGGCCTTTCTGGATCGCGTAGTAAGGGATCGCATGAACCAGGTCACGCAGGGTGACGCCAGGTTGCAGTTTGCCCTTGAAGCGAACCAGGATCGATTCCGGCATGTCCAGCGGCATGACGCCGGTGGCAGCGGCGAACGCGACCAGACCGGAACCGGCCGGGAACGAGATACCGATCGGGAAACGGGTGTGCGAGTCGCCACCGGTACCGACGGTGTCCGGCAGCAGCATGCGGTTCAGCCAGCTGTGGATGATGCCGTCGCCCGGACGCAGCGAAACGCCGCCACGGGTCATGATGAAGTCAGGCAGGGTGTGGTGAGTCTTGACGTCGATCGGCTTTGGATAGGCCGCGGTGTGGCAGAAGGACTGCATCACCAGATCGGTCGAGAAGCCCAGGCACGCCAGGTCTTTCAGTTCGTCACGGGTCATTGGACCTGTGGTGTCCTGAGAGCCGACGGTGGTCATCTTCGGTTCGCAGTAGGTGCCCGGACGGATACCGTCGGTGCCGCACGCCTTGCCGACCATCTTCTGCGCCAGGGTGAAACCCTTGGTGCTGGCGGCAGGAACTTCAGGCAGCTTGAACAGGGTTGAAGGCGGCAGGCCCAGCTCGGTGCGAGCCTTGCCGGTCAGGCCACGGCCGATGATCAGCGGGATACGGCCGCCAGCGCGGACTTCGTCCAGCAGGACCGGAGTCTTCAGTTCGAAAGTGGTGATCACTTCGTCGCTGTCGTGCTTGGTAACCTTGCCTTCGTATGGGTAGACGTCGATCACGTCGCCCATGTTGATGTTGGTCACATCGAATTCGATTGGCAGTGCGCCCGCATCTTCCATGGTGTTGTAGAAGATCGGAGCGATCTTGCTGCCGAAGCAGAAGCCGCCAGCGCGCTTGTTCGGGACGTAAGGAACGTCGTCGCCGAAGAACCACAGCACCGAGTTGGTCGCCGATTTACGCGAGGAACCGGTACCGACCACGTCACCGACGTAGGCGATAGGGAAACCCTGGCCGCGCATTTCTTCGATCTGCTTCATCGGGCCGATGGAGCCTTGCACGTCAGGCACGATGCCGTCGCGAGCCATTTTCAGCATGGCCAGGGCGTGCAGCGGGATGTCTGGACGGGACCAGGCGTCAGGCGCAGGGGACAGGTCATCGGTGTTGGTTTCGCCAGTGACCTTGAAGACGCGCAGGCTGATCTTGTCGGCCAGGGTCGGACGCTTCTGGAACCACTCGCCGTCAGCCCAGGACTGCAGCACGCCTTGAGCGTGTGCGTTGCCGTTCTTGGCTTTTTCAGCGACGTCGTGGAAGGCGTCGAACATCAGCAGGGTGTGTTTCAGTTGTTCTGCAGCAACCGGTGCCAGGTCGGCATCGTCCAGCAGGTCAACCATGGTCACGATGTTGTAGCCGCCCTGCATGGTGCCGAGCAGTTCTACAGCGCGTTTCTTGTCCAGCAGCGGGGAAGAGACTTCGCCCTTGGCCAGAGCGGAGAGGAAACCGGCTTTGACGTAGGCAGCTTCGTCAACGCCAGGTGGAACGCGGTTGGTGATCAGGTCAAGCAGGACAGCTTCTTCGCCAGCCGGTGGGTTTTTCAGCAGCTCGACCAGGCCTGCGGTTTGTTCGGCGTTAAGCGGCTGGGGCACGATACCCTGGGCGGCACGCTCTTCGATGTGTTTACGGTAGGCTTCAAGCACAGTATTACCCTCATCAGTGGTCCCAAATGGGTGTCCGGGACGCTCATCCGGAAAAAGTCCGCAGCCGTGCGCGTTAAAACTTTATGGGTCTTGTGGCAGGCAGCTGACGATCTCCAACAGAAGCTGTTTTCAAAGTTTTACGCCTGCATGACCGGTCTTTGGGGAGGGGACGCAGGGCGAACCTGCGTCAAACCGACTGCGGGGTGGGCTCGAGTGAGAGCCCTTACTGTGCTCGTGACGCTTTGAAAACAGCTTCCAACGGACATTGGCGCCTTAAAAGGCCCGGTGATTCTACGGCAAAAAAAAACTAAAGGTAAGTTAGACCCTACATCTTCGAGGGTGTGCCGCGTTAGACAAAGGGCTAACATGCGGACTTGTTTCGTCCGCCGTCGTGTTTTTCCGCCATGTCCAATCAAGTGATCAAGACGCCCTGCGTGGGCCTGTGTTCCACCGTTTACGGGGATCTGGTGTGCCGTGGGTGCAAGCGCTTCCACCACGAAGTGATTCACTGGAACGGCTACAACGAGGACGAAAAACGAGCTGTCTGGCTGCGCCTGGAGCAGTTGCTGGTGCAGGTGATGACGGCAAAGGTCGAGGTGTTCGACGCTGACAAGCTGCGCCAGCAGCTTGAACAGCGCAAGATCCGCTTCGTGCCGCAGCAATCCGAGTATTGCTGGGCTTATCAGCTGATTGCCCGGGGGGCGCGGGTCATCAACCAGCTGGACGCCTACGGCATGGTAGTACTGCCGGAATTTCGCGACTGGCCGCTGCCGGATCTGCGTGATGCCATTGATCGGGAATTCTTCCTGCTGTCCGAAGCCCACTACGAGCGCTACATCGCACCGGGTTTCCTGAAGGATGCGATGGGCGGCAATTAAGCGTTTGCGAAATCTGTAGCAGCCCGGCTTGCCGGCGGCAACGATCCTGAAGACGCCACCGCTGGCAAGCCGGACTGCTCACGTAAAACTCAGGGGCAAGCGCGCTCCTACAGATAACCCCATCAATCGATAACCGCCATCAAACCCTGGCCAGTTGCTCTTCCAGGTGTCTCAGGCTTTCCTCGCTTTTGAGCACCAGCACATCGCTTTCCAGCGAATCGAGCACCACCTCGGCGGTATTGCCGATCAATGCGCCGGAAATCCCAGTGCGTCCCACCGTTCCGATCACTGTCACTGCCGCCTTCAGATGATGAGCTGTGTAAGGAATGAGCACGTCCGCAGCTCCCTCGGCGATGTGCAGGTGAGCGTCGTCGATTTCAAATTTGGTCTGGAATGCTCGGCACTGCTCGCGATATCTGGCCTCAACGCTTGATGACATTTGATAGACCGGGTCGGCGGCCGAGATCATGGGGGAGGGGTGAGCGGTAATGACGTGCAGGTCGATTCCTGTCAGTTGGGAAAGGGTATCGCCGTACTGAACGATGCTGGCATGCAGCGCAGTGTGTTCACCATCAGGATTGCCCACATCGATCGCCGCCAGCACGGCCGCGCCTTTCCAGGGCCGGTCGGTTTTTACCATCAGCACCGGGCAGGGGCAGTAACGCAATAATTTCCAGTCTGCGGGCGTCAGCAGGGTGCGTTTCAATGTGCTGTCGGGAAAGTGCTGCTTGACCACCAGATCCGAGCCTTCCGCCTGCTGCACTTTGATGATGGTCTGATGAACGCTCTCATGCCATTCCTGCTCAGCAGTGACATTGAAGTCTTCTGCCTGCAGGTCCTGCTTGAGGGTCGTCAGCAGATCGGAATGGTCGAACTTAATGTCACAGATCAGCAAATGCAGGCTGGCGTTGGTCGCATTGGCAATAAGGCAGGCCCGCCTCATGGCCAGGCTTTCGACCTTGTCGTTCTCGGCGCTGGGTTCGATGACTACCAGAATCCTGCGAATCAATTGCATGAGCTGATCTCCCTGGAGTTTTCCATGAAGTGTTCGACTGTCCGAGTCCGTCGGCCGTTCGCTGGATTAACTATAGTCGCCCGCCGCCAATCGGTACGTTGATCAAGGTCATGGCTTTCCTGACAAAGAGACTGTTTCCGGGCGCCGAGGCCCGTATAATGCTGCGCCTTTCCTACCCAGCCATTTGTGAACCCATGCAGATCTATCCAGACGTCGACGCATTCCTGCTTTGCCCCACCCCTCATAGCTGGGTTCAAGCGGCCTTGCAGAACCTGGATATCCTGCTAATCGATCACGCGAACAATGAGAAGAAGGCCGCCGGCGCGGCGTTTCAGTTCATGTTCCAGTACAACGACAAGTTTGATTTGCTGGCCAAGATGTCGCGTCTGGCCCGTGAAGAGCTGCGTCACTTCGAGCAGGTGATCGGCATCATCAAGAAGCGTGACATCCCGATGGCCAACATCAGTTCGGCCCGTTACGCCGGTTCACTGCGCAAGCTGGTGCGCAATCACAACCCCTACCGTCTGACCGATGCGCTGGTGGTTGGGGCGATCGTCGAGGCGCGTTCCTGTGAGCGCTTCGCCGCGCTGGTTCCGCATCTGGACGCCGACCTGTCGAAGTTCTACGCCAGCCTGTTGAAATCCGAGGCCCGGCATTTTCAGGACTATCTGAAGCTGGCCTACCTGTACGGTGACGAAGCCGACGTTGCCGCCAAGGTCGAAGAAATTCGTCTGGCCGAGCGAGAACTGATCGAAAGCCCGGATGAGGATTTCCGCTTTCATAGTGGCGTCCCTGCCTGACGCGCGCATTGCTGTAGCGGCACGGCTTGCCGGCGGTACGGCCTTTGATGTCGCCGTCGCTGGCAAGCCGTGACACTAGATGCCCCTCCCATCATTCCTGCCTCCTTGATGAGTCCATCCATCCGGGCAAGCACGCTCGTCTGGAACTCTGCATTCTAAAAATTGTTTCATTGTGTGTTTGCTGCCTAGGCAGTAATATTCCACCAACTCACTGCCTAGGCAGATAATTGGTGACTATCAATGGCGCACTTTACCCCCGAAAGCTTCAATGAAAGCTTCCTTGGCATGCTGCTCGGCCGCACCGAGCAGTTGAAAAACCGCATCCTCGATAAACATCTCGAACCCCACGACGTCACGGCCCAGCAGTTCAAGGTGCTGGTGATCATCTCCAGATTCTGTGCCGACACGCCCGCCGAGTTGTGCCGGTCCTTGTCCCTGGACAGCGGTTCGATGACGCGGATGCTCGACCGTCTGGAGCAGAAGGGGTTGTTGGTCCGTACGCGCTCCGAGTCGGATCGCCGCCAGGTTCGGCTGGTGCTGACTGAAACGGGTCAGGCGCTTTCCGATCTGCTGCCGCAGGTCGGTGCGGTTGCAATGAATGAAATGGTCGGCGTGCTGGAAGACAGTGAGCTGGCCACGCTGGAAAAGATCCTCACCAAGATTCTGGTTGCCTCGGCCGACTCCATCACTCTCGCCCGGTTGGCAGGAAAATGAACATTCGACCCAAGCAGGGCAATGCCTTGCGTACCTCATTAAGCCTGGTGTTTGTCGCGCTGGTCATGGCTGGCTGCGCCAATTCCAAGGGTTTGAACACCGAAACCGTCGGTATCGACGCGAACAATCTGCAAACGAGTCGAAGCCTTGATGGCGTGCAGTTGTCGCCTGCCGCGTGGCCCAAGCGCGATTGGTGGACGAGCCTGGGCGATCCGCAGCTCAACGGTTTGATCAGCGAAGCGCTGCGCGACAGCCCGGATATGCAGATCGCCTCGGCGCGGACCCATCAGGCAACGGCGGCTGCCTACGCCGCCGACGCCGAGCGCATGCCGACCGTGGATGCCGATGCCAGCGTCAGCCGTTCGCGTCTGGCCCGCGATCAGGACCCGTTGGGCGAGGGCAGCCGCTACAGCACCTTGCGCAGTCTGGGTGCCAGCTTCAATTACAACTTCGATCTGTGGGGCGGCCAGCGTGCCGCCTGGGAAGCGGCACTGGGCCAGGCCCGGGCTTCCGAGATCGATCAGCGCGCCGCGCAGTTGACCCTCGCCGCCGATGTCGCCCGTGCCTATAGCGATCTTGGGCAGGCTTATATCGTGCGCGACCTGGCGGCCGATGACCTCAAGCGCACGCGTCAGTTGCTGGAATTGGGCGCTCGTCGCTTCAAGTCCGGGATCGACAGCGAGTACCAATACCAGCAGACCGAAAGTCTGGAAGCGGGCTCCCGCGAGTCCTTGCTCGACGCCGAGAAAACTCTGCGTTCGGCCAAGATTTCCCTCGCCGTGCTGATGGGCAAAGGCCCGGACCGGGGTGAAGAGCTGGCGCGGCCTACCGTGCTCAAGCCCGCCGTGGTGCAGTTACCTTCGGTGGTACCTGCCGAGCTGCTGGGTCGTCGCCCTGATCTGGTGGCGGCGCGCTGGCGGGTGGAGGCGGCGAGCAAGAACATTGAAGTCAGCAAGACCAACTTCTATCCAAACCTGAACCTCAGCGCTTCGGCGGGTGTGGAGTCGCTGCTCGGTGACGCGATGTTCGGTTCGGCCAGCCGCTTCTTCAACGTCGCGCCGACCGTGTCGCTGCCGATTTTCGATGGTGGTCGTCGTCGCGCCGATCTGGATGCCCGCGATGCCGACTATGACCTGGCGGTCGCTCAGTACAACAAGAGCCTGGTGCGCGCGTTGGGTGACGTCAGCGACAACATCGGCCAGTTGCGTTCCATCGGCAGCCAGATCGATGCCCGTCAACAAGCGACCGACGTCATTCAGAAATCCTACGACACCGTGGTTCAGCGCTACTCATCGGGGATCGGCAACTACCTCGATGTGCTGTCCGTCGAACAGCAATTGCTGCAATCGCAACGCCAACTGGCTGATCTCAACGCGGAACGAATCGATCTTTCGATCCAGTTGATGCAGGCCCTGGGGGGAGGCTTCGAAGAAAGCAAGCCCGGCGAAAACGCCGCCCCGGCCGTCCCGTCAACTGCTTCGCTGACACATTAAGGTACTCGTCATGGCCACTGCCACTCGCGAAAACAACGCAGCAACCGAACAGAAAGACAGCAACGAACAGAAAGGCACCGGCGGTCAGGGTGCACAGCCCGGTCAGCCGCAAAAGAATCCTCGCAAGCGCAAGCTGCTGCTGATAGGCCTTGCGATCGTCGTGATCCTGGCGGGTATCGGCGTCTGGGGCTGGTACGAAGTCTACGGTCGCTGGAGCGAAAGCACTGACGATGCCTACGTGAACGGCAACGTGGTGGAAATCACCCCGCAAACGACAGGCACCGTCGTCAGCATCGGTGCCGACGATGGCGATCTGGTCCGTGAAGGCCAGGTACTGGTGCAGTTCGACCCTAACGATGCCGAAGTCGCGCTGCAAAGTGCCGAAGCCAATCTGGGCAAGGTCGTGCGTCAGGTCCGTGGCTTGTACAGCAACGTCGACGGCATCAAGGCCCAATTGGCTGCCCAGCGTGCTGAGGTGAAGAGGGCCCAAGACAACTACACCCGTCGTCGCAACCTGGCAGCGGGTGGTGCGATTTCTCAGGAAGAGTTGTCCCACGCTCAGGATGACCTGACCAGCGCGCAAAATGCATTGGCCAACATTCAGCAGCAACTGGTGACCAGCACTGCGCTGGTGGACGACACCGAAGTGGCTTCGCACCCAGACGTCAAGGCTGCCGCAGCGCAGGTGCGTCAGGCATATCTCAGCAATTCGCGCAGCACGCTGATTGCGCCTGTCACCGGTTATGTCGCCAAGCGCACGGTGCAACTCGGCCAGCGCGTCCAGCCGGGCACTGCGCTGATGGCGGTGATCCCGCTGGATCAGCTGTGGATCGACGCCAACTTCAAGGAAACCCAGCTGGGCAAGATGCGCATCGGTCAGCCGGTGGACATCGAAGCGGATCTGTACGGCAGCGATGTGAAATTCAGCGGCACCGTTGACAGCGTCGGCGCCGGGACCGGTAGCGCCTTCGCCCTGCTGCCGGCGCAGAACGCCACCGGTAACTGGATCAAGATCGTGCAGCGGGTGCCGGTGCGGATCCACATCAATCCGGATGAGCTCGCCAAGAATCCACTGCGCATCGGTCTGTCCACAGTGGTCGACGTGAACTTGCACGACCAGAGCGGCCCGGTACTGGCGCAACAGCCGCCGAAGCAGGCTTCGTTCAGCACTGACGTCTATGTCAAGCAATTGGCTGAAGCCGACACCCTGATCAGCCGCCTGATCCACGAAAACAGCGCTTCCGCTCCCGGCAAGACTGCCCAGCGCTGATTCGCCAATCCATCTGCCCCGGTCGTCTGGCCGGAGCGTTTCACGAGTGTCAAAGGATTCGCGATGAGTAACAACGCTCCCGCTTCTTTTACGCCGCCAAGCCTGTTGTTGAGCACCATCGGCCTGTCGCTGGCGACTTTCATGCAGGTGCTCGACACCACCATTGCCAACGTCGCCTTGCCGACGATTTCCGGCAACCTGGGGGTAAGTTCGGATCAGGGCACCTGGGTCATCACCTCGTTTGCGGTCAGCAACGCCATAGCGTTGCCACTGACCGGGTGGCTGAGTCGTCGATTCGGCGAGGTGAAGTTGTTCATCTGGGCGACCCTGCTGTTCGTGGTCGCCTCCTTTCTCTGTGGTATTTCGACGTCGATGCCTGAGCTGGTGGGCTTTCGCGTCGTACAGGGGCTGGTTGCCGGCCCCCTGTATCCAATGGCGCAAACCCTACTGATCGCGGTTTATCCCCCGGCGAAAAGGGGGATGGCATTGGCACTGCTGGCGATGGTCACGGTGGCGGCCCCCATCGCAGGGCCTATTCTCGGCGGCTGGATTACCGACAGTTATTCCTGGCCATGGATTTTTTTCATCAACGTGCCCATCGGGATTTTTGCGGCGATTGTGGTTCGCACACAAATGGCGGCGCGGCCTGTGACCATCACCCGTCAACCGATGGACTATATCGGTCTGATCACGTTGATAATCGGCGTTGGCGCCTTGCAGATCGTCCTCGACAAAGGCAATGACCTGGACTGGTTCTCGTCGAACTTCATCATTACCGGCACCGTGATTTCAGCCATCGGTTTGGCTGCGTTCGTGATCTGGGAGTTGACCGATGAGCATCCGGTGGTCAATTTGCGGCTGTTTTCTTTCCGCAATTTCAGGGTCGGCACCATTTGTCTGGTGCTGGGCTATTCCGGGTTCTTCGGAATCAACCTGATCCTGCCGCAGTGGCTGCAGACGCAGATGGGCTACACGGCAACCTATGCAGGGCTGGCGGTCGCCCCGCTGGGGATCCTCCCGGTTTTGCTGTCACCGTTCGTGGGTAAATACGCGCCCAAATTCGACCTGCGCCTCTTGGCGGGATTGGCCTTCTTTGCCATCGGTCTGAGCTGTTTCATGCGTTCGAATTTCACCAGTCAGGTGGATTTCGAGCATATCGCGATGGTGCAATTGTTCATGGGGGCGGGGATCGCGTTGTTCTTCATGCCGACCTTGAGCATCCTGCTGTCGGACCTGCCGCCTTCGCAGATCGCCGACGGTTCGGGGCTGGCGACCTTCCTGCGTAACCTGGGGGGCAGTTTCGCCGCCTCGTTGACGACGTGGATCTGGATTCGCCGGGCCAACATGCACCATGCGTATCTCAGCGAAAGCGTGAACAACTACGAGCCGACCACGCGGCACGCGCTGGAAACCCTGGGTGGGGCGAGCAATCAGGCCTATGCCCAGCTGGACAGTATGGTTACCAGCCAGGCGTACATGATGTCGACGGTGGACTACTTCTACATGATGGGCTGGGCGTTCATGGCGCTGATCCTGATCATCTGGATGGCCAAACCGCCGTTTGCGGCCAAGGCTGGGCCTGGGGCAGGGCACTGATGGAGCGTGGCGTCGTTTGCGTGGACGGCGGCCCGGACACAATCCGCCTGTAGTAGTCCGGCCGGACTGCTACAGGTCGGGTGTCGTGTGGGAAGGCAACGCCAGCGGCTGTTCCGGTACAAACCCGAACGACGTCAGTTGAAAACCCTGTTCATCGACCTGCAACGCCCAGCCTTCGCGATCCCAATCCCCTAACACAATGCGCTGAGCAGTCTCGCTGCCGATCTGCAATTTGTGGATGGCCGGACGGTGAGTGTGGCCGTGGATCAGCGTCTTGACGCCGAATTCGGACATGATTCGCGGGACTTCTTCAGGCGTTACGTCAACGATATCGTTGGCTTTCATGCGGGTCTGCGCGCGGCTTTCGCTGCGCAACTTGCGCGCCAGCTTGTGGCGGGTGCTCAGGGGCAGGTGACGCAGAACCCATAAAGTCAGTGGATTGCGCAGATAGCGGCGCATGCGCATATAGGCTTCGTCGCGGGTACACAGGCTGTCGCCGTGCATCAGCAACACCGGCTCGCCGTAGAAACTCACCACGCTGGGGTCGTTCAACAGCGTGCAGCCAGCCGCCTTGCAGAAGGCTTTGCCAATCATGAAATCGCGATTGCCGTGCATCAGGAATACCTGCGTGCCGCTGTCGCTCAAGGCGCGCAGGGCTTCGCAGATCGAGCGCTGGAAGGGCGACATCGCGTCATCGCCGATCCAGGCTTCGAAAAAATCCCCGAGGATATACAGCGACTCGGCGCCACGCGCCCGGTCAGCCAGTAGATCCAGAAACGCCCGGGTAATGTCCGGGCGTTCTTCTTCCAGATGCAGATCGGAGATCAGCAGTATCACTCAACGATCTCTGCTTTCTCGATGATCACGTCGTCAGCAGGAACGTCCTGGTGGCCAGCCTTGGAAGTGGTGGCAACGCCCTTGATCTTGTCGACGATGTCCTGACCTTCGATCACTTCGCCGAATACCGCGTAGCCCCATCCCTGAACGGTCTTGGCGCTGTGGTTCAGGAAGCTGTTGTCAGCGACGTTGATGAAGAACTGCGCGGAAGCCGAATGCGGTTCCATGGTGCGGGCCATGGCCACCGAGTACTTCTTGTTTGGCAGGCCGTTGTCGGCTTCGTTCTGAATGCTTGGGCGCTTGTCTTTCTTTTCTTTCATGCCCGGCTCGAAACCGCCGCCCTGGATCATGAAGTTGCCGATGACGCGGTGGAATACGGTGTTCTCGTAGTGGCCGGCGTTAACGTATTCGACGAAGTTGGCGACAGTGATCGGCGCTTTTTCGGCGTTCAGTTGCAGGACGATGTCACCGTGGCTAGTTGTCAGTTTTACTTTGGACATGTTCTAGGTCGCTCTTTTTGAATTCGTGGTTGGACGTGTCGATCGCGGCTTGTAGCGTGTTAATGGCCGGCGATTTCACCCAGGCGCGCAGTTTACAGAGGCTAGTCGGTCAACGGGAAGTTGCATTAGGTCGCAGCTTGAGATGACCGATGGTGTATCTGGGCAGTTTTGTCACTGCGCGCTGTCAGGGGCTTGACAGGTTCGGCTATGATAGGCGCTTTGATTTATTCGGCCTACCCTGGCCAAGACTGTCAGGTTTTCAAGGATCCTATGAGCAAGCCCACTCAAGACGCTGCTGCCAACACCAAGGCTGGCCCTGCAATTCCCACCAACTTCCTGCGCCCGATCGTGCAGGCAGACCTGGATTCGGGCAAGCACACCAAGATCGTGACCCGCTTCCCGCCGGAGCCCAACGGCTACCTGCACATCGGTCATGCCAAGTCGATCTGCGTCAACTTCGGGCTGGCTCAGGAATTTGGCGGCGTCACGCACCTGCGTTTCGATGACACCAACCCGGCCAAGGAAGACCAGGAATACATCGACGCGATCGAAGCCGACGTCAAATGGCTGGGTTTCGAATGGTCCGGCGAAGTGCGTTATGCCTCGCAGTATTTCGACCAGTTGCACGACTGGGCGGTCGAGCTGATCAAGTCGGGCAAGGCCTACGTCGATGACCTGACCCCGGAGCAGGCGCGCGAATACCGCGGCACCTTGACCGAGCCGGGCAAGAACAGCCCGTTCCGTGAGCGCAGCGTCGAGGAAAACCTGGACCTGTTCGCCCGCATGAAAGCCGGTGAGTTCGAAGACGGCGCCCGCGTGCTGCGCGCCAAGATCGACATGGCTTCGCCGAACATGAACCTGCGCGACCCGATCCTGTATCGCATCCGCCACGCTCATCACCATCAGACCGGTGACAAGTGGTGCATCTACCCGATCTACGACTTCACTCACGGTCAGTCGGACGCCATCGAAGGCATCACGCATTCCATCTGTACCCTGGAGTTCGAAAGCCATCGTCCGCTCTACGAATGGTTCCTCGACAACCTGCCGGTGCCGTGCAAGCCGCGCCAGTACGAGTTCTCGCGTCTGAACCTGAACTACACCATCACCAGCAAGCGCAAGCTCAAGCAACTGGTCGATGAGAAACACGTCAATGGTTGGGACGATCCGCGCATGTCGACCCTGTCGGGCTTCCGCCGCCGTGGCTATACCCCGGCCTCGATCCGCAACTTCTGCGAAATGATCGGCACCAACCGTTCCGACGGCGTGGTCGACTTCGGCATGCTGGAATTCAGCATCCGTCAGGATCTGGACCACAACGCCCCGCGCGCCATGTGCGTGCTGCGCCCACTGAAGGTCGTGATCACCAACTACCCGCAAGACAAGGTCGATAACCTCGAACTGCCGCGTCATCCGCAGAAAGAAGAACTGGGCGTGCGCAAGCTGCCGTTCGGTCGTGAAATCTACATCGATCGCGATGACTTCATGGAAGAGCCGCCGAAGGGCTACAAGCGTCTGGAGCCAAACGGCGAAGTGCGCCTGCGTGGCAGCTACGTGATCCGTGCTGACGAAGCGATCAAGGACGCCGACGGCAACATCGTCGAGCTGCGTTGCTCGTACGATCCTGAAACCCTGGGCAAGAACCCTGAAGGCCGCAAGGTCAAGGGCGTGGTCCACTGGGTGCCGGCCGCTGAAAGCATCGAATGCGAAGTGCGTCTGTACGACCGTCTGTTCCTCTCCGCGAACCCGGAAAAGGCAGAAGAGGGCCAGACCTTCCTGGACAACATCAACCCAGGCTCCCTGCAGGTCCTGACCGGTTGTCGGGCTGAACCATCCTTGGGTGAAGCTCAGCCGGAAGACCGTTTCCAGTTCGAACGCGAAGGTTATTTCTGCGCGGATCTGAAGGACTCGAAACCAGGTCATCCGGTATTTAACCGGACTGTGACTCTCCGCGATTCGTGGAGCTAAGGTAGGAAACGTGCTCTCTATTTACAACACGCTCACCAAGAGCAAAGAAGTCTTCAAACCGCTGGATGGCAACAAGGTGCGTATGTATGTCTGCGGCATGACCGTGTACGACTACTGCCATCTGGGCCACGGCCGCAGCATGGTGGCCTTTGACCTGGTCACCCGCTGGCTGCGTTTCAGTGGCTATGACCTGACCTACGTGCGCAACATCACCGACATCGACGACAAGATCATCAACCGCGCCCGTGAAAACGGTGAAGCGTTCGATGCCCTGACCGCGCGCATGATCGATGCGATGCACGAAGACGAAGCGCGCCTGAACATCCTCAAGCCGGACATGGAGCCGCGGGCCACCGACTACATCGCTGGCATGCACGCCATGATCCAGAGCCTGATCGACAAGGGCTACGCCTACGCACCGGGCAACGGCGACGTGTACTACCGCGTCGGCAAGTTCCTGGGTTACGGCAAGCTCTCGCGCAAGAAGATCGAAGATTTGCGCATCGGTGCGCGGATCGAGGTCGACGAATCGAAAGACGATCCGCTGGATTTCGTGCTGTGGAAAGGCGTCAAGCCGGGCGAGCCAAGTTGGGAGTCGCCGTGGGGTGCGGGGCGTCCTGGCTGGCACATTGAGTGCTCGGTGATGTCCACCTGCTGCCTGGGTGAGACCTTCGACATTCATGGTGGCGGCAGTGATCTGGAATTCCCGCACCATGAAAACGAAATCGCCCAGAGCGAAGCAGCCACCGGCAAGACCTACGCCAATGCCTGGATGCATTGCGGCATGATCCGCATCAATGGCGAGAAGATGTCCAAGTCCTTGAACAACTTCTTCACCATTCGCGACGTGCTGGATAAATACCATCCGGAAGTGGTGCGTTATCTGCTGGTGTCGAGCCACTACCGCAGCGCGATCAACTACTCCGAAGACAGCCTGAAAGAGTCGAAGGGCGCGCTGGAGCGCTTCTACCACGCGCTTAAAGGCCTGCCGACGAGCGAGCCTTTGGGAGGCGAGGCGTTCGTCGAGCGTTTCTCGGCGGCAATGAACGACGACTTCGGCACGCCGGAAGCCTGTGCGGTGCTGTTCGAGATGGTCCGCGAGATCAACCGCCTGCGTGACAGCGATGTTGCGGCAGCGGCCGGTCTGGCGGCGCGTCTCAAGCAACTGGCCAGTGTGCTGGGTGTGTTGCAGCTCGAAGCCGACGACTTCTTGCGTGCAGGCGCGGAAGGGCGGGTCGATGCGGCAGAAGTTGAGGCGTTGATTGCAGCGCGTCTGCAGGCTCGCGCCGACAAGAACTGGGGCGAATCCGACCGCATCCGCGACCAGCTCACCGCCATGGGTGTGGTGCTGGAAGACGGAAAGGGCGCGACGACGTGGCGTTTGGCGGATTGATCTGATTGATCGTTCTCACCTCCCTTTGGGGGAACGATCAACGCTGAGCGCGCGGTGTGTCAGCCACACCGCTTTCGCTGCCGTCGTGACCTCCGGCGTCTCCCACAGTTATTGCGTCATGGCAGAGTTTGGGATCGACTGTTGTGCCATGTCAGCATCTTGAAGCCGACACAAACCCTGTGGGAGCTGCTGGAGCTGTGCGACAGCCGCGATTGCGGTGTGTCAGGCAGACCGCTTTCGCTGCCGTCGTGACCTCCGGCGTCTCCCACAGTTATTGCGCCATGACAGGGTCTGGGATCGACTGTTGCGCCATGTCAGCATCTTTAAGTCGACACAAACCCTGTGGGAGCTGCGGGAGCTGTGCGACAGCCGCGATTGCGGTGTGTCAGGCAGACCGCTTTCGCTGCCGTCGTGACCTCCGGCGTCTCCCACAGTTATTGCGTCATGGCAGAGTTTGGGATCGACTGTTGCGCCATGGCAGAGTCTGGGATGGACATGTTGCGCCATGTCAGCATCTTGAAGTCGACACAAACCCTGCTGGAGCTGTATGTCACATCTTTAAGTCGACACAAACCCTGTGGGAGCTGCTGGAGCTGTGCGACAGCCGCGATGGCGGTGTATCAGGCAGACCGCTTTCGCTGCGGTCATGATCTGCGCGTCAAGCCTACTGATCCTGCTCTCGAAGCCGCTTGTACAAAGTATTCCGGCTAACCCCAAGCCGCTTGGCCAGCTGCGAAATATTCCCTCCGGCCGCCTGCAGTAACTCGTTCAGTTCCTCCGGCGTATCCAGCACGGCCCTGCGGTTGAGCGCGGTCTCTTCCGGCTCATTGTTCTCGCCTTCCATTTCCAGATCGGCAAAAAAGTCTTCGGGCAGGTGTTCGCTGGAAATGGGGTGATCGTCTGCCAACGCAAGAGCCACCTGGATCACATTACTCAATTGCCGCAAATTCCCCGGCCACGGGTGGCGTTCGAACAATTCGAGCACCAACGGCTCAAACCCTGCGGTCTGCTGCGGTTCGCGGTGCTGATCCCAGATCGCCCGCACCAGCTCGGCCTTGTCCGTGCGCTCGCGAAGTGGCGGCAGTTCGAGGTTCAAACCGCTGATGCGGTAATAAAGATCCTGACGGAAGCGCCCGCTCTGCACGTGTTGGCGCAATGAACAATGGGTGGCGGAAATGACCCGGATGTCCACGGGAAATAACTCGCTGCTGCCCAATGGCTGTACGCAGCGCTCCTGTAAAACCCGCAGTAGCCTGGCCTGAACGGGAAGGGGCATGTCACCGATCTCGTCCAGGAACAACGTGCCTTTGTCGGCCTTGCGAATAAGTCCGACGCTGCCTTTATGATGAGCCCCGGTAAATGCCCCTTTTTCATAACCGAAGAGTTCGGCCTCGACCAGCTCCGAAGGAATCGCCGCGCAGTTCACTGCAATCAATGGCTGATGGGCGCGCGAGCTGGCCTGATGCAGCGCTTTGACGAACACTTCTTTCCCCGCGCCCGTCTCGCCGAGAATCAGTAATGGCACGTTCTTCTCTAAAAGACGCTGAGCCTGACGGGCTGCCTTTGCCACCTTCTCGTCCCCGGACTCCAGCACACCAGGCCCTGTCTCGGTTTTGGATTCAGGTTTTTTCGGTGTCTGCACGGTTCTCAATTTCAGCACCGGTGCTTTCGGCCTTTTGATCAGGCATTGAAAACGGTTGTGCCCGGAAGCCTGCAGCGCGAACGGCTGGCCTTCCTGCTGCGCGAGCAGATGCGCAATCGGCGCCTTGAACAGGTTTTCGATATTCACCTGCAAAAGGCTCACGCCCAACAGGCTGTCTGCGCGGCGGTTGCCGCAAAGGATTCGCCCGCTTTCATCGAATACCAGCAGCCCGGCCCATTGGCTGTCCAGGTTGTTCAGGCCGGTGTTGAAGGTCAGTTGAAAGTGACTGTTCTGGAACTGGTCGAGGATCAGCCGGTTTTCGATGGTCTGACTCATCATCTTCACCATCCCCAAGGTGTGGGAGGGTGGCAGGAAGCTGTCGCTGGACACATCGAGTACCGCGATCATCCGCCGCGACGCATCGAAAATAGGCGCCGCAGACCCGGTCATGAAGCGGTTGGCCTTGAGAAAGTGTTCATCGTGCTCAATGTGAACAGCCTGTTCACAGGCCAGCGCCGTGCCAATGGCGTTGGTGCCCACCCCGCGCTCGAGCCAGCTGGCGCCCGCCACGAACCCCGCCTGTTGCGCAGGCTCGACAAAACGCTTGGTGCCCCATGAATTGAGTACTTGACCCTGTTGGTCGGCCAGCAGAATCAGGCAATTGGAATTGCTGAGGATGTTTTCATAGAACGGCAGAACCTGCTGATGAGTGGTTTGCACCAACGAATGGTGGCGTTCCAGCAGTTGCGAAACCTGTTGTTCCGGCAAGCGGCCAAAGGCAGGGCGGGACTGGTGGTCAAGGCCGAACTCGCGGCAACGGGCCCATGAGTCCTGAATGATGGTGTCGTGAGCAGCGGATGCGCCGGGTGTGGCCATGGGCATGAGTCCGTCCGAATACTTTTATTGTTTTTGGGATACGGCTTTTGGCAGAGCATCCGTGCTCGAAACGTTCACCCATTGTTGTTCAGGATTGTTCAAAGTCAATGTTCATTTCGTTCAGGTGTTCAGTATTTTCTGTTCATTGTTGTTCAGTAACGAATATTTACAGACGGTCTTAAAATGCCAGATGGCTCTATTTCGGGGCTTTCACCAATGTGCGCGATAACGAACCTCGATTGGCACGATTGTCGCTATCCAACAAGCGGTCGACGAATGTCACGACCCGAGCACGCCACACCCTGAGCAACACCCCGAGCAACACCCTAATAAGAACAGATAAAAGGGCACGCCATGTCTCTCACGCTTGAGCACGTCAGTCGCGCAGTCGACGGTCAGATCTGGATCGACGATGCGTCGCTGAGCTTCGAACCCGGCTCATTCAACGTATTGCTGGGGCGCACCTTATCAGGCAAGACCAGCCTGATGCGCTTGATGGCCGGTCTGGACAAGCCAGACAGCGGCCGAGTACTGATGAATGGCAAAGATGTCACCCAGATTGCGGTGCGCCACCGCAACGTCTCCATGGTTTACCAGCAGTTCATCAACTACCCGAGCATGACCGTCTACGACAACATCGCCTCGCCCCTGCGCCAGGCGAAGATGTCCAAAGACGAGATCGAAAGCCGCGTGCGGGAAACCGCCAAAATGCTGCGGATTGAAAAATTCCTCACGCGCTACCCCCTCGAACTCTCCGGCGGCCAGCAACAGCGCACGGCCATGGCCCGTGCGCTGGTCAAGGATGCCGAGCTGATCCTGTTCGACGAGCCGCTGGTCAACCTCGACTACAAGCTGCGCGAAGAACTGCGACAGGAAATGCGCCAGCTGTTCGAGACCCGCAACACGATTGCGGTGTACGCCACCACCGAGCCCAACGAGGCATTGGCGCTGGGCGGTACCACGACAATCCTGCATGAGGGCCGGCTGATCCAGCACGGCAAGACCCCCGAGGTTTATCACCAGCCGAAGACCGTGCTGGCCGCCGAGCTGTTTTCCGAACCACCGATCAACCTGATGCCCGGTCGTATCGACGGCAATGAGGTGAGCTTCGCCAATTTCGTGCATTTCCCGCTCAACGTCGATCTGCGCAAGATCGGCGATGGCGAGTACGGTTTCGGCGTGCGTCCGAGTCACCTGAGTCTGGTCCCCTCCAACGACGACGATCTGGAGTTGGCAGTGACGGTCGAGCTTGCCGAGATCAGCGGCTCGGAAACCTTCCTGCATGTGCGCAATGAGCATTTCTCGCTGGTGCTGCACCTGCCGGGTGTCCATGAATACGACGTCGATACGCCGATTCGCGTGTACATCCCGACTCATAAACTGTTCGTATTCGATCAGCAGGGCGGCCTTATCCAGGCACCGGGCCTGCGCATGGCGAGGGTTGCCTGATGGCCGAGATCCGCTTGCAACAACTCGCGCACAGCTACAGCGCCACGCCCAGTGGCCCTGAAGACTATGCCATCCGGGAAATGACCCACATCTGGGAGCAGGGCGGGGCCTATGCTTTGCTCGGCCCGTCGGGCTGCGGCAAATCGACGTTGCTCAACATCATCTCCGGCCTGCTCAGCCCGTCGGAAGGCAAGGTGATGTTCGACTCCACCGTGGTCAACGACATGTCGCCGGAGCAGCGCAACATTGCGCAGGTTTTCCAGTTTCCGGTGGTCTACGACACCATGACGGTGTACGACAATCTTGCCTTCCCCTTGCGCAATCAGGGCATGGCGGAAGCGAAGATTCAGATCAAGGTGCAGGAAATCGCCGACGTACTGGACTTGCAACCGCTGCTGAAAAAGAAGGCCAAGGGCCTGACCGCCGATGAGAAGCAGAAGGTGTCGATGGGCCGCGGGCTGGTGCGCGATGACGTTTCGGCGATTCTGTTCGACGAACCGCTGACCGTGATCGACCCGCACCTGAAGTGGAAGCTGCGGCGCAAGCTCAAGCAGATTCACGAGCAGTTCAACATCACCATGGTCTACGTCACCCACGATCAGTTGGAGGCCTCGACCTTCGCTGACAAGATCGCGGTGATGTACGGCGGCCAGATCGTGCAGTTCGGCACGCCTCGCGAGCTGTTCGAAAAACCCCATCACACGTTTGTCGGCTACTTCATTGGCAGCCCTGGCATGAACCTGATCGAGGTCAAGCCCGAGGCGGGTGGTGTCGGTTTCGGAGGGATTCATCTGCCATTGCCGGATGCGCTGCAACAGCGTCTGGCTTCGACGCAGTGGACCACCCTCAAGGTCGGAATCCGTCCGGAGTTCGTGCATGTCTGGGACGGGCCATTCGATGACGCCATGTGTGCCGATGTGACCTACGTCGAAGACCTGGGTACCTACAAAATCCTCACCCTGGACCTGGCCGGGCAGTCGCTCAAGGTCCGCCTGCAGGAAGACAAGCCGGTGCCGCAAGGCCAGGCCTGGATCAGTTTTCCGGCCCAGTGGCTGATGCTCTACGCCGACGAATTTCTGCTTGAAGCGGCTGTGAACCAATTGCCGGCCAGCGAGGTGCCCCATGAGTAAGGTGCAGAACAACAAGGCCTGGTGGCTGGTGCTGCCGGTGTTTCTGCTGGTAGCGTTCAGCGCCATCATTCCGATGATGACCGTGGTCAACTACTCGGTGCAGGACATTTTCGACCAGTCCAGCCGTTATTTCGTCGGTGCCGACTGGTTCAGGCAGGTGCTGCAGGATCCGCGTCTGCACGACTCGTTGCTCCGCCAGTTCATCTATTCGTTCTGCGTGTTGTTGATCGAAATCCCGCTGGGTATCGCCATCGCGCTGACCATGCCGACCAAGGGCCGCTGGTCCTCGTTGTGCCTGATCGTGATGACCATTCCGCTGCTGATTCCGTGGAACGTGGTCGGGACTATCTGGCAGATCTTCGGCCGGGGAGACATTGGTCTACTGGGCTGGTTTCTCAACAACGTGCTGCACATCAGCTACAACTACGCGGCCAACGCGTCCGACGCCTGGGTGACGGTGCTGGTTATCGACGTATGGCACTGGACCTCTCTGGTGGCGTTGCTCTGCTACTCGGGGCTGCGTGCGATTCCGGACGTGTACTACCAGGCCGCGCGGATCGACCGTGCATCCAACTGGGCGGTGTTCCGACACATCCAGTTGCCGAAGATGAAGAGCGTGCTGCTGATCGCCGTGATGCTGCGCTTCATGGACAGCTTCATGATCTACACCGAGCCGTTCGTGCTCACCGGTGGCGGGCCTGGCAACTCGACGACCTTCCTCAGCCAGACCCTGACCACCATGGCGCTGGGGCAATTCGACCTGGGCCCGGCGGCGGCATTCTCGCTGGTGTATTTCCTGATCATTCTGTTGGTCTCGTGGGTGTTCTACACCGCGATGACCCACGGCGAAAAGAACTGAGGAACGGCTCATGAAGAAGCGCGAAACGTCGCCGTGGAAAAAGATCGTACCGCTGTGGATCTACCTGCTGTTTCTGCTGGTACCGATCTACTGGCTGGTGAACATGTCGTTCAAGACCAACACCGAAATCCTCGGCGGTCTGACGTTGTTTCCACAGGATTTCACCCTTGCCAACTACAAGGTCATCTTCACCGACGAGAGCTGGTACAGCGGGTACATCAACTCGCTGTACTACGTTTGCCTGAATACCGTGATATCGCTGAGCGTCGCATTGCCTGCCGCTTACGCATTTTCACGCTATCGTTTCCTCGGCGACAAACACCTGTTCTTCTGGCTGCTGACCAACCGCATGGCGCCGCCCGCGGTGTTCCTGTTGCCGTTCTTCCAGCTGTACTCGTCCATCGGCCTGTTCGATACCCACATTGCTGTCGCACTGGCTCACTGCCTGTTCAACGTGCCACTGGCGGTGTGGATTCTCGAAGGGTTCATGTCCGGCGTGCCGAAGGAGATCGACGAAACGGCCTACATCGACGGTTATAGCTTTCCCAAGTTCTTCGGCAAGATTTTTATTCCGCTGATTGGCTCCGGTATCGGTGTGACGGCGTTCTTCTGCTTCATGTTTTCCTGGGTCGAGCTGTTGCTGGCTCGGACCCTGACATCGGTCAACGCCAAGCCCATCGCGGCGGTCATGACGCGCACGGTGTCGGCGTCGGGGATCGACTGGGGTGTGCTGGCGGCAGCGGGGGTGTTGACCATCCTGCCGGGCATGCTAGTGATCTGGTTCGTTCGCAATCACGTGGTCAAGGGCTTTGCTCTTGGTCGTGTCTGAGGAGTCGAAAAATGGAGTGGATGTCCTGGACACTGCCAACCGCCATCTTCTTTGCGTCCATCGCCGCCATTCTGGTTGCGATGACCGTCTGGGAGCTGCGCTCGGCGAGCATTGAGCGTCGCGGTTTCTTGCCGATTGCCACCACACGTGGCGACCGGCTGTTCATCGGTCTGCTCGGTAGCGCCTACCTGCATCTGCTGGTCATCGGCGCGACCGACTGGAATATCTGGGTCGCCTCCGGGCTGTCCCTGGTTTGGCTGTTGGTGGTAATGCGTTGGGGTTGAAGGCCGGGCGGGCTGCTGCCGATGCAGCCGGGCTGGCGGGATTTGCAAAGCGGGACTACATAAGAATCAACACTGGAGGTGTCTATGTTCAATAAGAAAAACAAGCTGCGACATAGTGTGACGGTAGCAACGATGGTGATGCTCAGCGGATTGAGCGTTTCGGCATGGGCCGATCAGTACGAAGATGCGGCGAAGAAGTGGGCGGCCAGCGAGTTCAAGCCGACTACTCTGTCCGACGCCGACCAGCTCAAGGAACTGGAGTGGTTCATCAAGGCTGCCGAACCGTTCCGCGGCATGGACATCAAGGTGGTTTCCGAAACCTTGACCACCCATGAGTACGAATCGAAAACCCTGGCCAAGGCCTTCACCGAAATCACAGGCATCAAAGTGACTCACGACCTGCTGCAGGAAGGTGACGTCATCGAGAAACTGCAGACCGCCATGCAGTCGGACAAGAGCATTTATGACGGCTGGGTCAACGACTCCGACCTCATCGGTACACACTTCCGCTATGGCAAGGCGTTGTCTCTGACCGACCTGATGGCCAGCCCGGAAGGTGCCAAAGTCACTTCTCCTACTCTGGATATCAAGGACTTCATCGGCACCTCGTTCACCACCTCGCCTGAAGTCAAAGACGCATCCGGCAAGGTCGTCACCCCGGCCAAGCTTTACCAACTGCCCGACCAGCAATTCGCCAACCTGTACTGGTTCCGTGCCGACTGGTTTGAGCGTCCTGACTTGAAAGAGAAATTCAAGGCCAAATACGGCTATGAGCTGGGCGTTCCGGTGAACTGGTCGGCTTATGAAGATATCGCCAAGTTCTTCAGCGAAGACGTCAAGGAAATCGACGGCAAGAAAGTCTACGGCCACATGGACTACGGCAAGAAAGACCCGTCCCTGGGCTGGCGCTTCACCGATGCCTGGTTCTCCATGGCAGGCAGCGGTGACAAGGGGCTGCCAAACGGTCTGCCGGTTGACGAGTGGGGTATTCGCGTAGAGGACTGCCATCCGGTTGGTTCGAGCATCACTCGCGGTGGCGACACCAACGGCCCGGCCGCCGTGTACGCAACCCAGAAATATATCGACTGGCTGAAGGCCTATGCGCCGCCGGAAGCGGCGGGCATGACTTTCTCGGAGTCGGGCCCGGTTCCGTCGCAGGGTAACGTTGCTCAGCAGATTTTCTGGTACACCGCCTTTACCGCCGACATGACCAAGCCGGGCCTGCCGGTGATGAATGCCGACGGCACGCCGAAATGGCGTATGGCGCCTTCGCCGAAAGGCCCTTATTGGAAAGAGGGCATGAAGCTGGGCTATCAGGACGTGGGTTCGTGGACCTTCCTCAAGTCGTCCGACGAGAAGAAGCGTCTCGCTGCCTGGCTCTACGCGCAGTTCGTGACCTCCAAGTCGGTATCGCTGAAGAAAACCATCGTCGGCCTGACGCCGATTCGGGAGTCGGACATCAACTCCAAAGAGATGACCGCGCTGGCGCCGAAACTCGGTGGTCTGGTTGAGTTCTATCGCAGTCCGGCCCGCGTTCAATGGTCGCCGACCGGCACCAACGTTCCTGATTACCCGAAACTGGCTCAGTTGTGGTGGAGTCACGTAGCGGAGGCGGTGACCGGAGAGAAAACTGCGCAAGCAGCGCTGGACGGTCTGGCCAAGGATCAGGATGCGATCATGACCCGCATCGAACGCTCCAAGGTTCAGGATGCCAGTGGTTGCGCACCGAAGATGAACCCGGAAACATCGGCTGAAGAGTGGTACACCAAAGCCGAGAAGAGCAACGGTGCTTTCCTCGCGCCGCAACGCAAACTGGCCAACGAGAAACCGAAGGGCGAAACCATCGCGTACTCGGATCTGTTGAAGAGCTGGGAAGCGGCCAAGAAGTAAGGGTGAGAGATGAAGAGGGACGGCGCCTATGGGCGCCGTTTTTTTGTGTTCGACGGGGCATGGAGGTGTCAGGCCTGACGCGTTTGTTCTGGCTAACGCCAGACCTGTTTCGACTTCGTCGAGTTACTTTGTTTTGGCAGAGTAACCAAACCATTTCGCTCCACTGTCCGGCCCCTCCTTCGTCGGGGTTCCCTCGCTCCGGCATTGCTCCGTGGGCCCGCCGCAAACGGGCCATCCATGGCCCAATGCGGCTCTCGCGGCATCCATGCCGCTCGGCCCACTCCGCAATACCTCCACTCGGCCTCCCAAAGTCGCAATCTGTGGCGTCAGTAAGATTTGCGCTCAAGAACTCCACACCTTCCCGTAGCAGTCCGGCTTGCCGGCGGCAGCGATCACAAGGACCCCACCGTCGGTAAGCCGGACCGCTACGGGATCGGTGTCGTGCTTTTGATTTGCTTTTGATCTTAATGCGCGACAGCCCAGACACCACCAAACGCGACTTGGGTGCAGGCCGAACGCAGGTCTCGTCGAGTGGGTCGAGCCGCATGGATGCGGCGAGAGGCGTGTGGCCCATGGATGGGCCATTCACGCCGGGCCCACGGAGCGAGACCGGAGTGAGGGAAGTCTGACGAAGTCAGGCCCCAACCAGGAGAAAAAAGCCCTTGGTTACTTGGGGCTTTTCCAAGTAACTCGACGAAGTCGAAACAGGTCTGGCGTTAGCCAGAACAACAGCGTCAGCCAAGCACCTCACTACCTCAAAAAAACGCCGGGCAAAAAAAACGGCACCGCCCGGGTGCCGTTCTCTTACGCATACAATGCCAATCAGCTATGCAGTGTTTCCGCTGCGTACAGGGTGTTCTCCAGCAGACAGGCGCGGGTCATCGGGCCTACGCCGCCTGGCACTGGAGTGATCCAGCCGGCGCGGGGCAGGGCGGTCTCGTAGACCACGTCACCGACCAGCTTGCCGTCGTCCTGACGATTGATGCCAACGTCGATAACGATGGCGCCTTCCTTGATCCACTCACCCTTGACCAGGCCCGGCTTGCCGGCGGCCACGACCACCAGGTCGGCACGGCCCACATGGCCTGCCAGATCCTGAGTGAAGCGGTGAGTGACGGTCACGGTGCAGCCGGCCAGCAGCAGCTCCATCGCCATCGGGCGACCTACGATGTTGGAAGCGCCGACCACCACAGCATCCTTGCCGTACAGATCCACACCGGTGCTTTCCAGCAGGGTCATGATGCCTTTCGGTGTGCAAGGGCGCAGCAGCGGAATACGCTGGGCGAGACGGCCTACGTTATAGGGATGGAAACCGTCGACGTCCTTGTCCGGACGAATGCGCTCCAGCAGGCTGGACGAATCCAGATGCTCGGGCAGTGGCAGTTGCAGCAGGATGCCGTCGATGGCCGGATCGTCATTGAGGCTGTCGATCAGATCGGTCAGTTCGGTCTGAGTGGTTTCGCTGGGCAGGTCGTAGGCCCGGGAGATGAAGCCGACCTCTTCACAGTCTTTGCGTTTGTGCGAGACGTAAACCTGAGAGGCGGGGTCGCTGCCGACCAGAATCACCGCGAGGCCCGGCGTGCGCAGCCCTTGCTCGCGACGTTCGGCGACTCGTTGGGCGATCTGCTGGCGCAGGTTGGCTGCGATCGCTTTGCCGTCTATTAGTTTTGCAGTCATTACGCGTGATTAACCATCGGAAGGGAGGGAAAAAGAGCGCGCATTCTCGCATGACCTGAGGCAAGGGCAAAGGCGGTTGGTCTGCTTAATAAGCTAACCCCTTTAATTAACTGAATTTTTTAGAAAAAAGTGTTGACGACCTTTGGGACCGTCTATAAGATTCGTCGCACTTGTCGGGCACAACCCCACACAGGATTGGCCGGAAGCGGTGGATCAGGTCGAAAGGTTGATTAAGTCAGGTAGAGTTCAGATCGGCTCAGCGTGATTGAAAGCTCTTAATTTGTAATCGTAAGAAAGCAAATTAAATAAGCGCCCGTAGCTCAGCTGGATAGAGCATCCGCCTTCTAAGCGGATGGTCGCAGGTTCGAGTCCTGCCGGGTGCGCCATTACAGGCAGCTTTGGCACAAGTAGCATTCAAGTTGAATGCGTCGGTTACAACGCAATATGGTGGGCGTAGCTCAGTTGGTAGAGCACGGGATTGTGACTCCCGTTGTCGAGGGTTCGATCCCCTTCGTCCACCCCATATTCGAAAAGGCGCCAGATTCATAATCTGGCGCCTTTGCTTTAAGCGCATCAAACGCGGATGTGGTGGAATTGGTAGACACACTGGATTTAGGTTCCAGCGCCGCAAGGTGTGAGAGTTCGAGTCTCTCCGTCCGCACCAGCTACAAACCTCGATGAATGCCAAGGTGTTCAAGAGGATCGAAAAGCCGCCCAGTGCGGCTTTTTTTGTTTCAGCGTATTGGTTTCATGCTGGTTCGAGCCTGTCACGCCGTCATCGACGGGCTTTTCCGGAGTGTTTCCAGGGATTGGATCGACATTCGGTCGTGCCTTCGCTTCCTTTATATAGAGGCGCGCAAGGTGCGTTCCAGACCGCTCGCGAAGGTCTTGATCTTCGTCCTTTCTTTCCCGATTGCACTCCACTGTATTTACCCTCGTTCAGTAGGGTGACTTCTTGAGTTTGACCCACTAGAATGCTTGCCCTTGATTCTGGGGTCGGAAACGGCCGGCTAACGTCTGTGCAACGAGGAATATCCATGCAAGTTTCTGTTGAAAACACTTCCGCTCTCGAGCGCCGCATGACCATTGGCGTGCCAGCTGAGCGCATCGAGACTGAAGTCAACAAGCGTCTGCAGCAGACCGCACGTAAAGCCAAGATCCCGGGCTTCCGCCCTGGCAAAGTGCCTATGAGCGTGATCCGCCAGCGTTACGAAGACGGTGCTCGTCAGGAAGCACTGGGCGACCTGATCCAGGCGACCTTCTACGAAGCAGTCGTCGAACAAAAGCTGAACCCGGCCGGCGCACCTTCCGTCGAGCCTAAAACCTTCGAAAAGGGCAAGGACCTCGAGTACATCGCTACTTTCGAAGTGTTCCCTGAGTTCTCCGTTGCCGGCTTCGAGTCCGTGAACGTCGAGCGTCTGTCCGCTGACGTCGCTGATTCCGATCTGGACAACATGCTGGAAATCCTGCGCAAGCAGAACGTCAGCTTCGAAGTGGCCGATCGCGCCGCTGCGAACGAAGACCAGCTGAACATCGACTTCGTGGGCAAGATCGACGGCGAAGCATTCGCTGGCGGCTCGGCTACCGGCACTCAGCTGGTACTGGGCTCAGGTCGCATGATCCCTGGCTTCGAAGATGGCCTGGTTGGCGCCAAGGCGGGTGAAGAGCGCGTTCTAAATCTGACTTTCCCAGAGGACTATCAGAATCTGGAACTGGCTGGCAAAACCGCCGAGTTCACCGTCACCGTCAACACCGTATCGGCACCGACCCTGCCAGAACTGAACGAAACCTTCTTCAATCAGTTCGGCATCAAGGAAACCGGTATCGAAGGCTTCCGCACAGAAGTTCGCAAGAACATGGAGCGCGAGCTGCGTCAGGCGATCAAGTCCAAGGTCAAGAACCAGGTAATGGACGGTCTGCTGGCCGCCAACCCGATCGAAGTGCCAAAAGCGCTGCTGGAAAACGAAGTGAACCGTCTGCGCGTTCAGGCCGTTCAACAGTTCGGCGGCAACATCAAGCCTGACCAACTGCCAGCCGAGCTGTTCGAAGAGCAGGCCAAGCGCCGCGTCGAGCTGGGCCTGATCGTTGCTGAAGTCGTCAAGCAGTTCGACCTCAAGCCTGACGAAGCCCGCGTTCGCGAGCTGATCCAGGAAATGGCTTCCGCTTATCAAGAGCCTGAGCAGGTCGTAGCCTGGTACTACAAGAACGAACAGCAAATGAACGAAGTGCGTTCGGTTGTGCTTGAAGAACAAGTTGTGGATACTGTTTTGCAGAAAGCGAGCGTGACCGATAAAGCGGTCTCGTACGAAGAAGCAGTCAAGCCGGTAGAAGCTCCACAAGCCGACTGATTTCCTCTCTCGTTCGAAAACACCATAAGCCAGCCTTCGCGCTGGCTTATGCGTATTCAAGACATGACTATTTGGGAGTGAATGCGAGACATGTCCCGCAATTCTTATATTCAGCAGAACTCTGACATCCAGGCCGCTGGCGGCCTGGTCCCGATGGTTATCGAGCAGTCCGCCCGTGGCGAACGCGCCTATGACATCTACTCCCGCCTGCTCAAGGAACGCGTCATCTTCCTGGTAGGACCGGTTGAAGACTACATGGCAAACCTGATCTCGGCGCAATTGCTGTTCCTTGAAGCGGAAAACCCGGACAAGGACATCCATCTTTACATCAACTCCCCAGGTGGTTCGGTGACCGCTGGCATGGCGATCTACGACACCATGCAGTTCATCAAACCGGACGTTTCCACGACTGTCATGGGTCAGGCCTGCAGCATGGGTGCATTCCTGCTGGCTGGCGGCGCCAAGGGCAAGCGTTTCGCCCTGCCGAATTCCCGCGTGATGATTCACCAGCCACTGGGCGGTTTCCAGGGGCAGGCGTCGGACATCGACATTCACGCCAAGGAAATCCTGTACATTCGCCAGCGTCTGAACGAGCTGCTGGCGCACCATACTGGCCAGTCGCTGGAAAACATCGAGCGCGACACCAACCGCGACAACTTCATGAGCGCAGAACGCGCTGCTGAATACGGTCTGGTGGATTCGGTGCTCGACAAACGTCAAATGATCAAATGATTGCTTGATAGGCAGTAATCCCGGGTGGTCGGCACGTCCGTGCCACCTGCGGACTTGAAAAAGCCCGCAATTGCCTTCATCTTGTGTTGCAAGCCTACCGGATTGGATCGATCGAATGACTGACACCCGCAACGGCGAGGACAACGGCAAACTGCTTTATTGCTCCTTCTGCGGCAAAAGCCAGCATGAAGTGCGCAAGTTGATTGCCGGCCCCTCGGTATTTATCTGTGACGAGTGCGTCGACCTGTGCAATGACATCATCCGCGAGGAGGTGCAGGAAGCACAGGCAGAAAGCAGCGCGCATAAATTGCCATCGCCGAAAGAAATCAGCGGCATCCTTGACCAATACGTCATCGGTCAGGAGCGTGCCAAGAAGGTTCTCGCAGTAGCGGTGTACAACCACTACAAGCGCCTGAACCAGCGTGACAAGAAAAACGACGACGTTGAACTGGGCAAGAGCAACATCCTGCTGATCGGCCCTACGGGCTCCGGCAAGACCCTGCTGGCGGAAACGCTGGCGCGTTTGCTCAACGTACCGTTCACCATCGCCGACGCCACCACCCTGACCGAAGCCGGTTATGTGGGTGAGGACGTGGAAAACATCATCCAGAAGCTGTTGCAGAAATGCGATTACGATGTCGAGAAGGCCCAGATGGGTATTGTCTACATCGATGAAATCGACAAGATTTCGCGCAAATCCGACAACCCTTCGATTACTCGTGACGTGTCCGGCGAAGGCGTGCAGCAAGCCCTGCTGAAACTGATCGAGGGTACCGTGGCTTCCGTTCCGCCGCAGGGCGGTCGCAAGCACCCGCAGCAGGAATTCCTGCAAGTGGACACGCGTAACATCCTGTTTATCTGTGGCGGTGCATTCTCGGGGCTTGAAAAGGTCATCCAGAATCGTTCCACCAAAGGCGGCATCGGTTTCAACGCCGAAGTCCGCAGCAAGGAAGAAGGCAAGAAGGTTGGCGAGTCCCTGCGTGAAGTCGAGCCTGACGATCTGGTCAAGTTCGGTCTGATCCCGGAATTCGTGGGCCGTCTGCCGGTACTGGCAACTCTGGACGAGCTGGACGAAGCTGCACTGATGCAGATTCTGACCGAGCCGAAGAATGCGTTGACCAAGCAATACGCCAAGCTGTTCGAAATGGAAGGTGTGGACCTCGAGTTCCGCACTGACGCACTCAAGTCGGTTGCCCGTCGCGCGCTGGAGCGCAAGACCGGTGCCCGTGGCCTGCGCTCCATCCTCGAAGGCGTGTTGCTCGACACCATGTATGAAATCCCGTCGCAAACCGACGTGAGCAAGGTGGTGATCGACGAAAGCGTGATCGAAGGTACGTCTAAGCCGCTGTTGATCTACGAAAACAGCGAGCCACCTGCCAAGGCGGCTCCCGACGCGTAAGCCTTGCGGCTTCGCACCGGGCGACTGGATAGAAAAGGGCCCCTCGGGGCCCTTTTCGCATTTCACCGTCTCTTTCGCATTAACTCAATGTGGCGCTTGTTTTTTAGGGAAGCTACCCCCATCTTGGTTTTCAGCTCATTTCTATCTGTCCATGGCCTTAAGGCCGCCCTAGAGGCGAAATCATGAAGACGACCATTGAATTGCCTCTTTTGCCATTGCGCGATGTCGTGGTGTATCCGCATATGGTTATCCCACTGTTCGTGGGGCGCGAGAAGTCCATTGAGGCCCTCGAGGCTGCGATGACCGGTGACAAGCAGATTCTGCTGCTCGCGCAAAGAAACCCTGCAGACGATGATCCCGGTGAAGACGCTCTTTATAGCGTGGGTACGATTGCAACCGTATTGCAGTTGCTGAAGCTGCCGGACGGTACTGTCAAAGTGCTGGTCGAAGGCGAGCAGCGTGGTTCCGTCGAGCGCTTCATCGAGGTGGACGGCCATTGCCGTGCCGAAGTGGCGCTGATCGACGAAGTCGACGCTCCCGACCGTGAATCCGAAGTGTTCGTGCGCAGCCTCCTGGCTCAGTTCGAACAATACGTGCAGCTGGGCAAGAAAGTCCCGGCCGAAGTTCTGTCGTCGCTCAACAGCATCGATGAGCCTGGTCGCCTGGTCGACACCATGGCGGCGCACATGGCGCTGAAGATCGAACAGAAGCAGGAAATTCTCGAAATCATCGATCTGCCAGCCCGTGTCGAGCACGTGCTGGCGCTGCTGGACGCCGAAATCGATCTGCTGCAGGTCGAGAAGCGCATCCGTGGTCGTGTGAAGAAGCAAATGGAGCGCAGTCAGCGCGAGTACTACCTGAATGAGCAGATGAAGGCCATTCAGAAGGAGCTCGGCGACAGCGACGAAGGCCACAACGAAATCGAAGAGCTGAAAAAGCGCATCGATGCCGCCGGCCTGCCAAAAGATGCCATGACCAAGGCCACCGCCGAGTTGAACAAGCTCAAGCAGATGTCGCCGATGTCGGCTGAGGCCACTGTCGTGCGTTCCTACATCGATTGGTTGGTGCAGGTGCCGTGGAAGGCTCAGAGCAAGGTGCGTCTGGACCTGGCGCGCGCCGAAGATATCCTCGATGCAGACCACTACGGTCTGGAGGAAGTCAAAGAGCGGATTCTCGAATACCTCGCCGTGCAGAAACGCGTGAAGAAGATTCGCGGGCCGGTGCTGTGTCTGGTCGGTCCTCCTGGCGTCGGTAAAACCTCGCTGGCCGAGTCGATCGCTCACGCCACCAACCGCAAGTTCGTGCGCATGGCGCTGGGCGGCGTGCGTGACGAGGCCGAGATTCGTGGCCACCGTCGTACTTACATTGGCTCGATGCCGGGTCGTCTGATCCAGAAGATGACCAAGGTCGGCGTGCGCAATCCGCTGTTCTTGCTCGACGAGATCGACAAGATGGGCAGCGACATGCGCGGCGATCCGGCGTCGGCTTTGCTCGAGGTGCTCGATCCTGAGCAGAACCATAACTTCAACGATCACTATCTGGAAGTCGATTACGACCTGTCCGATGTGATGTTCCTCTGCACCGCCAACTCCATGAACATTCCTGCGGCCCTGCTGGACCGTATGGAAGTGATTCGTCTGCCGGGTTACACCGAAGACGAGAAGATCAACATCGCCACCAAGTACCTTTCGCCCAAGCAGATCGCTGCCAACGGCCTGAAAAAAGGTGAAATCGAGTTCGAAGAAGAGGCCATACGCGACATTATCCGGTACTACACGCGTGAAGCCGGTGTTCGTAGCCTCGAGCGTCAGATTGCCAAAGTCTGCCGCAAGGCGGTAAAGGAGCACGCTCACGAGAAACGTTTCGCTGTCGTGGTCACCGCTGCGATGCTGGAAAACTTCCTCGGTGTGCGCAAATTCCGTTACGGCCTGGCTGAACAGCAGGATCAGATCGGGCAGGTGACCGGGCTGGCGTGGACTCAGGTGGGTGGCGAATTGCTGACCATCGAAGCCGCCGTGGTTCCAGGCAAGGGACAGCTGATCAAGACCGGTTCGCTGGGTGACGTGATGGTCGAATCCATCACTGCCGCGTTGACCGTCGTCCGCAGCCGTGCCAAAAGCCTGGGCATCCCTCTGGACTTCCACGAGAAGCGCGACACCCACATCCATATGCCGGAAGGGGCGACGCCCAAAGATGGCCCTAGCGCGGGTGTAGGCATGTGTACGGCGCTGGTTTCAGCGCTGACGCAGATACCGGTGCGTGCGGACGTCGCAATGACTGGCGAAATTACCCTGCGGGGTCAGGTGCTGGCGATCGGTGGTTTGAAGGAAAAACTGCTGGCCGCTCATCGCGGTGGAATTAAAACCGTGATCATTCCAGAAGAAAACGTGCGCGATTTGAAAGAAATTCCTGACAACATCAAGCAGGATCTGCAAATCAAACCGGTTAAATGGATTGACGAAGTCCTGCAAATTGCGCTGCAATACGCGCCGGAGCCCTTGCCGGATGTGGCTCCCGAGATGGTTGCGAAGGATGAAAAACGCGAGTCTGATTCGAAGGAAAGAATTAGCACGCATTAGTCTGGGGGCCCTTCCTTGACAGCTTTTTAGAGCCCTTGTTATAAAGCGGCTCTTCAAGCCTCATCAGGCCATACAGTGTTCGTTTGGCAACACCAAAAAACTTAGAAATATACTCAATATAGATATAAGGGGACTTAGAGTGAACAAGTCGGAACTGATTGATGCTATCGCCGCATCCGCTGACATCCCGAAAGCTGCTGCTGGCCGTGCGCTGGACGCAGTAATCGAATCCGTCACTGGCGCTCTTAAGGCTGGCGACTCTGTTGTACTGGTTGGCTTCGGCACTTTCTCCGTGACCGATCGTCCTGCTCGTACCGGCCGTAACCCACAGACCGGTAAGACTCTGGAAATCCCGGCTGCCAAGAAACCAGGCTTCAAAGCCGGTAAAGCTCTGAAAGAAGCGGTCAACTAAGTTTCTTTTTTACCTTTGCCCATCAGGACAGCGCTATCGCTGTTCTGGTCGTGAAGCGGCAAGTGCGGTTGGTCAAGCGCTGGCCTGTCACCTCAGGGGACGCTAATCCAAACCCTGTCCGCTTCACCTGTTACAAATGTTACGACGAGAAGGCGCATCCTCGGATGCGCCTTTCTTCTATCCGGAATCTACCCACGCTCCGCTCCGTGTGTCGCAGCTTTGAGAGTCGAGTACAAACCCTCTGGGGGACGCATGCTGCAGAATATCAGGGATAATTCACAAGGCTGGATTGCCAAGACCATCATCGGGGTCATCATCGCTTTGATGGCGCTGACCGGTTTCGATGCCATTTTCAGGGCCACCAGCCACAGTCAGGACGCGGCGAAGGTCAACGGTGAAGAGATCACTCAAACCGACCTGAGCCAGGCGGTTGAAATGCAACGCCGTCAGCTCATGCAGCAACTGGGCAAGGATTTCGATCCTGCAATGCTCAACGAACAGATGCTTCGTGAATCAGCCCTCAAGGGCCTGATCGACCGCAAACTGCTGCTGCAAGGCGCGGCCGACGCCAAGTTCGGTTTCTCCGAAGCGGCGCTGGATCAGCAGATTCTGATGACGCCTGAGTTCCAGGTTGACGGCAAATTCAACGCCGACCGTTTCGACCAGGTGGTTCGTCAGCTGGGTTACAGCCGTATGCAATTTCGCCAGATCCTCGGTCAGGAAATGCTGATCGGCCAGATCCGTGCCGGCGTTGCAGGCAGTGCTTTCATCACCGACGCACAGGTTGACGCGTTCGCTCGTCTGGAGAAGCAGACCCGCGATTTCGCGACGCTGACACTGCCGGCCGACCCTTCGAACGTGAAAGTCACGGACGACGAGATCAAAGCGCACTACGACCAGCACGCCAAAGAGTTCCTGAGCCCTGAGCAAGTGGTACTGGACTACATCGAACTGAAGAAATCTTCGTTCTTCGACAAAGTGACGGTCAAAGACGAAGACCTGCAGGCCGCCTACCAGAAAGAAATCGCCAATCTGGCTGAACAGCGTCGCGCTGCCCACATCCTGATCGAAGTCAACGACAAGACCACCGATGCCCAGGCCAAGGCCAAGCTGGAAGAGGTTCAGGCGCGTCTGGCCAAGGGTGAAGACTTCGCGGCATTGGCCAAGGAGTTCTCGCAGGACCCTGGCTCATCAAGCAAGGGCGGTGACCTGGGTTACGCGGGCAAGGGTGTTTACGACCCGGCCTTCGAAGACGCGCTGTATGAGTTGAACAAGGATCAGGTATCGGCGCCGGTTCGCAGCCAGTTCGGCTGGCATTTGATCAAGCTGTTGGGCGTCGAGGCTCCATCGGTTCCGACGTTAGCCAGTCTGAAAGAGAAACTGACCCACGATCTGAAATCGCAGCAGGTCGAGCAAAAATACGTCGACGCCAGCAAGAAACTGCAAGATGCCGCGTATGAAGCGTCCGATCTGGTTCAGCCTGCGGCGGATTTGGGTCTGAAGGTGCAGACCACTGCGCCGTTCGGTCGTGAGGGCGGCGAAGGTATTGCGGCCAACCGTGCCGTGATCCAGGCTGCGTTCAGCCAGGAAGTGATGGAAGAGGGTTCCAACAGCTCGGCTCTGGAACTTGATCCGGAAACCACGATTGTGGTGCATGTGAAGGAACACCGTCAGCCAGAGCAGTTGCCTCTGGAAGCGGTATCCAGTGCAATCCGCGCTCAGTTGACCAAAGAACACGCCAGCGATGCCGTCAAAGGCAAGGGCGAGCAGCTGTTGGCCGGTCTGCGTGACGGCAAGGTTCCTTACTCTGCCACCAAGCAGGAAGGCCAGAGCTGGAAGGTCGTGGAAGCGGCTTCCCGTAGCCAGGATGGAGTTGATCCTCAGGTGCTGCAGGCGCTGTTCCGTATGCCCAAGCCTGAGGGCAAGGACAAGCCGGTTTACAGCAGTCTGACGGCGGCTGACGGCAGCTTTGTGGTTGTGCGCCTCAATGGCGTGAATCAGGCGGCTCCGGCGACCGATGCAGAGAAGTCGCAGTATCGTCGTTTCCTGGCGTCTCGTGAGGGGCAGCAGGACTTCGCGGCGTACCGTGCTCAGCTGGAGGCGGCGGCGAAGATCGAGAAGTATTGATCCTCGTTAAACGCTGAAAAACAAAAAGCCCCGGCTCGTGAAAGTTGGGGCTTTTTGGTTTTTGGTTTTTGTTGGGGGTGGCGTTGCTATGGTGTGTATATCCGTTATCTGTGGGGGCGCGGATTATGGTTCCGCCCTTACGGCGGGTCACTTTTTCCAAGAGCCGAAAAAGTAACCAAAAAGGCCCTGCTCCTGGTTGGGTCCCTCCTTCGTCGGGATACCCGCACTCCGACGACGCTCCGTGGGCCCGCGCCGAACGGGCATCCATGCCCTGGCGGCGCTCTCGCGGCATCCATGCCGCTCGGCCCACTCCGCGTCGCCTGCGTTTGGCCTGCACCCAAGTCGCGATTGGCGGTGTCTGGGCTTTTTTCTGATCGTCCCCACGCTCTGCGTGGTGACGCAGCGTATGACGCTCCGCGTCATTGGGACGCGGAGCGTCCCGTGAGGCATTCCCACGCAGAGCGTGGGGACGATCGGAATGCTCACCGCGAAGCGCGTTAGCGCCAGCCGATCAGGTGCAGAGCGCTGATTGTGTGAGCGACACGAATCGCGACTTTGGGAGGCCGAGCGCAGGCGTTGCGTAGGGGGCAGCGCGACATGGATGTCGCGCTAGCCGCCGTTCGGCCAGGGATGGCCGGTCGGCGGCGTGCCCCCGGAGCAATGCCGGAGTGGAGGGTACCCCGACGAAGGAGGGGCCGGACAGGGAGCCGGAACCCTTGGTTACTTGGGGTTATCAAGTAACCCGCCGAAGGCGGAACACGTCTGGCGTTAACCAGAACCCTGTCAGCGTCACCCGAGATAACGGATATTCACACGCTACCCGCTACCCACCTCAAACAAACGAGCCGCCGAAGGCGGCCCGAGGATCAACCTTCCAGATCACCCATCGCGGTGGTGTTGAAACCGCCGTCGACGTACATGATCTCGCCGCTGACACCGGAAGCCAGGTCAGAGCAGAGGAAGGCGCCGGCGTTGCCGACTTCTTCAATGGTCACGTTGCGACGCAGCGGCGTCTGGGCTTCGTTGGCAGCCAGCATTTTACGGAAGTTCGAAATACCCGACGCCGCCAGCGTGCGGATCGGACCCGCCGATACCGCGTTGACGCGGGTGCCTTCTGGACCGAGGCTGCGTGCCAGGTAACGAACACCGGCTTCAAGGCTCGCCTTGGCCATACCCATCACGTTGTAGTTCGGCATGGTGCGCTCGGCACCCAGGTACGACAGGGTCAGCAGGCTGCCATTGCGGCCTTTCATCAGTTCGCGACCGGCTTTGGCCAGGGCCACGAAACTGTAGGCGCTGATATCGTGCGCGATGCGGAAACCTTCACGGGTGGTGGCTTGGGTGAAGTCGCCGTCCAGTTGGTCGCCCGGGGCGAAGCCAACGGAGTGCACGATGCAGTCCAGGCCGTCCCATTTCTTGCTCAGTTCTTCGAAGACCTTGGCGATTTCTTCATCGCTGGCTACGTCGCAAGGGAAGCACAGGTCGGCGTTCGAACCCCAGCTTGCTGCGAATTCTTCGACGCGGCCTTTGAGTTTTTCGTTCTGGTAGGTGAAGGCAAGCTCAGCGCCCTCGCGATGCATGGCGGCAGCGATGCCGGATGCGATGGACAGTTTGCTTGCGACACCGACGATCAGGACGCGCTTACCGGCGAGAAAACCCATGGTTTGTTCCTCTTCAGGTTAATCGACAGCTGCTGGTGCCAAAAACGCGGCTTCCAGCAACTGCTGTGTATAAGGATGTTGCGGTGCGGCGAAGATATCCTCTGCCACACCCTGTTCGACCACTTGGCCTTGCTTGACCACCATCAGTTGGTGGCTCAGCGCTTTGACTACCGCCAGGTCATGGCTGATAAACAAATACGTCAGGTTGTACTTGGTTTGCAGGGAGCGTAAAAGCTCCACCACTTGACGCTGAACGGTCCGGTCGAGCGCCGAAGTCGGCTCGTCCAGTAAAATCAGCGCCGGTTTTAACACTAATGCCCGGGCAATGGCGATCCTTTGCCGCTGTCCGCCAGAAAACTCATGGGGGTAGCGGTGCCGGGTATCCGGGTCCAGACCTACTTCCTTGAGCGCTTCGATCACCGCCGCTTCCTGCTCGACGGGCGTACCGATTTTGTGAATCCGCAGACCCTCGCCAACGATGTCGCACACCGACATGCGCGGACTGAGGCTGCCGAACGGGTCCTGAAACACCACTTGCATCTGGCGTCTTAACGGACGCACCTGATCCTGCTTGAGACACGCCAGAGATTCGCCTTGAAAGCGTATCTCGCCTTCGCTGCGAATCAACCTGAGAATTGCCAGGCCCAACGTCGACTTGCCCGAGCCGCTTTCGCCGACGATCCCCAGCGTCTGGCCCTTGGGTAGACTGAAGTGGATGCCGTCCACGGCCTTGACGTGATCGACGGTGCGCTTGAACACGCCTTTCTTGATCGGGAACCAGACTTTCAGGTCGTCGACCTCCAGCATCGGCGCGCCGGGAGCGTTGTTCGCCGGCCCGCCTTTGGGCTCGGCACTGAGCAGTTCTCGGGTGTACGGATGCTGCGGCGCGGTGAACAGCTCTTCGCACGATGCCTGTTCGACGATGCAACCGCGCTGCATGACACATACGCGGTTGGCAATTTGTCGAACCACATTCAAGTCGTGGCTGATCAACAGCAGTGCCATGCCAAGACGGCCCTGCAATTCTTTCAACAGTTTGAGGATTTTCAACTGCACCGTGACGTCGAGCGCCGTGGTCGGTTCGTCAGCGATCAACAGCTCCGGCTCGTTGGCCAAGGCCATGGCGATCATCACGCGTTGGCGCTGGCCGCCTGAGAGCTCGTGTGGCAGCGCTTTCAGACGCTTCAGCGGCTCGGGGATGCCGACCATCTCCAGCAGCTCCAGCGTGCGCCGTGTGGCGGCCTTGCCGGTCAGGCCCTTGTGCAGGCCGAGGACTTCGTTGATCTGCTTTTCGATCGATTGCAGCGGGTTCAGCGAGGTCATCGGCTCCTGAAAGATCATCGCGATGCGGTTGCCACGAATGGCGCGCATGCGTTTCTCGCTGACTGTCAGCAGCTCATTGCCCGCGTACTGGATCGTGCCGGTCGGGTGTCGGGCAAGAGGGTAGGGCAGAAGACGCAGGATCGAATGGGCGGTGACTGACTTGCCCGAACCGCTTTCACCTACGAGCGCCAGGGTTTCGCCCTTGGGGATATCGAAACTGATGCCTTCGACCACGCGCTGGACTTTGTCGCCCGTGACGAACTCGACGGACAGGTTGCGGATCTCGATCAGATTGTCCTGGGTCATGTCATTTCCTCGGGTCGAATGCGTCACGGGCGGATTCGCCGATGAACACCAGCAAACTCAACATGATCGCCAGCACGGCAAAGGCACTGATGCCCAGCCACGGCGCCTGCAGGTTGGATTTGCCCTGAGCCACCAGTTCACCCAGCGATGGGGAGCCAGCGGGCAGGCCGAAGCCAAGGAAGTCCAGCGCGGTCAGGGTGCCGATCGCGCCGGTGAGGATGAACGGCATGAAGGTCATGGTCGAGACCATGGCGTTGGGCAGGATGTGGCGGAACATGATCGCCCCGTTCTGCATGCCCAGCGCGCGTGCGGCACGAACATATTCCAGGTTGCGGCCGCGCAGAAACTCGGCCCGCACCACGTCCACCAGGCTCATCCACGAGAACAACAGCATGATGCCCAGCAACCACCAGAAGTTGGGCTGAACGAAGCTCGCCAGGATGATCAACAGATAGAGCACGGGCAGGCCTGACCAGATTTCCAGAAACCGCTGACCGACCAGATCCACCCAGCCGCCATAGAAACCCTGCAAGGCGCCGGCAATGACGCCGATGACCGAACTGAGCACCGTCAACGTCAACGCGAACAGCACCGAAACGCGGAAGCCATAAATCACCCGCGCCAGCACATCCCGGCCTTGATCATCGGTGCCGAGCAGGTTCTCTCGGGAGGGCGGGGCGGGCGCCGGGACTTTCAGGTCGTAGTTGATGCTCTGGTAGCTAAACGGAATCGGTGCCCACAGCGTCCAGCCACCCTTGGCGGCCAGCAGCTCCTTGATGTACGGGCTCTTGTAGTTGGCTTCCAGCGGGAATTCGCCGCCGAAGGTGGTTTCCGGGTAACGCTTGAACACCGGGAAATACCATTCGCCGTCGTAGCGCACGGCCAGTGGTTTGTCGTTGGCGATCAGCTCTGCGCCAAGGCTTGCCCCGAACAGGATTAGGAACAGCCACAGTGACCACCAGCCACGCTTGTTGGCCTTGAAGCGTTCGAAACGGCGTCGATTGAGAGGGGACAACGTCATATCAATGATCCCTGCGGTCGAAGTCGATACGTGGGTCAACCAGCGTGTAGGTCAGGTCGCCGATCAGTTTCACCACCAGCCCCAGCAGGGTGAAGATGAACAGGGTGCCGAACACTACCGGGTAGTCGCGGTTGATCGCGGCTTCGAAGCTCATCAGGCCGAGGCCGTCGAGGGAAAAGATCACTTCCACCAGCAGGGACCCGGTGAAGAAGATGCCAATGAACGCCGACGGGAAGCCGGCGATCACCAGCAGCATCGCGTTACGGAACACATGTCCATAGAGCACGCGACGCTGGGTCAGCCCCTTGGCCTTGGCGGTGATCACGTATTGCTTGCCGATTTCATCGAGGAAGCTGTTTTTGGTGAGCAGGGTCATGGTGGCGAAGTTACCGATCACCAGTGCCGTGATCGGCAGCACCAGGTGCCAGAAGTAATCACCGATCTTGCCCAGCCAGCTCAGTTCGTCGAAATTGCTGGAGGTCAGCCCGCGCAACGGGAACCAGTCGAAATAACTGCCCCCGGCAAACACCACGATCAACAGAATGGCGAACAGGAACGCCGGAATCGCATAGCCGACGATGATTGCCGAACTGGTCCAGACGTCGAAATGACTGCCATGTCGCGTGGCCTTGGCGATCCCCAGCGGGATCGACACCAAGTACATGATCAGCGTGCTCCACAAACCCAGGGAGATCGACACCGGCATCTTCTCGACGATCAGGTCGATGACCTTGGCGTCGCGGAAGAAGCTGTCGCCGAAGTCCAGCCGGGCGTAGTTCTTGACCATGATCCACAAGCGTTCCGGCGCCGACTTGTCGAAGCCGTACATGTGCTCGATTTCCTTGATCAGCGCCGGGTCAAGACCCTGGGCGCCGCGGTAGGTCGAGCCCGCCACGGACACCTCGGCACCGCCGCCGGCGATCCGGCTGGTGGCGCCTTCGAAGCCTTCGAGCTTGGCGATCATCTGTTCCACCGGGCCGCCGGGCGCGGCCTGGATGATCACGAAGTTGATCAACAAAATGCCGGACAGGGTCGGCACGATCAGCAGCAAGCGCCGCAGCATGTACGCCAGCATGTTATTGCTCCGTGTCCGTGGAGGGTGCCTCGGGTTCGGCAAGGTCCGGCGCGGTCTGCAACGGAATTGCCGGCGTCGCGTCAGGTTTGACCCACCAGGTCATGGTGCCGATGTCGTACAGCGGCGTTTTGTTCGGGTGGCCCAGGTGATCCCAGTACGCCAGGCGCCAGGTCTTGATGTGCCAGTTGGGGATCACGTAGTACCCCCAAAGCAGGGCACGGTCCAGGGCCCGGGTGTGATCGATCAGGCTTTGCCGTGAGTCGGCATTGATCAGGCCGCTGACCAGCGCGTCGACGGCTGGATCTTTCAAGCCGATCAGGTTGTAGCTTCCCGGTTTGTCGGCGGCCGACGAGTCCCAGTATTCGCGCTGTTCGTTACCCGGCGAGCTGGACTGCGGGAAGCTGCCGACGATCATGTCGTAGTCTCGCGAGCGGCGGCGGGTGATGTATTGCGAGACGTCGACCCGGCGAATTTCCAGGTTGATGCCGATGTCGGCAAGATTGCGTTTGAACGGCAGTAAAACCCGTTCGAACTCGGTCTGGGCCAGCAGAAACTCGATGGTGACGGGCTTGCCTTCGGTGTCGACCATCTTGTCGCCGACGATCTTCCAGCCCGCGTCCTTGAGCAACTGAAACGCCTTGCGCTGTTGTTCGCGAATGATGCCGCTGCCATCGGTGACCGGCAGCTTGAACTCATCGGTGAAAAGTTGCGCAGGCAGTTTGTCGCGCAGCGGTTCAAGAATCTTCAATTCAGCCTCGGACGGCAGGCCGCGCGAGCCCATGTCCGAGTTGTCGAAATAGCTCTTGGTGCGGGTGTACGTGCCGAAGAACAGCTGCTTGTTGGTCCATTCGAAATCCAGCAGCAGGCTCAGCGCCTGACGCACGCGGGCATCCTGGAACATCGGCTTGCGCAGGTTGAAGATGAAGCCCTGCATGCCCTGCGGGTTGCCGTTGGGGATTTCTTCCTTGATCAGACGACCTTCGCGCACGGCGGGGACGTCATAGGCGGTGGCCCAGTTCTTGGCGGTCATTTCCTGCCAGAAGTCGAAGGCACCGGCTTTCAAGGCTTCAAGGGCGACGGTGTTGTCGCGGTAGTAGTCGGTCGAGAGTTTGTCGAAGTTATAGAAGCCCTTGTTGACCGGCAAATCCTTGCCCCAGTAATCCTTGACTCGCTCATAGCGCACCGAGCGCCCAGGCTTGACCTCGACCACCTTATACGGCCCGCTGCCCAGCGGAATCTCCAGGTTGCCCTTGCTGAAATCGCGGGTGGCCCACCAGTGTTTCGGCAGCACCGGCAGTTGGCCGATGATCAGCGGCAGCTCGCGGTTGTTGTTGTGTTTGAACTTGAACAGGACTGTCAGCGGGTTTTCCGCGACCACCTGATCAACGTCGGCGTAGTAGCTGCGGTAGAGCGGCGAGCCATCCTTGATCAGGGTGTCGAAGCTGAACACCACGTCTTCGGCGCGCACCGGGTGGCCATCATTGAATTTGGCTTCGGGGCGCAGATAGAAACGCACCCAGCTGTTGTCCGGGGCTTTCTCGATCTTGCCTGCGATCAGGCCATATTCGGTGAACGGCTCGTCCAGGCCCTGACGCGCGAGGGTGTCGTAAATCAGGCCGATGTCGTCGGCAGGCACGCCCTTGCTGATGAACGGGTTGAGACTGTCGAAACCGCCAAAACCTGCGCTGCGCAGGATCCCGCCCTTGGGCGCATCGGGGTTTACGTAATCGAAGTGCTTGAAGTCTGCAGGGTATTTAGGTGCTTCGTTGTACAGCGTGATGGCGTGTTGCGGGGCTGCCTGGGATGAGCAGGCCATCCCCATAAACAAAGGGCCCAGCAGGAACAGGCCGCCAACCCGCGTCAGGGAGCGCAGTGCGGTCATTGAGTTTTCTCCGAAGGCTTGAGCCACCACGCACGCAGGCCCAGGGTGTAGGGCGGGGTGGTGACGAAGGCGAACCGGTTGCGGTACGCCAGACGATGTGAGTTGAGGTACCAGTTGGGAATCATGTAGTGCTGCCAGAGCAGAACGCGGTCCAGTGCTTTGGTCGCCGCGACCTGATCGTCTCGGGTTTTCGCGGCCAGTAACTGGTTGAGGAGGTTGTCCACCACCGGGTTGGCGATGCCCGCGTAATTCTTGCTGCCCCTGATGTTGGCCTGGCTGGAGTGGAAGTACTGCCACTGCTCAAGGCCGGGGCTCAGGGTCTGGTTCAGGGTCATCAGGATCATGTCGAAATCGAACTGGTCCAGGCGCTGTTTGTATTGGGCGCGATCTACCGTGCGCAGCCGTGCGTCGATGCCGATACGCGTCAGGTCTTCGATGTAAGGTTGCAGGATTCGTTCGAGATTGGGGTTGACCAGAAGTATTTCGAAACGCAGTGGCTGACCGGCATTGTTAGTCAGGCCACGATCGGTGAATTTCCAGCCCGCCTCGGCAAGCAGGCCCAGCGCTTTGCGAATGGTGTCGCGGGGCACGCCGCCGCCGTCGGTTTTCGAAACGGTAAAAGGCTGGGTGAACAGCTTGGCCGGCAACTGATCGCGGTAGGGTGAGAGCGCCAGAAACTCGCGACCCGCCGGAAGATCCGTGGCCGAAAACTCACTGTTGGGGTAATAGCTGGTCGAGCGGACGTAGGCGTTGTTGAACAGCGTACGGTTGGTCCACTCGAAGTTGAACATGAGGCCCAGCGCCTCGCGCACCTTGATGTCGGCAAAGGTGTTGCGGCGCGTGTTCATGAACAGGCCCTGAGTCTGGGTCGGGATCTGATGGGGAATCTGCGCCTTGACCACGCTCCCGTTCGCGACCGCCGGGAAGTCATAGCCGGTGAACCAGTTCTTGGCCTGATGCTCGATGTAGATGTCGAACTCGCCGGCCTTGAACGCTTCGAAGGCCACGTCGGCGTCGCGATAGAATTCGACTTCGACACGATTGAAATTGTACTTGCCGCGATTGACCGGCAAGTCTTTGCCCCAGTAATCCTTGACCCGTTCGAACACAAGGCTGCGGCCCGGGCGTACTTGCGTGATGCGATAAGGCCCGCTGCCCAATGGCGCTTCGAAGGTTGTGGCCTTGAAGTCGCGATTCTTCCAGTAATGCTGCGGCAGCACCGGCAATTCCCCCAGGCGCAGGATCAGTAATGGATTGCCGGATCGCTTGAACACGAAACGAATGCGGTGACGATTGAGGATGTCCACGCGCTGGACTTCCTGCAAGGCGGTTCGGTACTGCGGGTGGCCGTCTTTGAGCAGCGTTCGGTAGGAGAACGCCACGTCATACGCGGTGATCGGCTTGCCATCGTGAAAGCGCGCTTCCGGGCGCAGGTTGAACACCACCCAGCTGCGGTCTTCGCTGTACTCGACGGTCTTGGCGATCAGGCCGTAACTGGACGTGGGTTCATCACCGGAAGGGTCGTACTGGCCGGTGCCGACCATCAGCGGTTCGTTCAGCTCACTGACGCCGTATTGGCCGAAATTGGGCGTGGAAATCGGGCTGCTGCCCTTGAAGGTGTACGGGTTGAGCGTGTCGAACGTGCCGTTGGCCATGATTCGCAAGGTGCCAGCCTTCGGCGCCTCGGGATTGACCCAGTCGAAATGGGTGAAGCTGGCCGGATACTTGAGGACGCCGAACTGTGCGTAACCATGGCTTTCGCTGATGGTCGCGGCGGCTGTCGTGCTCAAGACCAGGCTGAAAATCAGCAGCAATGGGCGTATCAAATCGGCGTTCGATCCAGGCAGCGGTCGGTCACAGTAACAGCTTGTATGGGCTGGAAAAAGGGGAGTCGTGGAGGGCGCTGCCGGACACCCGTAGCGAGTCTGAATCCTGTAGCAGCACGGCTTGCCGGCGGTAGCGATTCTTTGGACGCCACCGCCGGCAAGCCGTGCTGCTACAGAGCGTACAGTCGATATTCTTTATCGTCTGCAAGATGGGTTCGCGAGCAAGCTTCCTCCCACAGGTCCGGCGTCAGTTAGAGAGACCGAAGTCAGGCCAGTGGGTTGCCGATCAGTGCGGCAGGTAAACCGTCAACGTCTGGCCCGGCTTCAACGCCTGACCACTGCGTGGGTTCCAGCGCTTGAGGTGCTGCATCTCGACGTTGAAACGTTTGGCAACCAGATACATCGAGTCGCCTTTCTGGATCTTGTACTGCATCGGCTTGCCGTCGGCGCCTTTGGGGACAGTGTCGGCCTTGGCCACTGCGCGGGAACTGCTCTTGGCCGGTTTGCTGTTGTCCTGCATGACCAGGGTCTGGCCGACTTTCAGGTTATAGCCCGAGAGCTTGTTCCAGTGCTGCAGATCCTTCACTTCAACCTTGTTGATGCGGGCGATCTGCCCCAGGTTGTCGCCTTTTTTCACCTTATAGGTGCGAGTGCGCGCCGGTTTGTCATCAACTTCGGCCACTTCCTCGAACACCGGCATCGCGGTCTTCATGCCCGGCTGGACCGGAATGGTCAGCGCCTGCCCACGTTTGAGGTGATTGCTGGACAGCCTGTTCAGGTCCTTGATCGTACTGGTCGAGACCTTGTAGCGGCTGGCGATGCTCGCCAGGCTATCCCCCGGACGTACGCGGTATTGCTGCCAATCCACCAGTTCTTCCGGCTTCATGTTCGACAGACTGGCGGTCAACAGTTGCGACTTTGAGGTCGGTACCAGCAGGTGCTGGGGGCCGTCGATGGTCAGGCGCTTCTTGAAGGCGGGGTTGAGTTGCATCAACTCGTCTTCGTCGATGTTCGCCATTTCGGCGACCTTGGACAGGTCCATGCGCTGATTGAGCTCGACGACCTGGAAATACGGCTTGTTGTCGATCGGGTTCAGGTTGACGCCATAAGCTTCCGGCGACATGACCACCTGCGACAGCGCCAGCAATTTAGGCACGTAGTCGCGGGTTTCCTGCGGCAGCGGCAGGTTCCAGTAGTCGGTTGGCAGGTTGAGCTTTTCGTTGCGCTCGATGGCGCGGCTGACAGTGCCTTCGCCTGCGTTGTACGCAGCAAGGGCCAGCAGCCAGTCGCCGTTGAACATGTCGTGAAGCTTGGTCAGGTAGTCCAGCGCTGCAGTGGTGGACGCCGTGATGTCGCGGCGGCCATCGTAGAAATTGGTCTGACGCAGGTTGAAGTAGCGGCCGGTGGACGGAATGAACTGCCAGATACCGGCGGCGTCGCTGCGAGAAAGGGCCATTGGGTTGTAGGCGCTTTCGATCACTGGCAGCAAGGCCAGCTCCAGCGGCATGTTGCGCTCTTCCAGACGCTCGACGATGTAGTGCATGTACAGGCTGCCACGCTCGCCGGCCGTTTCGAGGAACGATGGGTTGTTGGCGAACCACAGACGCTGTTGGTCGATACGTGGATTGAGGTCGTTGCCGTCCTGCAACTGGAAGCCTTGGCGCATGCGCTCCCAGACATCGTGCGGCGGTGCCAGCGGCGCCGGTTTGCGCGCGACGAAAACCGGTTTTGGCTTAACGGCGGCGGGGGAATGCGAGGCGTTGGTCGAGCCGCCAGGCTCCAGGCTGCTGGTGGTCTGGCAGCCTGCCAACGTAGCGCTCGCGACCACCGCAATTGCCTGAGCTAACCGAGTCAATGCGTCGGAATTAAAGGTTCTGCGTATAGATGACGACATTGGCTGGGGGATAGTTCCAGTCGAAAATGTCGGGCGATTCTAGAAAGCGTCTTGAGAACGGTCAACCTTTCAGAATTTCTGTACTGATCCGGCGGCGGTTTAGAACTTATCTTTCCATGCCCTCAAGGCCGCAAAAACCGCCACGGGCGAGGCATTGTCTGTACCGGTCCGTTCGTCTGCTTTTTGTTTCACGGCAGGCTGTGAAACACGTAGAAAAGGATTGGTCCTATGTTCCAGCGCCAGATTGGAAGGCAGGCTCATGCGGTTTTCTTCGCGCCAGCGCGTGACCTGCTCGAAGCGGGCAGTGACGTCAGGATTATTCGGCTCCACGGCCACGGCAAAACGCAGGTTGCTCAGGGTGTATTCGTGGGTGCAGTAGACCAGCGTGCTGTCAGGCAGCGCAGCCAGGGTCGAAAGCGATTGATGCATCTGCTCGGGAGTGCCTTCGAACAGGCGACCGCAGCCAGCGGCGAACAGTGTGTCGCCACAGAACAGCAGCGGTTTTTGTGGGTCAGCGTGGTAGAAGGCGATGTGACCCAGGGTGTGGCCCGGAACCGCATGGACGGCGAACGTCAGGCCGAGTACGGTGATCTCATCCGAGTCGGACAACGCGACATCCCTGGCCGGGATCTTCTCGTTGGCCGGGCCGTAGACCTTGGCGCCCGTGAGGTTTTTCAGCTCGGCGACGCCACCGATATGATCGGCATGGTGGTGGGTGACGAGAATGTCGCTCAGTTGCCAGCCGGGATTGTTGTCGAGCCAGGCGCGTACCGGCGCTGCATCGCCCGGATCCACGACGGCGCAACGTTTGCTGGCATTGTCTTGTAACAACCAGATGTAGTTGTCAGAGAAAGCGGGCAGGGCATCGATCTGTATCATGGCGCGGTTCGCTGCTTTGGAAACAAAGGAACATCTTAGAGTCTGAACAGGTTCCACGCGAGCCACTCGCGCACGGGAACACTCATGGAGACCGGAAATGACCGATGAAGCGTTCGCCCAGGCCGACCCCGAATGGCTTGAGTTGATCAGCTCTGCCCGTGAATGGTTGTCCGGGCCTCTGGGGCAATTGCTGCTGGAAGAAGAGCGTCGCGTGCTCGAAGAAGAGCTCGAACGGTTCTTCGGCGGCTATCTAGTGCATTACGGCCCGTCGGCGCAAACCCCGCCCGCGGCCAAGCAAGTGCAGCGCAATGTGCGACTCGGCGCGCCCTTGCCCGGCGTCGAGATCGTCTGCGAAGAACAGGCCTGGCCGTTGAGCGAGCACGCCGCCGACGTGGTGGTCATGCAACATGGCCTGGATTTTTGCCTGTCACCCCACGGTCTGTTGCGCGAAGCCGCGAGCAGCGTGCGCCCTGGTGGCCACTTGCTGATTGTCGGCATCAACCCCTGGAGCACTTGGGGCATTCGCCATTTCTTCACCAACGATGCGCTGCGCCGCGCACGCTGCATCTCGCCTTCGCGAGTCGGCGACTGGCTCAATCTGCTGGGCTTCGCGCTGGAGAAACGCCGGTTCGGGTGCTATCGTCCGCCGCTTGCTTCGCCCAAGTGGCAGACCCGACTGGCCGGGCTCGAGCGCCTTGGCGATGGCTGGCAGAGCCCCGGTGGCGGCTTCTACTTATTAGTGGCGCGCAAAATGGTGGTCGGGCTTCGGCCTGTGCGCATGCCGCGTCGCGAACCCATGGGCAAATTGCTGCCGCTGCCGATGGCCAAGGTTAATCGGCGCAGCCCCGAGCCTTGATCTTCAGGTTGCATCAAGCCTTTCAAATTCTGGAATAAGTCGTAATGAGCGATACCGTAGAACTCTTCTCCGATGGCGCCTGCAAGGGCAATCCCGGCCCGGGCGGCTGGGGCGCATTGCTGGTGTGCAAAGGTGTGGAAAAGGAACTTTGGGGTGGTGAAGCCAATACCACCAACAACCGCATGGAGCTGCTGGGCGCCATTCGTGGCCTTGAAGAGTTGAAGCGCCCCTGCGATGTGATCCTGGTGACCGACTCGCAATACGTGATGAAGGGCATCACCGAGTGGATGGTCAACTGGAAGAAACGCGGCTGGAAAACGGCGGCCAAGGAGCCGGTAAAGAATGCCGACCTGTGGAAACAGCTGGATGAGCAGGTCAGCCGCCATAACGTCACCTGGAAGTGGGTGCGCGGACACATCGGTCACCACGGCAACGAACGCGCTGACCAATTGGCGAACCGGGGTGTGGATGAGGTGCGGGGTATCAAGCACGGCTGATCAGCCTCAGGTGATCTCTATTGTGGGACCGTCGCCCGACGGTCATGCGCCCATCCCGAAAACTCCCATGCTAATATCCGCGCCTGAAGCTGAGGCGGTAGGGCAATGACTATACAGAACATCATCACTGAACGAAGGGTCGTCCTCGACACCGAAACCACGGGTATGCCCGTCACCGACGGCCACCGGGTGATCGAGATCGGTTGTGTGGAGTTGATCGGTCGGCGTCTGACCGGGCGGCACTTTCACGTTTACCTGCAACCGGATCGCGACAGTGACGAGGGCGCTATTGGCGTCCACGGCATCACGGATCAGTTCCTGATCGGCAAGCCGCGTTTTGCCGAAGTCGCCGATGAGTTTTTCGAATTCATCAAAGGCGCTCAGCTGATCATCCACAACGCCGCGTTCGACGTCGGCTTCCTCAACAACGAATTCACTCTGATCGGTCAGAAGGACCGGGCCGACATCAGCACCTACTGCTCGGTGCTCGATACCCTGGCCATGGCCCGTGAGCGTCATCCAGGTCAGCGCAACAGCCTCGACGCTTTGTGCAAACGCTATGACGTCGACAACTCCGGCCGTGAGTTGCACGGCGCCTTGCTCGACTCCGAGATTTTGGCAGACGTCTATCTGGCGATGACCGGCGGCCAGACCACCCTGTCGCTGGCGGGCAACAACGATGGCGAAGGCGGGGCGGACCGTCCAAGCGAAGTGCGCAAAATCACCAATCGCACGCCGGGGCGGATCATCGTCGCCAGCGAAAGCGAACTGGCCGATCACCAGGCTCGCCTGGCGGTGATTGCCAAGTCCGCCGGTGCTCCGGCACTGTGGACACAGCTGCTCGAGGCTCAGGCCGAAAACGCCTGATTCGCGGCAGGATGTAGTCTTCCCATCGGTGGCGCAGGAGGCCCATGGTGACAATGGTGACCCCGACCCTGAACATTCGAGTCGCTGACGAATGTTTCGAAGATTACATCCTCAACAGCGAATTCACCTTCACCGTCACAGGCTTCGCTCAGGTGCAGATCGGTACGCCGGTCGCCCAATGGCGGATCGAGGCTGTCGAGCCGTACCTCAAGAACTACAACATCGATTCAGACGAGTTCTGCAACTACCGGGATGGTGGCGATGGCACTGTGCTTGTCGCCTGGCTCGATGAAGACCCGGTGGGGCACATCGTTATCAGCAAACACTGGAACGGGTTCGCTCATATCGACGAACTGGCGGTGGACACCTTCGCCCGGCGCAGCGGTATCGCCCGCAAGTTGCTGGACGTGGCGCAGTTCTGGAGTCGCAAGCACCACCTGCCGGGCATCATGCTGGAAACCCAGAACAACAACCTGGCGGCATGCAGACTGTACGAAAGCTATGGGTTTGTGGTTGGCGGGGTCGATTATCTGCGTTATCGCGCCATCGACCCAGCGACTCAGGAAGCGGCGATTTTCTGGTATCTCATGCTTGATGATGGGGGCATCAGATGACCCGTGTCAGTTTGATGCCGGACTGGCGCAGTTCGAACTCATTACCGCCCAGGTGATTCACACGGTCGCCAATGGCCAGGCGATAAGTGGACACAGGCTCTTTGCCATCTGCCTGGTCGGGCTGTGATTCGCGGAATTCACGCACCGGGTAGATACGGCCTTCCGCATCCCTGGCATGAAATTGCCCAACTAGAACTGAAGCCATTTGCTTTGTAACCTCTGGAAATAACTGCTCGTTTTCGCTCGCATCGTAACACTGCGAGCCGTGAATCCGTGTCCGCTCGTAAGGCAATTCTGTAGGTTGCATCGGTGCCTTGCTCGCTCAAGCCTTTCAGACCGCCGTTTTCAAGGGGAGTTTTCCAGTGCGGAAAAAATAGTCGCGACCAACGGTACCGCCCAAAGCCCGGATCGGGAGGCTAACTATCATTCGTTTCGATTGGTTGGAGCAAAAAAACAGCACTGAACAATTCGCGTCTTTCATCTATAACTGTCTCTCCTCCATCAGAAGAAGGTCAGTTTCATGAGCCAGGTTCATTCGATTGCAGTGGTCGTCGGCAGCTTGAGAAAAGACTCCCTCAACCGCAAAGTGGCCCGCGCACTCGCCGAGCTGGCACCGCCTAGCCTCAAACTGAGCATCGTCGAAATTGGCGATTTGCCGCTGTACAACGAAGACATCGATCTGGATTCCCCTCCCGCGGCCTACACCACGTTCCGTCAGGCGCTGCAAGGTGCCGATGGTTTTCTGTTCGTGACCCCTGAATACAACCGCTCGGTACCCGGCGTGCTGAAAAACGCCATCGACGTGGGCTCGCGCCCGTATGGCAAGAGTTCGTGGGGCAAGGCCAAGCCTGCGGCGGTGGTCAGTGTGTCGCCGGGCGCCATCGGTGGTTTCGGTGCCAACCAGCACCTGCGCCAGAGTTTCGTGTTCCTCGACGTGCTCTGCATGCAGCAGCCAGAAGCTTATTTGGGCAATGCCGGGAGTTTCTTCGATGAGCAAGGCAAGTTGAGCGAGAAGACAAGGCCGTTCCTGCAGAGCATCATTGATGCGTTTGCGGCTCATGTGGCGCGGACGGTCACGGCCTGACTGCAAGTTTTCAAACACTGCAAAACCTTGGGGGAGGGAGCTTGCTCGCGAAACTGGCACCCAGACGATGAAGTACTGTTGCCTGGCCTGGCCTCATCGCGAGCAAGCCCCCTCCCGCAGGTCTCAGTGGATCGCCCGAATGCGGTTTGCGTGAGGTACCGGAATCAAACGCCCTGCGGCATCTCACCTTTGGCCAGGCGCCGGTTGATGTCGGCGATCACTTCTGGCAAATCGTTGATGGTGTCCACCAGGTAGTGCGGGCGTGAGCCTTCGAACTGGGCGTGGATGCGTTTGCGTTCCGCGTCCAGCTTCTCCGGCGCCAGCGCCTGATATTGCTCGTAGGTCAGGCCCAGCGCGTTGCCCGAACAGACCAGTGCCACGGTCCACATCCCCGCGCGACGCCCCTCCAGAATGCCCGGCACGGTGTCGTCCACCTTGACGCATGCCGCCACATCATCGATGCCCAGCGCGATCACGTTGGCCAGTGCCTGAGCAGGCCATGGGCGGCCGTTTGGCACTTCATCGGTGGCAACGACGTGATCGGCGACATAACCGTTTGTCGCTGCCAGTTCCACGACCTTCTTCATCACTACTGCCGGATAGCCTGAACAGGAACCGATCTTCAGGCCTTCCTGACGCAGACCGGTGAGGGTGTCCAGCGCACCGGGAATCAACGCTGAATGGGTGGCGATCTTCTCGATCTGCAGCGGCATGAAGCGCTCGTAGATGGCAGTGACGTCGTCGTCGGTCGGCGTACGGCCGAAGGCCTTGCGATAGCGCTCGGCGATCTGCGGCTGGTCACACAGGGTACGAATGTGGTCCCACTTGCCCATGCCCATCGGGCCACGGGCCTCTTCGATGGAGACCTGCACGTCGAACTCACCGAAGGCTTCGACGAAGATCTGGGTCGGGGCGAAGGAGCCGAAGTCGACGACGGTGCCGGCCCAGTCGAGAATCGCGGCTTGCAGTCGGGTTGGGTTGTTGTAATTCATGAATGAGTCCTCAGGGGCTGTGCGGATGCAAGGTTGCAAGTTCGGGTTTCAAACGGTTGATGACGATCAGATTTCCAGCACTTCCATTTCCCGCAGCACTTCGCCGATGGCATCGACTGCGGCCTGCATGCCCGCGCGATCAACGTGACCGATGCAGCCGACGCGGAAGGTTTCGACCTGAGTCAGCTTGCCGGGATAGAGGATGAAGCCCTTGGCCTTGACCCGCTCGTAGAAGTCCTTGAACTGGTATCGAGCATCTCGCGGCGCATGGAAGGTCACAATGATCGGCGCCTGAATGTCCGCAGGCAGGAAACTGCGCAGACCCAGTTCGGCCATGCCGTCGATCAAGGCCTTGCAGTTGTCGGCGTAACGCACGTTGCGAGCGGGCAGGCCGCCTTCTTCCCTGTATTGCAGCAGTGCTTCGTGCAGCGCTGCGACCACGTGGGTCGGCGGGGTGAAACGCCATTGGCCGGTCTTGGCCATGTAGGTGTACTGGTCGTGCAGGTCCATCGCCAGCGAGTGGGAATTACCCGCTGCGGCGTCCAGCGCCTCTTTGCGCGCGAAGACAAAGCCCATGCCCGGCACGCCCTCAAGGCACTTGCCGGACGCGGCGATCAAGGCGTCGAAAGGGATTTTCGCGGCGTCCACTGGCAGCGCGCCGAACGAGCTCATGGCGTCGATGATCAAGCGCTTGCCGAAACGGGCGATGACCTCGGCGATTTCCGGCAGCGGGTTGAGGATCCCGGTGCTGGTTTCGCAGTGAATCAACGCCACGTGAGTGATGCGCGGGTCGGTCTGCAGCATGGTTTCGACATCGGCGGCGGTGGTGGGCTGGTCTTCAGCGGTTTCGAAGGTACAGAAATCGCGCCCCAGTACTTCACAGATCTTCGCCAGGCGTTTGCCATAAGCACCGTTGATCAGCACCAGCACCTTGCCGTCGCGAGGAACAAGGGTGCCGATGGCCGCTTCCACCGCGAAGGTGCCACTGCCCTGCAAGGGCACGCAGCGGTGGGTTTCGTGGCCATTGATGATGTCCAGCAGTTGCCAGCAGAGGCTGGCGGTGAGTTGGTTGAAGCGGTCATCCCACGAGCCCCAGTCCACCATCATCGCCTGGCGGGTACGGGCGGAAGTGGTCAGCGGGCCGGGAGTCAGCAGGATCGGTTGGGCGATGCTCATGGGGGTGTCCTCGAAGCGTCAGGGGATCGGAAGCGACGGGGATACGTTGACCTTCGGCCAGCCATCAATCAAATTGCTTGTTGTTATCCGAACTATAAGTCAGGCCGATAGCCATGAACCTGTTTCAACTCCGTGCGTTCGACGCCGTTGCCCGCGAAGGCAGCTTCACCAGAGCCGCTGCCCGCCTGTTTATCAGCCAGCCGGCCGTGACCGGGCACGTCAAGGCGCTGGAGGATCACTATCAGATCACCTTGCTGCGGCGCACCGCACGACGGGTGGAACTGACAGAGGAGGGGATCAAGCTGGCGGCGATCACCCGAGCAATGTTCGGCATGGCCGAGGAGGCTCAGGCGTTGCTGGAGGCCAATCGGCAATTGCTGACCGGGCGTCTGGAAGTGGCGGCGGACGGACCGCACATGGTCATGCCGATGCTGGCGCGGCTGCGGGCAAAGTTTCCGGGCATCACGGTCAACCTGCGGCTGGGCAACGCGCAGGAAACCCTGGCCGCACTGGTGTCCGAGCACGCCGACGTGGCGGTGCTGACCGAGGTCGAGTCGCGCAAGGGGATGTACCTGCAAAACCTGGCGCAGTCGCGGATCTGCGCGCTGCTTCCGGCCCGGCATGCATGGGCAGACGAACAGGACATTGCGGTTGAACGCCTGCATCAGCAGATCATGGTGCTGCGCGAACCGACGTCGATCACCCGGCGCACCTTTGATGAAGCCTGTGTATTGACGGCGATTCAGCCTCGGGTGCTGCTGGAGCTCGACAGCCGCGAAGCGGTGACCGAGGCGGTGGCGGCAGATCTGGGGATCGGCATCGTTTCCTCTGTGGAAGTCGGCCATGATCCGAGAATTGTCGCGGTACCGCTGACCGGCGAAGGTCTGCTCAATCAGCATTTCATCGGTTGCCTGGAGCGACGGCGGGAGTTGCGATTGATCAAGGCGTTTTTTGAGCTGGCTGTGATTTGAACCGCGGCGCAAGGATTTCAGTGCGTCAGCGCTTCATTCACCATCTCCAGAAACGTCGCCACCACCCGCCGCGAACTCTGCTCGGGCAGGCACACCAGGGTTTCGGTCATGCGCCGGGTGCAGTCCAGAATCGGCAGGGCGATGACCCGTGAATCCGAGCCGAACTCGGCAGCCGAGACCACCCCGACACCTATCCCCACTACCACCGCCTCCCGCGCCGCCTCACGTCCTTCCACCTGAATCGCCGGGCGAATCTTCAAGCCCAGGCGGTTCATTTCTTCCTCCATGACCTGTCGTGTCACCGAGCCGGGTTCGCGCAACACCAGCGGCGTGTCATGCAGGTCTGCCCAGTTGATGGAGTCCCTTGTCGCCCAAGGATGACTCAACGCCACGAAGGCCACGAACGGATCGCTGCGCAGGGGGATTGAAAGCAACCGGTCGTCGCTGACGTCCCGTCCGAGCAATGCGAGATCCGCCTGATAGTTGAACAGCCGATGCAGCGATTCGTCGGTGTTGCCGGTTTCTATTTTCACCGTGATGCCTGGGTAGCGTTCGCAGAATCGTGCGATCTGCGGCAACACGTGGACTGGCGCATCCACTGCCAGTGTCAGGCTGCCGCTCTGCAGCGAGCGTGAATCCTGGAGCAATTCTTCGGCTTCCATTTCCACCGCGAACAGTCGCTGAGTGATCCCCAGCAAGCGCTCGCCGAGGTCTGTGAGCTTCACCGAACGTTTGTTGCGATGGAACAACATCACGCCGTAGCGCTCTTCGAGCTTGCGCACCTGGTCGGAAATCGCCGGCTGAGTGAGGAACAGCCGCTGGGCGGCGACTGTGAAGCTGCCGTGCTGGGCAACCGCGTGGAAGGCCTTCAACTGGGCATGGGATACCGACATGCATTCACCTCTTACAAGTTGAGCTTATATTTGAAATACGATAAATCGATTTCACTTATTAGTCTGCACTTGCTTTTATCCCCTTCAGCCCGAACGACAGTTGTGACCCGACTCACCGGTCGAGGCCATGAGCGACCGCGCAGGCGTTGTGTGCACGCTTCACCTGCGCGGCGACTCATCTGACCATTCGTAGCCCTTCAAAAAGGCTGCGGATGCAGTGCTTACACCAATAAGAACACAGGCGTTATTTCCTTGATTTCTGCCGGCACACTCAAACCCGAGGTCAGATCCAATGAGCAATTCCATTGCAACCATCAAGCGTTGGCGCGTGCAGATTTTCGCCATTACCTGGCTAGCCTACGCTGCGTTCTACTTCACCCGTAAAGCGTTCTCGGTCGCCAAATTGGGCATCGCCGAAGACCCGAGCTTTCATCTGGACAAGATGGCCATGGCCAACATGGACGCCATCTATCTGGCGGCCTATGCGGTCGGCCAGTTCACCTGGGGCATGCTCGCCGACCGCTTCGGCCCGCGAGTGGTGGTGCTAGGTGGCTTGCTGATTTCCGCCGGCGCGGCGGTGGTCATGGGCAGTTTCGCCACGTTGCCGATTTTCGCCACCTGCATGTTGATTCAAGGCTTGGCGCAGTCCACCGGTTGGTCGGGGCTGTGCAAGAACATCGGTGCGTTCTTTCCGGCGATCCAGCGGGGCAGGGTGCTCGGGCTGTGGAGTTCGTGCTACGCCTTCGGTGGGCTGGTGGCCTCGCCATTCGCGGGTTGGTGGGCGTACGACCTGATCGGCACCTGGCACGCGGCGTTCTTCTCCAGTGCCGCGGTGGTGGCGCTGGTTGCCGTGCTGTTCTTCATCTTTCAGCGCAACACGCCGGAGGATGTCGGGTTGCCTGCGGTGGAGCCGGAACCCGAACTCAGCGCGGCAGAAATCGACGCACAGAAGGGCATGAGCATCTGGACCCCACTTAAGGAAATCCTGCGTAATCGCACGGTGCTGACGCTGGGGCTGGCGTACTTTCTGCTCAAGCCTGCGCGTTACGCGATTCTGCTGTGGGGGCCGGTGATCGTTTTCGAACAGATGCCCAGCGTCGGCAAGATCGGCGCAGCCATTGTGCCGACGTCTTTTGAATTGGCAGGCTTGCTGGGGCCGGTCCTCATCGGTCTGGCCTCGGACAAACTGTTCGGCGCCCGCCGCATGCCGGCCTGTGTGCTGAGTCTGGTGGCGCTGACCGTTGCCTTGGGTTTTTTCATGGGGGCGATGCACACCGGCAGTGTGCTGTTGGTGGTCGCTTTGCTGTTTGTCATGGGGCTCACTCTGTACGGACCGGACTCGATGATCAGCAGCACCGCCGCCATCGATTTCGGCACCGCGAAGGCTGCTGCGACCGCATCGGGTTTCGTCAATGGCTGTGGTTCGGTCGGCGCAATACTGGGTGGTTTGCTGCCGGGTTATTTCGACACCGTTACGGTGTTCATCGTGTTTGCCGGCTGCGCGATGTTCTCTGCCGTGGTGCTGTTGCCGCACTGGAACAGCCGACCCGCAGTCATCGAGTCATCCGAAGAGCAATCGCCGGTGCAGGACTTGAAAGCCTTGCGCACCTGATTGGCGGTACCCGTTCGCGGCGTTGTAACGACCCCAGTAAAACCGAAAAATCGCGCTGCATGTGCTGCGTTATGTAGCGCAACCGGTGCGGTTTTTCTGCATACGCTCCTTGGCATTGGTACCCGGAAACGACGAACCGTCGGCCCCGGGCGATTCATGCAAAAGGAGCTTTCATGCCCACCACTGATCCTGTTTATTTCCATCCGGCGTCGCTCAGGTTGCGCTACATAGCGGCCGTTAAGGATGCCCTTCGCGACAAGCGTATTGATGGCGAAGAACGAACCTGGCTGTTATCGCTCATTCGCTCGACGGCCGCTGACGACCCTGATCCCGTCAGGGTTGACCGACTGACCGCAGATATTGGGCCGTTGAGACCGTTCGAGCTTTCGGCAAGTCTGGTGCTCAGTCATGACCATCCCGGCAACGGCCGAGTGTTTCTGTTTTCTCTGGAACACGGTATCGAAGCCTTCGCGGATCGTGAGCTGCTTCGGCGTTCGCTATGCGCGCGCTTCGCAGGCGATGACGACAGCACGGTGTTCGAGGCTGAGAAGGTTGAGGGTGACCCGTTCAAGGCTCAGATGTACGCAATCATCGATCGGCAGGTCGATCAGCTCGGCCAGTTGACCGATCAGTTGCGCTCGACGCCAACCTTGTACGACGCCGCGACCACATCGATGGCTCGTCAATTGCGCGAGCGCTTCCCGAAAGCGTCCATCGATCCAGAGGTGCATTTGTTGCAGGTGGTGGCTGATTCGAATACCGATGACGACCTGTTTCCTGTCACTCAGACCCTGGCGCAGACCGCGTTCGACGAGTGCTGCAATGTGCAGATGACGGAGGGCTACAAGCGACGGTTTCTCGATGTTCAGGGCCAGCTCGCCAGCGTTGCGGACAGCGCATTGTTTTCCCGGGCACTGACCGACGCCACCGACGGGGTAGACGAGCAATACGCGAACCTGCTCGAAGCGTTCTGGAAGGGCTCTTGGGATGGGAAACTCAGCCGCCGCGATCTGGCGGTCGACGCATTTTCAGGCAGCGTGCGACGTGAACTCTATCGTCTCTGGCACGACGGTGATCTGGACCCGAACAGCGCCCGGACCTTATTGCCGTTGTTGCCGTCGGCACCGGGAAATCAAACAACGAACACGCTCTGGCGTTGCAGTCAGATGCTGTTGAAGATCGGTGCCAGTGCCCATTTTCCGCTGGCAGGGTCTTTCGTGATTCAGCCAACGGATGGCAGCGATCAATCGCTGCTCTGGTTTTCTCCGGAGCACAAGCTGCTCAGTTTCACCAACCTCGCTGTCTTTACCACTTTTCTTGAATCGGTTGAGGGCCGCGAACAGCTGAAGCCTGCGCTGGCCTTGCAAAATCAGTGGGATTTGCTGGCCGAAGGGCAATGGCACATCAAGCTCAGGGAAGTCCGCGGTTCGGCGGCAGGCGATTGTGTCGATTCAATCATTGCGCTGCAGGCACGCAATTTGTTGTACGTGACGGGATTGCCCTGCGCGCCTGAAGAAACCATGACCATGATCGATGATGCGCTGGACGTGCGTCAGCTTCTTGATCCGCGACAGGCACAGTTCAGTGCCGGGCGCTGGCGCAAGCAGACGGCGTTCGATTTCAAAGAGGTCTGGAGCCGCCCCGAAGTCCAGGATTCGAATCCGCCTCGAAGGCCGGACTCGCCGAGCGAGAGTACCCCGACAAGCCTGAGCGAATCGGACAGCGATGCCGATATCCAGGAACCACTGGATACTCAGTGGATGGAATATGCGCAAGCGTTCGATGACCGCGCCGAACGCTTGCGAGCGCTCGACAACGTTTTGTTCGATTACGCCGAGCAGTCGCTGCAGCAGTATGTCTGTGTGCTGGCCAGCGACCCGGTGCCCGTGGGTGAAATTCAAGTCCAATGGCTCGAATCGGCCCCCGTAGATACCTCCGACGTGGAGACGTCTGTGGTTCCCGTGAGCGAGGGGCAGCGACTGGTCTCCATTGGCCTGGTTGCCTTGCTGCTGGAGTGTGTCAGTGGCCATCGCTCTCAGGTCCTTGGAGCCAGCGCGCGCGTGCTGGTTGATTCGGCGGTGATGCCGGGGCACGTCGGGGTCGAACTGATCAATCACATGCTCGACAAGCTCGTGCCGACGTTCATCGAGCGCTATGTGCAGCGGTTCGCGGCCTCACAAGGCCAATGTCAGCGCCTGGGCAAGTTGAATCTGCCGGCAAGAGATTCACAAAGCCTGCGCGAGGAGGCTATTTGCCTCGATCTGGCGTTGGCGATCCGACAGGGGAAGATCGGCAGCGTGGCCATCGAGATGGCCCGCCAGGTCATGAACCGGCCTCAGCGTACTTTGCGCACAGCATTGGGCGTACCGCTGATTGAAGCGTTTTGCGTGTCGCTTTCCTACGACGGGCGTTCGCAAGCCATGCTTTGCGATGTGCTGGTCCTTGGGCAACCTCTGGACCAGAACGAGCCGTTGATGCTGTGGCAGGGTGCGGTGGGCTGGCGCTCATTCTCCTCGATCGAGCAACTGCAAGACACCTTGCAGCGTGAGCTCCATCGAACGGAGGCTGACCGTTGGCTGAACCTTTTGAGCACTGGTGATCGCATCCTCTTGCACAGCCATTTGATCAAGGCGTCTGGCAATGAGGTGACAGTACAACTGACGAAAATCGAGGGGCATGCGATCAAGGCCCTTGAGCAGAATGCCTTGTATCGCAAGCAACAGGATCTGCGGCAGCTTTGCCTGCAAGCCCGGCGTTGCCGTTTCGAGGCCGGTCTGTTCAGACGCCTTGCCACTCAAGGCGAATTCGACGTGCTGCTCGCCAATCTGCTCGACGGGTTGTCGGTACGAATTGAGAACACTGTCTTTGAAGCCATGTTGCCGGAATGGGTCGAGCTGGCATCGGTCGCCGACCTGAAGCGTTACTACGAGATTTTCACTCGGTTGTACCTGAGCCCCGACGGTACCAGGGATTTTCTGTTCGATATTCCGTCGATGCGCGATTACGCACGCGAACGGTTGGTCAATCAGTTGAGCAAGGATTTTCCGACGCAGGCGTTGAATATCAATCAGATCAAGGTGATCGCTCGCCGTTATGTGACGGGTTTTCCGGTACCGGAGAATTCTCTGACTTTTATCCCGGCTGCAACCGACAAACGCAGCCAATCGCTGGTCGACTACGCGATCAATCGTTTCGTCGATATGCAGGATGCCGCCCTGAGTATCGAGTCGGCCCGGCAGCCTCAGGCTGTACGTTTGCTCACCCCTGACTACTTGCGAGAGTTGGTCAAAAAACTGGATGTCGGCGCCGGTTATGTCGCGTTGCTGCGTAAGGCATTGAGGCCGGGTGAAGCGGATTACACCACACGTAAACGCCTGTTCATCCAGCAATTGCCTGCGACGCAACTGGCTCTGGCCTTGCCGGATAAGGTCAAGGGCAGGATCAGTGCGCAGGGTTACGACTTCATCGCCAGCGTGTTCGACATGCCTGATGGTATCGCCCGGGAATCGGTGGGCGGCGTCAAGGTCATTCTGAGCCCGCTGAAAATGGTGTTCGATGAGGGGGTGACTCCGGATCTGGTCGCTGGCGTTTATCTGATTTGCCCGGCCGACCCCGACACCGGTCCGGTGCTGTTGTATGCGATCAACCATCCGCCGTTCACGTTTCGCGAGTACAAAAATCAGGCAACGTTGCTGGACGCTATCTGCATGGATCGATCGTTGCAGAGCTTGTTGTTCGAGCGCCTGGATCCGGAGGTGCGAGCGCGCTATGTCCATCGTGCAAGCATGGAGTCGCATGTGCCGTTTTCACTCGGGCTTTACTACTTGCCGATCCGTGCCCCGGGACCGGTTACCGTCGAGATCGAGGAGATCACCGGCAACTCCTTGCTCTATCTGTTCAGCGGTACCGTCAAGTTACTGCTGGACATGGGGATTTCCAACTCGGTGACCAACGAACAGTCTGATCACGCGGGGAGGGTGTTTCTGGCAAAGCTGGTTCTGGGCCAGGCGCTGACACTTTTACCCAGAAGACTGGCCGCGTTGGTTTCGCTCTGGCAGACCCGCACGTTGTTTCAAGCATCGGCTGTTTCGGTTTCCGGACACCGCTGGGGCGAGGCGCTCTCGGAATTCACTGCGGCATTGGGCGTCATGGCGACGGCCCGCGAGCAAGCGATCGAAGATGAGCAAGTCAGCAGCGAATCCGGCCCCACCATCGACGAGCGGGAACGCGTGCCGTTGACCTATTCCTGGCGCGGTACCGCGTTGACCGTCGAGCAACGGATCAGGCTGCAGCAACTGGAGGCGCAAAACGTCGCCTTGACGGAGATGCACCATGACGCTGCCCTCAACGTCTATAGGGGAAAACAGAACGACACACCTTATGCGGTGGTCGACGGCAAGGTTTATCAAATCAAACGCCCGGAACGGGACGGCAAGTGGATGATCGTGGGGCCTGATGGTTCGAGCGGCCCTCGAGTCTCACTCGACCACAGTCAGCGCTGGCAACTGGATCTGCAGATGGGACTTAGAGGCGGGGGAGGGGTGATCAGTACTGCCAAGGCTTCGGTAGCGTTATCCGTGGCTGAGCAGGAACTGTTGGTAGAAGCCAGCGGTATGCCCGAGATCCGCCAATTGTATCGCCCGAGGGCCAGATGCATCAGGCAGGCACATTCACAGGCCAAGCGATACCTTAAAACCGGTCTGGATAACCTGCATGCCTATGGGCCGAACGCTGCTCTGGACCCCCAGGTGAACCGCATCATCGGCGATTTTTTCGGTACCTCCAGTCCGTCCGTGGCGCTTCTGACAGAAATCCAGCGGGCGATAACGAATTTGCTAGGCGCCCTCACGGATGCTTCGCTCTCGCCGTGGTCATCGCCGCGCTTCGTGGTTGGTACCATTCGACCAGGCCGTGATCGTCCGGTCGCATTCGTGATGCCGTCGGATCCAAGACAGCGCATATTTCTCACGGATCTGTTCTTCAACATCCGTCGATTTCGTGTGACGCCTGCTGCGGCCGCGCAGGGATTCGATCAAGCCGTCCATTACCGGGCAGGCACATTGATCCATGAGCTGTCACACCTGGTGCTCGATACCAAGGACATCGCTTATCTCGATGCGCCGGCGCCGTATCCGGACCTGCTGCGGAACAATACGGCTGCGAATCTCGGCAATCGAATCGCGATCGAGCGCCTTCATAACGAGGGGCTATCGCATCAGACACCCGCAAATGAGCTGTTCACCGTTGTGGAAAATCACGTCACGCGTGATCTCGAACCCAAGGACAAGATGGGGTTTCGTGCCATTTTGCGCATCACCGGCACCAGTACCCTGGCCGAGGCGCGGGCCGTATTCTTCTCCGATACCGTCAAGCGCAGCGAAGTGATGCTCAAGAACGCGGACTCTTTGACACTGTTGATCCTGCGCCTGGGAAGACAGAGTTTTGTGACGCCCGGTCCGTTAACGACAGGAGGCTGAGGGCCCGCGAGTGAATCCGAAATTCTGCTCTTGATGTGCAGCGTTATGTAGTGCAACACCGGCAGCAGTTCTCCATACGCTCCTTGTTTATCGAAGCCCAGAACCGGTCGTGTGCCGGTAGGGGCAATTCATGAACAAGGAGTTTCCATGTCGACTTCTGCGGTTGCCTATTTCCATTCTCTTTCTCTGAAACATCGCTATCTCGACGAACTTGGCTATGCGTCGCGAAGCAAGCGTCTTGCAGCTCACGAGTCGTCCTGGCTGCAGACTCTGATTTATCCGCCCGAACCCGGCGATCCCGATCCGGTACGGGTCGATCGTATTACCCTTGAAGAGGGGGCGATCAGACCCTTCGAACTGGCGGGCGCGTTGTTACTCAGCCACACCCTGACCGATGACGCGACGGTCTACCTGTATTCGCTGACCAACGGCTTCGAGGTCTTCGAGAATCGTCATGCGCTATTGGCGCAATTGCAGAATCGGTTCGCAGGCGGGGATGCCAACGGCGTGTTCGAAGACGAAAGAATCGATGGCGATCCGTTCCAGGCGCAAATGTTCGAGATCATCGATCAGCAAGTTGACCTAGTGACTCAGTTGACTGCGCAACTCAAGCTGACCCCGACGTTGGCAGATGTGGCGACTGCGTCGATCACCGCCGAGCTGCGCACGGCCCTTCCCTATATGCCGGTCGACCCTCGGAGCCATTTGCTGCAGATCGTTCCTCAATCCGACGTCGACGCCTCCTCGATTCTGCTCACTCAGACCCTGGCACAAGCCGCGTTCGACGACGCGTGCAAGTTGCCGAAGGCAACAGGTTTCAGGCGAAGGTTTCTCGACGCTCAGGGTGCGCAGGTCAAGGCTAGCGATGCTGCATCGTTCACCCAGGCGTTCGACTATGCCGTTGCGGGTTTGCCTGAGCTCTACACCGATCTGCTTGGAGCGTTCTGGGACGGCGCATGGAGCGATCGTCGAACGCGTCGTGATCTGGCGGTCGAGACGTTCAATAGTAGCGTCAGGCGCGAGCTCTACGGTATGCGCAGTGACGACTCGGTGAGAATGAGCAGGCTCAAGACATTGTTGTCACCGCTGCAACCGACATCCCGCCATGTGCCAGATGACAGTCCCGCGCGCTGCGCAAGGCTGGAGGTCAAGGTCGGTGACAGCGCTGGCTGTTCGCTGGCGGGAACGTTCGTCATACAACCTGGAATGGGCGACGATCGCTCGTTGCTGTGGTTTTCACCGTCACATCGATTCGTAGGTTTTGACGATCTGGCGTCATTGACTGCGTACCTGACAACGGCTCAGGGCCGCGAGCAATTGCGGCCTGCATTGGCGATCGAGGACCAGCCGCTGCTGCGCAGGCAAGGTCCGCTGCGGGTTGAACTGCGGCACGTGACCACGCCGTTGTGCGCCGATCGTGTCGATTCGATCCTGGCGTTGCAGGCGCGAAATCTGAGCTATGTACTGGGGCTCAGCTGTGCCCCGGAAAACAGGATGGCGCTGGTCGACGATGGCCTGGACATTCGTCTGTTGTTGGATCCGCGACAATTGCAGTTCAGCAGCAGGCGCTGGCATCCAGAGGCGTCCTTCGATTTCGCAGATGCCTGGCTGGCGCCGCCTGTCGCCACGCAACCGGGTACGTCTGCGGATGGAAGTGAAGTCGCCAGCCCGGTGACGTCAGACGCCGTCACTGGCAAGACGAGGAAAATGCCCGCGTCATGGAAAGAATGGGTCAATGTTCTCGAGTCACGTGCCGAGAGCCTACGCGGGCTGGACAATGTGCTGCTCGACCAGATTGAGCAGGTGCTGCTGGGCTATCTGTGCGTATTGGTGGATGGCACGGTATCGGCCAGGAACATCAAGGCGCAGTGGTTAGGACCGGTTCCCGTCGAAGCGACCGGCGCTGCCGTCGATTCCCCCCATGAGAGCGCGTCGAGGCCAGAGATTTCAAGGGACCTGGTGTCACTGCTGTTCGAAGCCGTCAGTGGTCATGGTCCGAGGATCCTGCCGGACGATGCTCACGTGCTGATCGGCGATGAGAGGCCGCGAGGGCGCATCAAGACTGAGCTGATCAATCACATGCTCGCCAAGGCTGTGATGAACTTTGAAGACCGTTATTTTGAAAGATTCAGGCAGTCACGCAGTGAACTTCAGCGTCAGGGCAAGCAGTATCTGCGGCCGGATGAGGAGTCGATCAGCTTGAGGGAGGACGCACTACGCCTGGATCTGTGGCTGGCGCAGCGGCTCAAACGTATCGATCACAATATGAACGCTATGGTCCGGCAAGTGCTGGACCGTCCTGTGCGTTCGCTGCGCACGGCATTGCCGGGACTCGCTGTCGAGGCCTATTCAGTGGTGGTGTCCTATGACGATGTTTCCCCGATCACCCTGACTGATGCCCTGGTGGTGATGCGACCCTTCAATCCGGATAGCCGCGTAATGCTTTGGTGCGGCGGATTTGGCTGGCGCAGCTTTGCCTCACTTGAGCATCTGCAGACTTTTCTGAAGTGCCAATTTCACACCGCTCAGCAGGAACATTGGCTGGAGCTGATGAGTGAGAATGATCGCCGTATGCTGCGCAAGCACCTGTGCAAAGAGTCCGATAACCAGGTGACGATTCTGCTGGACAGAATCGACGGGCATCTGGTCACTGCCTTGCAGCAATCGGTGGTCGACCGCCGCGCACAGGATCTGCGGCAGCTGATCTTGCGCGCTGAACGATACCGAATGGATGCCAGGCTGCTGACGCAGGTCGCACACACGACCGAACCCGACACGCAACTGGATACCCTGCTGGATGCGCTATGGGTAAGAATCGATGCCGCTCTGTTCGAGGCGCGACTCCCTTCATGGGTACACTCGGCGACGATTGCCGATCTCAATCTTTACAACGATATCTGGCGGCGATACTACCTGGCGAGCGAGGACGGCAAGGATTATCTGTTCGGCATTGCGTCCCTGGAGGACTATTCACGCCAAGGGCTGTTGAAACGGCTGAGCCAGGATTTCCCCGGACACCAGTTCGACCCGGACAAGATCATTGTGACGTCCAGGAGTTACACGCCTGCCCCGGTGCCAACCGGCAATACGCCTGGCTTGGTAGCTGCTGGAGCCAGTATTCATCGTGAGTCGCTGACTGCGTTTGCCGTCAACCGCTTTATCCAGTATCAGGGGGCGGTGGAGAGTGTCGAACCGCAGGGCCAGCCTCACGCGGCCGCACTACTGACCGATGACTACTTGAGGGCGCTGGTCAAAAGTCTGGATGTCGGGGCTGGCTACATGACCTTGCTGCGTAAGGCACTGTCGCCTGATGACCCAAGTTACGCGTTGCGCAATCGGCTTTTCGTCGAGCAGTTGCCACCCTTGCTGCTCGCAGTGGCGCTGCCGCAAAGAATCAAAGACAAAGACAGGGACAAATACAAGAAAGACGAGGAGGGCCCTCTGAGCGCCAAGGCGTTCGAGTTCATTTCCCAAGTGGTCGATATGCCGGACAGCGCCGCCCGGGAACCGATTGATGGCACCCATGTAATCCTCAGCCCACTGCAACTGGTGGCCGATGCGGGCATGGCACCGGACAGGGTAACGGGGGTGCACCTGATTTGCCCGTCTGATTGCGCAGCGGGACCCGTGGTGCTCTACGCGATGTATCACCCGGAATTCACGTTCCGTGAATACGAAAATGAGCAAGCGCTGATGGACGGGATCCGCGGCGACGAGTCCTTGCAGCGAATGCTTTTGCAGCGCCTTGAACCGCAAGCGCGCCGACGCTACGCCTACGGCGGATTCAACGAGCCGCACGTGCCATTTTATACCCAGGGTTTCGCGGTAACCCGACGCAAGCCGGGGCCGGTCACCGTAGCGCTTGCAGAGGTCACGGGCGATGCGCTGCAGTTTCTGTTCCAGGACACCCTCAGATTGCTGCTCGACATGGGTGTTGACAATACGGTGACCAATGATCAGGTCGATTGGGCAGGGCGCGCTTTTCTGGCGACATTGGGCCTTCAGCAGGCGTTGACTCTGTTGCCGGGCAAACTGGCAACGCTGATGACCCTATGGCAGAGCGAGTCTCTGTTCAGTGCCTCGGTAGCGTCGGTCTCGCACCATCGCTGGGGGGAGGGACTTTCCGAGTTCTCCGCAGCGCTGGGGGTCCTGATCACGGCCCGGCAGCAGACCATTGAGGAGCCGGTGTCGGGTGAGCCGGAAGGCGCGGGACCGGGTGACTTCGGAAATGAAGATGAAGAGCCATCGGCAACTTTTTCCTGGCGCAATACAACCCTGAATGCCGAACAGCGCTCCAGACTACAGCGCCTTGAGGCAAAAGGCGTCGCCATCGCCGAGATGCACCACGACGGTTTTCTCAACCAATACGTGGATCAGGCTGGCGTACGCTACGCAGTGGTGGAGGGCAAGGTCTACCAGGTCAGCGAAGATAAAGAGAACGGATTCTGGAGCATTGTCGGTGCGCACGGAGCGCCAGGTCCCAAGCTTGTGGCCGATGAGAAGCAGCGTTGGCGAATGGATCTGTCCCTGCGATTAAGGGGCGGGGGCCCTGTCGCCAGCAAATACCATGCAGTGCGCGCCGAATACAGTGCAGATGATGTGATGATTATCGAAGCCAGCGGTATGCCAGCCATTCGGCCGAAGTATCCCGACAAGGCAAGGCGCATAGCTGAGGCTCATCGTCAGGCCGAGCATTACCTTCAAAACTGTCTGGATAACCTCAACGTCCACCAGCGGGGCAAGGCCCTTGACGCACGGGTGACAGGGATCATTGGAGACTTCTTCGGCACTGCGCGGCCACGTCGAGATTTGCTGGTCAAAACCGAACGAACCATACGGACTTTGTACGATGCGATCTCGGATATTTCGCTGAAGCCTTTTACATCTCCCCGTTTCGTCGTTGGCATCAATAAGGCAGCGTATAGCGATGTGACGGCGTTCGTGATCAAGGCAGATCCGAAAAAACGCATATTTCTGACGGACCTGTTCTTCAAAGCGCCGAATTATCAGCTCACCCCCAAGGCAGTTAGCAGCGGATTCGTAGCCCCAAGGCACTTTCGCGCTGCGAACCTGATCCACGAGTTGTCGCATCTGGTCCTCGATACCCATGACATCGCGTATCTGGAGTCGATGGCGCCGTATCCGGATCTGCTGCGGGCGGATACCCCCTCCAACGCCTCGGTGCAGAGTCACATCCAGCTATTGCATCGTGCGCGGTTGTCCCCTCACGGCCCCCGACGTGAGCTTTTTACCCTTACGGAAAACGGCGTGCGAAGAGATATCACCCACGCCGACGAGCGTGGCCTCGAGACGATCTTTCGCATCACCCAGACGAGTGACCTGAGAGACGCGCGAGACGAGTTCATGACCGACGTCAAGAAACGCAGCGAGGTCATGCTCAGCAATGCCGACTCTGTTGCCTTGCTCGCCGTACGCCTGGGACGATACAACTACTCAGTGCCATAACCCGAGATCTTTGACGTCGCTGCAGAGCGGCAGCGGCGTCAGTGAATCCGAAATTCAAGTGTATGTGGGCAGCGTTATGTAACGCAGACGACAGACCGCTTGGCTCTACGCTCCTTGTCAACATTGCCCTGCCTGTCGGGTCCGGGCAGACCATGACCAAGGAGCTCTCATGTCCATTGCAACCCTTTCATACTTTCACAGCGGCCAACTCAGGCAGCGCTATATCAATGAACTCGATGCAGCGCGACAGGAGGGGCGTGTTCACGCCGATGATGACCTGTGGCTGAAACGCGTCACCCTCTTGTCGAGTGCTGCCGACCCGGATTCTGTAAGGGTTGAGCACCTTACCGGCAATGAGTCCCTCCAGCCTTCAGAGCTCGCGGCAGCGCTGGCTGTCAGCCGTCCGCTGGTCGAGGGCTCGCGGTCTTACCTGTTCACGCTGGCCAACGGGTTCGAGATGTTCTCGGATCGGCAGGCACTGACAGCATCAGTTCGGGCAAGGTTTGGCGAGGGAAACGCCACTGTGTCGTTTGAAGAAAAACAGATCGAAGGTGACCCATTCCAGTCGCAGATGCTGGCGATCATCGACCAGCAGGTTCAGCTCGTGGGGACGCTGACTGACCAACTGAAACGGATCCCGTCGCTGTTCGAGGCCTCCACTGCTTCCCTCGCGAGGCAGATGCGCAAGACCTTGCCGGAGTATCGGGTGGATCCCGGAACTCATTTGCTGCAGATCGTCGGTGAGGCAAAAGGCGACGTCGAATCCGCATTGGTGACTCAAACCCTGGCGTCGGCCGCTCTGGACGAATTTTGCAACGTGCAGATCGAGGAGGGCTTCGAGCGGCGTTTTCTGGATAACGAAGGCAATCCGGTCAGTGCTGACGACGCACGATTGTTTGCGCGGGCACTACGCAAGGCGGCAGAGGGAGTCGCAGGACGCTACGCAGAGTTGCTCGCCGACTTCTGGGGTTCCAGCGGGGGCGGTGAATTATCGCGCCGTGACCTCGCCGTCGAGACGCTGCTCAACGGGCTGCGCAGCGATATCTATTGCCACCGTGACAGTGGCAAATTCGATTCGCAGTGGCTAAAACGGCTACTGACGTTGGTGCAAGCGGATTCGGATGATCTGGCGCAGGGCAGCCGGCCGCGTTGCGAAAGCCTGAGCATCATGATCGGCGATAGCGACTGGTATCCACTGGCGGCAACGTTCGTGGTGCGAACCGGAGCCGACGACGATCATTCGTTGCTCTGGTTTTCCCCGAACCACACCCTGACCCTGTTCAAGGATGCCTCCACGCTGAGCGCGCTTTTCGCAACCGAGGCAGGCAAGAATCAGATTCGTCCGCTGCTGGCGCTGGAAGATCAGGCCGTGCTGCAGCAAGAAGGGGTGATGCGGGTCAGTCTGAAGCCGATCGACGGACCTCTGTTCGCCAACCGGGTCGACTCCATCATCGAATTGCAACAAAGCAATCTTGCCTATGTGATGGGCTTGTCGCCTGTTCCTCGAGAGGCGAGCGCGAGGATCGACGATGCGCTCGACATTCGTCAGCTTCTCGACCCTCGGCAGCTGCAACTCACGGCTGGACGCTGGCGCCGGGATGCGCCGTTCGAATTTCATGAGGTGTGGCTCAAGTCTCCCGCGGGCGAAGCGGTTCGGTCGGCGACAGCGAGCGAGGAGGGCCAGCAGGACGACGCGGCTCGTCACGTCCCCTTGAAGATGACGTTGTCCGCTGCCTGGAAGGACCTGGCGCAAGACTTCTATTCCAGATTCGACCGTTTGCAAGGGCTGGACAATGCGCTGCTCGATCATGCACAGCAAGCGTTGCAACGATACATCTGTGTATGGCCGGGTGGTGCGGCAAGAACCAGCGACATCGAGGTGAGTTGGGTCGAGTCTGTTTCGGACGATCTTTTCAGCGTTGAGACCTACGCCGTACCGACGGCTCCGGGGCAGGCGAGGGTTACGATGAAACTGACCTCATTCCTGCTTGAGGCCCTCAGTGGCCATCGGTCGAGGCACCTGGCAGCAGATGCGCAGATTCTGTACCAGTCCTGGACAGTCCGGGGAGATATATCCCTCAGCGTTTTCAACCATATGCTGGACAAGGTCGGCAGGTCTTTCACCGATCATTACATCGAACACTTTCGGCAATCGAGGGGCGGTGTTCAACGGCAGGGCGACAGACAGGCAAAACCGCACGCAGAAGCATTTGAGTTGCGACAGGATGCGATGCGTCTGTTCCTGACTCTGGCGAAAAGGCATGCCAGTACTGATGCACCGGCCGTCATGCTGGTTGAGCAGGTGCTGGATCGCCCCGTACGCGCATTGAGGGCGAACTTCGGTTTGTCCATGACTGAAGCATCCCTGGTTTCGGTGTTGTGGAACGACAATGCGTCAGCCGTGTTCTGCGACACCCTGGCAGTGACGCAGCCCCACGATCAGAACAGCCCTGTGGTGCTCTGGAACGGTGAGAGGGGCTGGCGACAGTTTGCGTCCCAGGAGCAGATGAAACAGGTGTTGCTGCGCGAGCTGCAACACACTCACCCCGAGCGCTGGCTCAAACGGTTGGGGGAGCGAGACAGCAGGTTGCTGCGTGCTCGCCTGCTGGAAGCGTCTGGCAATGAAATACGGATCGAGCTGGAAAGGATCGATGGTCACGCCATCGAAAGGCTCCAGGAGATTATTTTCGAACGCCGCGAACAGGATCTGCGGCAACTCGCCAGCTTCGCCTCGCGTTGTCGTCTCGAGGCGGGTCTTTTTCAGCGACTGGCAGGTGAATTCGAAGCTGATCGGCAGCTCTCGGGTGTGATCGGCAGATTGTCCGTGAGGATTTCGAATCGGCTCTTCGAAGAAAAAATGCCGGCATGGATGAAAACTGCAAGCGTTCCCGACCTGAAGCGTTTTTATCAGATCCTTCGACGTCTCTACCTGGCACATGAAGATGGCAAGAACTTTTTGTTCGGTCTCCCCACATTAAAGGCCTATGCGCGCGAGCAACTGATGAGAAAACTGGAGGAGGATCACAGCGGTCAGTTGCTTGATCCCGACCAGATACACGTTCATTTACGCCACGACCTGACGTCACCCCCACCGGGTCCCGGTGCTCTGGGCCTGGGCAGCACGGGGGAGTACTACACTGAGTCATTGACTGACTATGCGATCAATCGGTTTTCGGATAAACCATTCGGGACCCTGGGATTTTCCTCGATAGATTACCCGCAAGTGGCGACCGAATTGACCGAAAACGGTGTTGTGTCCCTGGTCAGAGGTCTGGATGTGGCAGCGGCTCACGCCTCGATGCTGCGGGAGGCATTTTCACCGCAAGCTGCCAATTATGGTGAGAGAGTCCGACTTTTCAGCGCCCAATTGCCGCCGAGACTATTGGTGGAAGCCTTGCCGAAACGACTTCAGAACGAGTTGACCGAGCAGGCGTACGACTTTATTTCAGCAATAGTCGAGATGCCCGATGCCACTGCCCGCCGTCCGGTAAAGGGTGTTCAGGTGATGCTTAGCCCGTTGCAACTTCGTATCGGCGGTCGACCCGAACTGCATGCGATCCCAGGGGTTCACCTGATTTGCCCCGCGGTTGAGGAAGGGCCGATTGTTGTGTTGGTGATGTACCACCCCGACCTGATATTTCTCGAGTACTCCAGTCGACGAGAGCTGCTGAAGGACCTTCGCAACAATCGTGCATTGCAGAAAATGCTCGCGGCACGGCTGGAAACGCATGTTCGTGCGCACAGCATCCCACCGCCGGGCGATATTGGCGAGACAGTCGAGGGGCTCATGCATATCTCGCAAGCGTTATTCAATACGCCCAAACCGGTGACCTTTGAGATCAAGGAAGTCAAAGGTAATGCGCTGTCGTTTCTGCTACAGGACACCGTCGACATTTTGCTGCATGTCGAGGCGTCCAGCGTAACGACTAACGAGCAGGATGATCAGGCAAGCCACGGCTTTTTGATGTCCCTCTTCCAGCAGCAGTTGCTGGCCCTCGCGCCAGGTCGGCTTGGAGTTTCGGTAGGGGCCTGGCAGGCCCGCTACCAGATCAGTGACGGCGTGGACGCGACGATCGGGCATAAGTGGGGTGAGGCACTGGCAGACTTCACTGCGGCGCTGGGTCTTCTAACGACCTTTGGGCCGCTGGGAAACGCAAACCACTCGCTCAAACAAGAGTCGGTTGAAAAGTCGGGTGGCGACTTGTCTTCGTCTCCTTTGAGTGCGGATTCTGTCCTCCAGGCGTTCTCGCCCCCTCCCTTTTCCTGGCGCAATGCCTCTCTGAGTCCCGAGCAACGTATGCGTTTGCAAGCACTGGAGGCGCAGGGTGTGGCGTTGAGCGAGATGCGATATGACGACGAGCTCAAGCTATACATCGGCAACGACAGTTCAAAATACGCGATGGTAGATGGAAAGGTATATCAGGTCCGGGAATCGGGTGATGGCACTCGGATTATCGTCGGGCCGGGAGGCACCAAAGGCCCGAAACTGAGGTATGACAGTCAAGGGAAATGGGAGGTCGACCTGAGTCTGCGTCTCAAAGGCGGGGTGGGTGCAGACTTGCTTGCCGCGGAGGAAGTTAAATCTCAAAGCAGGGCCGCGAAACAGCTGATCGTTGAAGTCAGCGGCATGAAAGATATCCGTCTCAGATATCCCGCACATGCCGAGGAGATCGAGGCGGCGCACCATAATGCCACCCTTTGTTTGAGAAACAGTTTGAGCAACCTTAATGCGCATCAACGCGGGCGCGTTGTGGACCCTGGCGTCATGGATATCATTGGCAGCTTCTTCGGTACCTCCATTCCTGACCAAGAGCTGCTGAAGGAAATTCGTGTATCGATTGAACGCTTGCTCGACGCTTTGCTGGATGATTCGCTGAATCCCGCAAATTCGACGCGCTTCATAGTGGCGACGAATCGGCTGGGGAGTGATGCGGTTGCTCTGGTCGATCCGAAGGACCCGTTGGACCGTATATACCTGACGGAAAAATTTTTTAACCCACGGCCCTATACTCTCAAGCCGCAAGCCGAGGGGTTTGATCAGCACACGCATTTCCGGGCTGCAACGCTGATCCACGAACTGTCGCACCTTGTGCTGAAAACCGAAGATATGGCTTATGTGGAGAGCGCAGCGCCTTATCCGGATCTGTTGCCGACGACCCCTGCCTACAAGCTGAGAATCAAGGACGCGCTCATGCGCACGCAGAATGGCGGATTGTCTCACCTGACTCCCAGAGACGAACTGTTCATGGTCCCTGATGAAAACGGGCATCCCCGTGATGCTGTGGACGAGGACGAGGTTGGCGTCAGTGAGTTTCTGAAGCTCACCCGAACGACGAGCCTGGCCGAAGCCCGCCGAGTATTCCTCTCCGACCCGCACCTGCGCAGCAGCGTCATGCTCAAGAATGCCGACTCGCTGACATTGCTGATCATGAAACTGGGACGAAATGACAATGCGCCGCCGAACCCATGACGAGCCCGGCGTCGTGGCTTTTTACAGCGCGTAATGCCGCAATTCGCGGGCGATCAGCAGACGCTGGATTTCGCTGGAGCCTTCGTAGATCTGGGTGATGCGCGCGTCCCGGTAATATTTTTCCACCGGGTAGTCTTCCAGATAGCCGTAGCCGCCGTGGATCTGCACCGCCTTGGAACAGACCCACTCGGCCATCTCCGAAGCGAACAGCTTGGCCTGCGAGGCCTCCGACAGACAGGGCCTGCCCGCCGTGCGCAGTCGCGCGGCGTGCAGCACCATCAGCCGTGATGCGTTGATGCGGGTGTGCATGTCGGCCAGCAGATTGGAGACGCTTTGATGCTCGATGATCGGCTTGTCGAACTGCACCCGCTCCCGCGCATAAACCAGTGCGGCTTCGAACGCGGCGCGAGCGATGCCCAAGGCCTGGGCGGCGATGCCGATGCGACCGCCTTCCAGGCCCGAGAGGGCGATCGACAGGCCCTTGCCGCGCTCGCCCAACAGGCTGGACTCGGGGATGCGGCAGTCGCTCAGGGTCACCGCGCAGGTGTCCGAGGCGCGAATGCCCATCTTGTGTTCCATGCGATCAACCGTGTAGCCGGGGTTGTCGGTGGGCACGAGAAAAGCCGAAATGCCTTTCTTGCCTAGCTCAGGGTCGGTCACCGTAAAGACGATCGCCAGTTGCGCGCGTTTGCCGTTGCTGACGAACTGCTTGGCGCCGTTGAGCACCCATTCGCCGTTCTTCAATTCGGCGCGGGTGCGCAGATTATGGGCTTCGGAACCGGCCTGGGGCTCGGTCAGGCAGAAGCAGCCGATAGCCTTGCCGCTGGCGAGTTTTTCCAGCCATTGGGCTTTTTGTTCGTCGCTGCCGTAATTGAGTATCGGCCCGCAACCCACTGAGCTGTGTACGCTCATCAGCGTGCCGGTGGCGGCGTCACCGGCGGAGATTTCTTCCACCGCCAGCGCGTAGGCGACGTAGTCGATGTAGGTGCCGCCCCATTGTTCCGGGACGATCATCCCCAAGAGGCCGAGTTCGCCAAGCTTGTCGACGAGGGCATCATCGATCCATCCGGCCTTTTCCCAGGCTTGCGCGTGGGGGGCAATTTCGTTGCGGGCGAATTCGCGAGCCATGTCGCGAATCATGATCTGTTCTTCGGTCAGTTCAAGGTCTTGCATGGGTCACGCCTCATGACCGCTGAAAAAACTCGCCACATGCTCGGTGCTCAGGGCCTGCACGCTGGACGGGTTCCATTGCGGTTTCTTGTCTTTGTCTACGATCAAGGCGCGCACGCCTTCGATCAGGTCGCCCCGTTCGAACCATTGCCGATCCAGATGCAACTCCAGGTCGAAACAGGCCTCAAGCGGCAGGTGGCGACCACGGCGCAGCATCTCCAGGGTCACGGCCATCGCAAGGGGTGAACGGGTTTTCATCAGGTTGGCAGTGTCGACGGCCCAGCGATGGGTATCGATGACGGTCACTTCCAACAGCTGTTCGATGATGCTCGGAATGTCCGGCAGGCCAAAGAAATGATCGATGGCCGGACGCAGTTTTTCCAGCGGTGGATCGGGGAGCTTCTGCACGCCAATCTTGGCCAGCACGCCTTGAATGTCCTTCAGCGGGGTCAGCGTCCACTTCAGGTGGTCGAGCTGGCGATCGAGATCGTCGAATCGCGCGCTTTGCAGGTACCAGTCGGCAAGGCCGCAATACAGCGCGTCGGCGGCCTGAATCTGCACACCGGTCACCCCGAGATAGACGCCCAGCTCACCCTGCACCCTGGGCAGGAAGTAGCTGCCGCCGACATCCGGGAAATAGCCGATGGCCACTTCCGGCATGGCCAAGCGACTGCGTTCAGTCACCACGCGCAGATCCACGCCTTGCGCCAGGCCCATGCCGCCACCCAGCACAAAGCCGTCCATCAAGGCCATGACCGGTTTGCGGTAGTGATGCAGGGTAAGGTCCAGAGCGTATTCTTCGACGAAGAAGTCCTGGTGCTCGGTCTGGCCGCTTTTGAAGCTGTCGTACAGCGAACGGATATCGCCGCCGGCGCAGAAGGCCTTTTCCCCGGCGCCACGCAGGACCACGGCATAGACCTTGTCGTCTGTGGCCCATTCGTCCAGTTGCTGTTGCAGTTGGCGGACCATTTCCAGATCGATGGCATTGAGCCCTTGCGGGCGGTTGAGGGTGATGTGGCCGATGTGATTGCGTACTTCGGACAGAACGGTGTCGCAGGCCGGTTCCTGACCTGAAGACTGGGCCGATACTACCTGTGCCGTCATCGCTGACTCCCTGTGGCTTTTTTATTGCTCGTTCAGGCGACCGCGAGAGCCGCACTCCATGAGGTTCACCAGGGATGCTAACAGTGCAATTTTGCGAATGACAATGAAGAATCGTGCATCACCGGTGTGCATCTTTGCATGGGCGCGGGGTGCGCCCATGCGCGCTGAACGTCTTAGCGCAGAACGCTGTCAGCGAGAATCGCGGAGAAGCTCTCCAGCGCGGCCAGATTACGCTGCGCCTTGGCCAGCAACACGGCGCCTTGCAGGGAAGAAACGACGAACAGCGCCACCTGACGACTGTTGAAGTCACTTGGCAAATCGCCAGCGCTGATCGCCTCGTCTAGACAACTGCAGATGAGGCCGCAAAGCCAGCCATAGATTTCCACCAACCGCAGGCGAATCGGTTCGCTGTGCTCGGTGCTTTCAGCCGTAAAGTTGCCGAACAGGCAACCCTTGTTGAGGCCGCATTCCAGCGCGCCCTTGTGATAGTCGACATAGGCAAGCACTCGTGCAATGGGTGGCAGCGACGCATTGAGCAAGGTCTGTTCGACCATCTGTCGGGCACTGTCTAAATAGAGATCGATGATCTCGAGGCCGAAGGCTTCCTTGGACACGAAATGGTTGGTGAACGAGCCCTGAGGCACGCCGGCCGCCTGCACGATATCGCGCACACTGGCGCCCGCGAAGCCGCGCTCATGCACGACCTTCAGGCCTTCAGTCAGTATTTTTTCACGATGCGATGGTTTAGCCATGGATGATCAACATGCCTGTATATATCCGGATCTGCCTGAAGCGCAGGGACGTTAACAGCTGTGAATATCGGCGTCGATAAGCTCCCTAAGGGTCATTCAAAGTCTGCGCGATCTCGCTTCTGGCCGAGGGATATTTCAGCCACCGTGACTCTGTAGCAGTCCGGCCGGACTGCTACAGATCACCGAACATTCACGGCATCGCTCCTACGCCTGCAAACTGAACAGGCCCATTTCGGGCGCATCACTGACCCAGTACTCGCTGACCGACCATCCCGCCCGCCCCGCGAGTTCGGTGAACGATTCGACCGTGAACTTGTGCGAGTTCTCGGTGTGCAGCCGTTCTCCCGCCGCGAAATGGAAGCTGTGCCCAGCGACTTTCACCACCTGCTCGACCTCGCTCACCAAATGCATTTCCATCCTTGCCTGCTCGGCATTCCACAGCGCCAGATGATGGAATGCATCGACATTGAAGTTGGCGCCCAGATCACGATTGATGCGCGTCAGCAGGTTCTTGTTGAAGCGAGCCGTCACGCCCTCGGCATCGTCGTAGGCCGCTACCAGGGTGTCAGCGTCCTTGACCATGTCGACGCCGACGATAAAGTGCGCGTTCTTGCCCAAAACGTCATGAGCGGAATGCAGGAAGTCCACGGCTTCTTCGTGGGTGAAGTTGCCAATGGTCGAGCCTGGGAAGAAGCCGACGCGGGTGTGACCGTTGGCTTCCTTGGGCAGGGTCAGGACGCGAGTGAAGTCATCCACCTGTGGCGCAACAATCAGCTTTGGGTACTTCTTGCGCAGGGATTGCGCGGCTTTGTTCAACGCCGTCGCACTGATATCGATGGGCACGTACACCGCGATGTGCGGCGCTGCGTCCAGCACCAGCCGGGTTTTCTCGCTGGCGCCGCTGCCGAACTCCACCAAGGCAGCGCCTTCGGGAATGGTCCCGGCGATCTGCCCGGCAATGCTTTTCAGCAGCCCGGTTTCGGCGCGGGTGGGGTAGTACTCGGCGGTTTCACAGATGGCCTCGAACAGGTCCGAACCCGCTGCGTCGTAAAAATATTTGGGCGATAGAGTCTTGGTCGGTGCCGACAACCCGGCCACCACGTCACGGGCGAATTCACTGTCCAGCGGATTGACCACGCCGGGTTGGCGGCTGTCCCGCGCAAGACGAAGGCCGGAGACCATCCAGCGTTTTTCAGCATGGAAGAAGTTGCGGTACGTCACTCGACAGTGATCGGGCGATGTCACGCTGGCGCCGCCGCGCAACACCATCTGATTGACCATGAACTTGCCGTTGTATTCACCCACGGCACCGGTCGACGGTTTGAAGCCGGGGAAGGCGCTGTAGGCGCTTTGCGTCCATTGCCAGGCGACATCATCGACCTGTTCCAGCAGCCCGGCTCGCGCCGCCGCTTCCCATTCCGCTTCGGTGGGCAGACGCGCATCGGCCCAGTTGGCGAAAGCGACCGCCTCGTAATAGCTGATGTGGGTGACAGGCCCTGCAGGGTCGATATCTTCCAGCCCGCGCAGGCTCATGCGCTTCCAGCCATTCTCATCGTGGTGCCAGTACAGCGGCGCGTTCCAGCCTTGCTCCTGCACCAGCGTCCAGCCTTCAGACAGCCACAGCGCAGCGGTGTGATAACCGCCGTCGGCGATGAAACTCAGCCACTCGCCATTGGTGACCAGCCGATCGCTGATTTCGAAGGATTGCAGGTAGGTGGTGTGGCGTGGGCCTTCATTGTCGAAAGCGAACGTCTTGGCGCCATGGCCGATTTGCGTCAGGCCTGCACTCAGCGGCTTGAACTGCCCGCGACGGCCCGACGCATCTTTGGGCCAGGCCTTGTCGTAGGCTGGCTTGAGCGATGAGAGGCTGAACAGGTGCAGGATGTCCATCAGCAACAGTTCCTGATGCTGCTCTTCGTGAGCCAGACCCAGTTCGATCAGGTTCGAGACCTCGTCCGGCAGGTGAGTCATCAGCAACGCGGACATGTGTTCGTCCACATGTTTGCGATAGGCGATGACTTGATCGACCCCAGGGCGGGTCATCAAGCCCCGTTGCGGCCTCGGATGACGCGGCCCGACGGCTTCGTAATAGGAGTTGAAGAGGTAACAGAAGGTGGGGTCGAACACGGTGTAACCGGGGATGTTCGGTTGCAGCAGAAAGGTTTCGAAAAACCAGGTGGTGTGCGCCATGTGCCACTTGGCCGGGCTGGCGTCGGGCATCGATTGCACCACCATGTCCTCGGCGCTGAGGGGCGCTACCAGTTGTGCAGTGCGGTTGCGCACGCTTTGATAGCGCTTGCACAGGGGGTTGCTGGCGGGTGTCTCGCGAAGCTGGCGTGAGTGGCGCGTCATCGGGTCTTCTCCGGATCTTGCCGACGCCCGGTTGGCGGGTGCGATGCAGCCAGGCGGTACGGCTTCTCATGACCGGGGCGCAACAATATCGTTGCGCCCCGGGCGTCATTTGGCGAAAGCGATCGAACGATGCAGCGTGGTTCATGGGCCAGGGGCCGGATCAGTGAACCTTTAGGGTTACCTTGTCCGGATAAAAAGCGACATGCCCCTCGATTTCCTTGACCGAGGGGTAGGCCTCTTCATAGGTCCATACGGCGTTTTCAGCCGACTGGCCATCGGTGGTCAGGCTGAAATAGCTGGCATCGCCCTTGTAGGGGCAATGAGTTCGATGTTCGGTTCTAACGTAATGTTCAATCGAAATATCCGAGCGGGGCACATAGATGACCGCCGGATACTGAGCTTCTTTCAGCTCCAGGGCCTTGTCGCTCTGCGCGACCTGCACGCCTTTGAATTGAACCGTCACCCGGCCCTTGAGCGGAGAAATAGTGATGGGGTGATCGGGACCTGGAATTTTCATGGCGATAAATCCTGTGTGGGCAAAGGAAACCGACAAGCCAAGCGCCTGCATCGGGCAGTCAGGCTGCCGAAAGAGGAAAACCAGTGTAGTTGCCGAGAATATGGATGACCGTATTTTTTTGCCGCTGAATCCTGTTTGGGTGCTGAACGGCGGTTTGCAGCGCGCTCCCGGCCCCCTGTATAACCTCTTCCTCGCGAGCGAATCCGCAAAGCGCCTGCTGATCCGCTGATGCTGAAAGCCTGAACCAGTGGCGTCACCGATAGTCAGCAATAACCGATAGTCAGGAATAAAGGCACCGATGTTCAAGGCAGTGGTGCCTTGTATGTCAATCTTGGTGTTGAGTTGAAACGAACGGGTTCCGGGGGCATGCATGAATGATCTGTCCAGTCTGCTCGACGCACTCGACAGTGCGCAGGCCGAGCAACAGGAAACGGTGATCGCCACGGTAGTCAAGGTCGAGGGCTCGGCCTATCGCCGCCCGGGTGCGCGCATGGTGATTGCGCAAATGGGTGATGCCACGGGAACGGTCAGCGGCGGTTGCCTTGAAAGCGATGTCAGTAAAAAGGCCTGGTGGCTGACTGCCAATGGCAAGCCGACGATGCGCAGCTACACCACTGGCGAAGATGATGACGAGCTGGAAGAGGCCGAACTGAGTTTTGGTCTGGGCTGCAACGGCACGGTGCATATTCTCTTCGAGCGGGTTAAGTCACAGGCCGCGAATCTGGTGGTGGAGGTCTTGCGCACGGTTCGGTCCAGCGGCGTCCCGGCGGCGCTGGCCACGGTGATCGGTACGCATGACGAACGCCATACCGCCATTGGCGAGCGAGTGTCGCTGGCTTCGGGCGCAGAATTGCAGGTGCAGATGCGCGAGCGATGGCTGGCGCAGATGATCGCTGAGGATCTGCAGTCGGTGCTCGATGCTCGTCGGTCCGCTACGCGTACCTATGAGGGGCAGGGCGGTGAGGTCGAAGTGTTGCTCGAATACATTCCGGCGCCACGGCGTCTGGTGATTTTCGGCGCCGGTCACGACGCCTCACCGCTGGTGAGCATGGCGCGTTTGCAGGGGTGGCACATTTCGGTGATCGATGCGCGCCCGCATTTTGCCCGCGCCCAACGTTTTCTCGACGCTGATCGCGTGCTTGCGTTGCCGCTTGAACCGCTGCCTGACATGACGGCGCTAGTTGCGGATGCAGCCGTCGTGGTGATGACCCACAGCCTGACTCAGGATCGGCATTGGCTCGGCCAGGTGCTCGAATGCGCGCCGCGCTACATCGGTCAGCTCGGCCCGCGCAGCCGTACCGAGCGAATGCTGGACGAGTTGCCAGAGCATCTGCGTCAGGCTTCGGCGTTCGCTGACTTGCATTACCCGGTCGGGCTGGACGTGGGCGGCGATACCCCTGACAGCGTGGCGTTGTCGATCCTGGCCGAGATCAACGCCGTGTTCAACGGCCGCAACGGCGGCATGCTCAAACACCGTGAAGCCAGCATTCACGCGGTGGATGTGAAGCTTGAACATGAAGCGGGGTTGCGGATGATCGGATGATTCGCCCGCAAATTGCTTGTGCCGAAGCCGAGCGTGTGGGGTCAGCCTCTCACGCGCTCGGCAGAATCAAATCTGGTCAGCGCAACCACGCAGACCCCGCCAACAACTAGACTCCCCCTCACGTACACCCACTTCAACCGACAACACGCCGAATCGTCATACTGCACGGGCGGCCGGTGAGTAATATCGTTCTGGTCACGGTCTCAGGACAGAATCCATCAGGTCAGCTCGATGAACGACAAGTACACACCCCATGACTGGGCTCCCCACGAGCGGCCGACGATACCGGGTTCGCCCTCAACGCCGCTGCACTCGACGCCCAAGCGGCTGGCGTTTGCCATTGTCGGGGTGATCGTGGCGCTGACCGGCGGGTTGGGTAATGCGCTGGTGGTCGCCAACCTGCAATACCTGCAAGGCGCACTGGGCGCGACTCAGGCTGAGATCGCCTGGCTGCCCGCTGCCTATGTGATGACCAACGTCTCGATCAACCTGCTGCTGGTGAAGTTTCGCCAGCAATTCGGTTTGCGCGCCTTTACTGAAGTCTTTCTGGTGCTCTATGCGCTGGTGACCTTCGCCCATCTGTTCGTCAACGACATCAACTCGGCCATCGCCGTGCGTGCGGCCCATGGCATGGTCGGTGCCGCGCTCAGCTCCCTGGGGCTGTATTACATGATCCAGGCCTTCCCGCAGAAGTGGCGGACCAAAGCGCTGGTTCTGGGGCTTGGCACCGCGCAGCTGGCCACGCCGCTGGCGCGCCTGGTCTCCGAGGACTTGCTGCAGATTGCCGAATGGCGCGGGTTGTACCTGTTCGAGTTGGGGATGTGCCTGCTGTCGCTGGGCTGCGTGTTGATCCTCAAGCTGCCGCCCGGTGATCGCTTCAAGGCGTTCGAAAAACTCGACTTTCTAACCTTCGCCTTGCTGGCCTCAGGCTTTGCCGCGCTGTGCGCGGCTCTGTCGCTGGGGCGTATCGAGTGGTGGCTGGAAGAACCCTGGATCGGCCTCGCGCTGGCGTTCTCCATCGCGACGATCTGCGCGGGCCTTGCCATCGAACACAACCGCACCCGACCGCTGCTGATTACTCGCTGGCTGGGCAGCGGGCGCATGTTGAGATTTGGCCTGAGCGTCTTGCTGACGCGCATTGTGCTGTCGGAACAGGCCACGGGCGCGGTGGGTTTTCTACAAGGCCTGAATCAGGGCACCGAGCAGCTGCATACGCTGTATTTCTTCATGCTGCTGGGCAGTGTCGCCGGCCTGCTGGTCAGCGCGTTGACGATCAATGCGCAGCACCTGTTCAAGCCGCTGATCATCTCGCTGGCGCTGATGGCCATCGGCTCGAGCATGGACAGCTTTTCCACCAGCCTGACCCGTGCGCCGCAAATGTATTTCAGCCAGTTCCTGCTGGCTTTCGGCGGCACCTTCTTCCTCGGGCCAACGCTGGTGCTGGGCATGAGCGGGGTGATCAGCAATCCACGTAACATGGTCAGTTTTTCGGTGATGTTCGGGATCACTCAGAACGTCGGCAGCCTTATCGGCTCGGCGCTGCTGGGCACGTTCGAAGTCTGGCGCGAGAAATTCCATTCGGCGCATATCGTCGAGAACGTGACTCTTCTCAACCCACAGGTCCAGTTGCGCCTGCAAAGCTCCAGCGGCTCGCTGCTGTCTGCGATTGCCGATCCGTCCTCGCGCACCAGCCAAGGCATCCGCACGCTGGCGACCGCAGCCACGCGCGAGGCCAACACCCTGGCTTATAACGATGTGTTCATGCTGATCGCACTGATTGCAGTGCTGACCATGATCTGGATCACCATCCGTGCGACCTGGCTGTGGATCACCACCGAGCCCGTGGCGCCTTTCACCCCGGCCACCGCTTCGCCATCTCCTGTTCAACCTTCTGGCGTTCATTCTTCATGACAGAAACCGGCAAAACACCTGGCAGCGCTCCTGACGTTCAGCCTGCCTCGCAACCCTCACCGAGTCCTGGGCCCGCACCCGCACCCGCACCGGCGGCCATGCCGGCCACCACCCAGCCGCGCTCGGCACGCATTCGCCTGGTCTCATCGATCCTGTTCGGCGGGGTCGCATTGGCGGGCGTATTGATCGTGCTTTATGCCTGGCAACTGCCGCCGTTCAGCAGCCCCATCGAAAGTACCGAGAACGCCAACGTCAGGGGACAAACCACAATCATCTCGCCGCAACTCAGCGGCTATGTCTATGAGGTGCCGGTGCAGGATTTCCAGTGGGTCAAGGCGGGCGACCTGCTGGTGCGAATCGATGACCGGATCTATCAGCAGCATCTCGATCAGGGGCTTGCGCAACTGGGTATTCAAAAGGCCGCGCTGGACAACAACCTGCAACAACGCCGCAGTGCCGAGGCGACCATCGTGCAGCGTCAGGCGACCGTGGCGAACGCCGAAGCGCAGAGCCAGAAAGCGTCGGCCGACCTGCGCCGCAGCAATGCTTTGGTCACCGATGGCTCGGTGTCGAAGAGTGAGCTGGACGTGACCCGTGCCGCCGATGCTCAGGCACGCGCGGCGCTCGCCGAGGCCAAGGCGTCGCTGGAGATTGCCCGCCAGGACCTGCAGACCGTAATCGTCAACCGCGGCTCGCTGGAGGCGTCGGTGAAAAACGCCGAGGCCGCCATCGAGCTGGCACGCATCGATCTGAGCAACACCCGCATTACCGCGCCGCGTGACGGCCAGCTGGGCCAGATCGGCACGCGACTGGGGGCGTATGTCAATTCCGGGGCGCAGTTGATGGGGCTGGTGCCGCACCCCCGCTGGATCATCGCCAACATGAAGGAAACCCAGATGGCCAATGTGCGTCTGGGCCAGCCGGTGACTTTTACCGTCGATGCACTGCAAAACCGCAAGATGCGCGGCAGGGTGCAACGCATTTCTCCGGCGGCGGGCTCGGAGTTCAGCCTGCTGCCGGCGGACAACGCCACCGGCAACTTCGTCAAGATCGCCCAACGGATTCCGGTGCGCATTACCGTCGACAACGATCAGGACGAAATCGAGCGCCTGCGTCCGGGGATGTCGGTGGTGGTCAGCATCGACACCAGCCAGGATGGGCCGATACCGCCGGATCCGGTGGATGGATCGGTGGAGCAGCAGCATTGACCGCCGCAGTGCACTGATGCTGTAGCAGTCCAGCTTCCCGGCGGTCGGCGATCTCAAAAACGCCACCGCCGGCAAGCCATGCTGCCAGAGACCTGCCTCTGATTTGTATCGCAGTGTATCTACAGTCCTCCCGGACACTTACCGATTCCATTGACCGCTTTGCCGACACATCCGCGATACCTCCAGATCGTTCAATAGGCTCCATCGAGACACAACGTCCCGGCCGAACCTAACGAACCTCTGGAGATCGCCATGAACTGGAAAAACCTCTCAATCGCTACCCTGTTCGCCGCCCTGAGCCTGGGCGCTCTGTCTGCGCAAGCCCAGGACGTGGTCAAGCCTGAAACCTACATGTACGGCACTCACCTGGACATCAAGCAGGTGATCTCTTCCAGGGAAGGCACCACCCCGGCCTGCGGCGTCGTGACTTCTCGCCTGACCTATCTGGATTCGATGGACCAGACCCGCGTGCTCGACTATCAGAGCTTCTCCGGCGGCTGCCACGACAACTGATCAACCGCGCTTCATGACTCTCGAACTCTTGGAGTGGCGCTGCATTCACTGCCACTCCTTTTCTGATCGCAGGTAGCCCCTATGTTGCTCATTGCCTTTCTCGGCGGGATTGTCACGGTTCTGAGCCCGTGCATTTTCCCCGTCGTTCCCTTTCTGTTTGCGCGCGCCGACCGCTCGGCTCCGTCGGTGTTGCTGACGCTGCTGGGGCTTACCCTGACTTTCGCATTGGTGTCGAGCCTGGCGGTCGTCAGCAGCGACTGGGTGGTGACGGCCAACGGCATCGGTCGTGAAGTCGCGCTGGTGGTGCTGGTGTTGTTCGCCTTGTCATTGTTGTCGGCGAAAGTCGGCAGTTGGTTGACGTGGCCGCTGGTGGCCTTGGGCAATCGGCTTGATCCTGCGACCCGTCGCTTGTCCGGGCCGTCGGCTTCGCTGCTGATCGGTGTCGCCACTGGTCTGTTATGGGCGCCGTGTGCGGGGCCGATTCTGGGGATTATTCTGACCGGCGCCATGCTGCAGGGCCCCAGCGCGCAGACCAGCCTGTTGCTGTTGGCGTATGGCCTGGGTAGCGCGGTATCGCTGGGTACGTTGATTTTCGCCGGCCGTGGTTTGCTGTCGCGGCTTAAGCTGTCGTTGCCGGTGACTGCCTGGTTGCGGCGCGGTGCCGGGTGCGCCGCATTGCTGGTGGCGGTGGTGATTGCCAGCGGATCGCAGAGTCAGCTGCTGGCCGGCACTTCGTCACAGGGTGCCGCGGCGGTCGAGCAGCATCTGCTGACCGGTGTGCCGAAAGTCATCGATTTTCTGGTCGACAGCGTGAAGGCGGCGACTGCACCTGATGTGAGCGACAAGGGCGAGATGCCGTCGTTGTCCGGTGCCGTCGAATGGCTGAACTCTCCCGCGCTGAGCAAGGAGTCGTTGAAGGGCAAGGTGGTGCTGGTGGATTTCTGGACCTTCGACTGCATCAACTGCCAGCGCAGCATTCCGTACGTGAACGAGTGGGCGAAGAAGTACGAGAAGGCCGGCCTGGTGGTGATCGGCGTGCACACCCCCGAATACCCCTATGAGCGGGTCATCGACAATGTGCGCAAAAACGTGGAGAAGCTGGGCCTGAACTACCCGATCGCCATCGACAACAACTATGTGATCTGGCGCGCCTTCGGCAATCAGTACTGGCCTGCGCACTACATCATCGATGCGCAGGGCCAGATCCGTTACACCCACTTCGGCGAAGGCAGTTACGACACCCAGGAGCAGGTGATTCAGCAACTGCTCGAAGAAGCCAAGGCCAAAGGCTGATCAAGCCAGCAGGGACGACACCTAGACCATGCGTCTGACGGTGTTGTCCTTGCGCACGAAGTGATGCCAGATGGCGGCGACCACGTGCAGGCCGATGACGTAATAAAAGATCGTACCCAGCAACACATGCAAGTGTTCGAGGTTTTCGGCGGTGTCCTTGGAGATGTCGAACGGCGCCGGAATGCTAAGCGATGTCAGCGGGATCGGTAGTGCTCCACGTTCCAGCAACACCGTGAACAACCCCAGCAAAGGCTGCACGAAAAGAAACGCATACAGCGCGTAATGCGAGAGTGTTGCTGCCGGACGCAAGACCCCCTCAAGTGGCGGTGTGATGCCCGGTGGCGTATGGCGGCGACGCTCCGCCACGCGGAAAAACGCCATGATCAGCACCACGATTCCCATCCAGAAATGCGTCTGCACCACCAGCGTTCGCAAATCCGTGCCTTTGGCGAACTGGCTGCGGCTAAGAATCAGGATGTAGGCCAGCACGATCAGGCCCGCCATGACCCAGTGAAACCAGCGGGCTTTATAGCTGTAGCGCTCGGTAGTGGAAGGTGTACTCATGGTCGGATCCCTCATTTTTTGATTTTTTCGCCCAGGCCTGGCGATGGTTCTGATTTGTCATGAGTACGATCATTACCTCGCGTGCGGAAAACCTCAACATCGCTCTCCATTATCACTCCGCGGGCATAACCACTACCGAATTGCCTCGCTCAGAAGGCGACGGACATTATTGAAATTACCGTTGAACACGTGTTCATTAATAACGGTTCAAGAAAGACACTCAATTGAATATAGGTCGTGCGAGTAATAACGGATGCGATGAACAGACTTCTTATTTCCTTCAGCGTCGAGCCCCTTGTTGTTTTTATATTCGCCCTCGTTTGAGTTGCCTCGAATGAGGGTAAAAATTGATGTTAAATCCGCTTGGCTTAAGTCGTATTAAAAGTTAGCTGGTTATAATCATTCGTGATTAGTTAACTCTCGAAACAGGTTTGACAGGTCATCCGATTGGATCCATCTTTACCTCCGATGGTTCGGCGCTGCTCACCATCGGTTTGAATTTGATGGCATTTTGCTTATCTGCTTGCAGCGCGCACTTTTATTTATGGAAGTATTGAGAAGGACTCTCGTCATGGATGTCCCCGGGTTCGTTCGCTTGTTAAAACGTCAAATTATGAGTGGCGCAGACTGTTGGAATTATGTACCTGCTGAGCGTGAGGAATTGACACCTCATATGATTGCGAAACATTCTAAAATCATTGTTCTTTCAAATGACTTCCTTCCGCAGAAGTTTTCCGCTATCGCGCCCGTTATCGGTGTCTGCGCTACCCAGCTCCAGTGGATTGCTCAAACAGTCTTAAAACATGGCGCGAAGCGGCGTGAGCAGGCGGATTGTCTGCCCGACTCGTTGTCTGCCTCTGACGCGGCGTGTCGGCCTGGTGACCAACAGGTGTTCTCATGAAGAAGGTTGTCATTACCGGCGCCGCGGACGGGATCGGCAAGGCGACCGCGATTGCCTGTGTGGAAGCGGGCTTTTTTGTCATAGCTGCTGACAAGGACCGGCTGGGATTACAACATTTGCAGAAAATTCTCCCTTTCCATCGGCTCGAAACCCATCTTGCCGACTTTTCCTGCGCGAGTGTGTATCAGTCGTTCATCGGCGCTTTGTACGACAAGTTCAACCACCGCACGTTGCATGCGCTGGTCAACAACCCCGGGCTGTACCACGGCAAAAGCGTTTACGAGTACCGCGACGGTGAGATGGAGAAAGACTGGGCGATCAATCTCAAGTCGCTGGTTTCTCTGTCCAGGGATTTCGCCCGGCGTGAAAGATCGTCAGCTTCCCTTAACGAATCCGGAAGGGCCTTGCGCAGCATCGTCAACCTGACTTCCGTCGTCGCAGAGCCTGCCAGCATGGATGCTCTTTACGTCGCCGCCAAGGCGGGGGTCATCGGCACGACCAAAGCCAATGCCTGGAATTTCGCGCCCTATGTTCGCGTCAACGCGGTCGCCCCGGGGCTGGTTCGAAATATTTCGGTCGATGACCGCATTCCTGACTGTCGAGGCGCGGAATACGCAAGGCAGGAAATCCCTCGAGAACCGATCACCCCTGACGGGATAGCGGATGTGGTCATGTTCCTTCTGTCTGATCAGAGCCGCCATCTCAACGGGAGAGTCATAGCTGTGGATAACGGAGCCTGCCCTCGCTAGTCACATCGGACGACGCACATCAGGAAGATAATCATGCAACGCAAAAAGCTTCTCATCGTTGGCGGGGGAAATCTGTGCCTGCAGATCCTGCAGATTCTCGCCCCACGCAATCAGTTCGAGTTTCACGTCGCCAGCCGCCACCTGGAGCAGACCGTGAAGGTATGCAATCTGGTTCGTCTGGGGGCCTTGCAGCACGGGGTCCAGACCCGGATTCACAGCTGGGAAATGGATCTGACCGAAGCACGAATCGAACGCAACGCTGAAACCCTCTCAAGGATCAAACCGGACATCATTCTCAACTGCGCTTCGTTGCAGTCGTGGCGCGTTATCTCGCAGCTGCCCAAGGCTACGTTCGAAGCACTCGATCAGGCGCAATTGGGTCCCTGGTTGCCGATGCACCTGGCACCCGCTTACGCATTGATGCGCGCCATCAAGCAGTCTGGGACCAGAGCGTTGGTGGTCAATGCTGCCTATCCCGACGCAGTCAACGCGGTGCTGTTCAAAGTCGGCATGGCCCCGGACGTCGGCGTGGGGAGTATCGCCAATCTGGTTCCCGCCACCCGGTGCGCCATTGCGCTGCTGGCGAACTGTGAGCCTGCCCAGGTCAGAGTCAAACTCATCGGCCAGCATTATTTCAGTCATGGCGTACCCCGCCACGGGCTGCTCCCCAACAGCCAATTCAGTTTGTGTTACTGGATCGACGAGAGGGAGTACACCGGCGAGTTTTGTGCTGAGACGATTTTTGGCCTGGTCGTCGATGACTTCCGCCGTCTGGGAGGTGTGGATGGTCAGTATCTGACGGCCATGTCCGCTATTTCTGTGGTGGAGAACCTGTTCGCGGCTAATGAAGTCGAGGTGCATGCGCCGGGCCCTCACGGGTTACCGGGTGGCTACCCGGTCAAGGTTGGTGGGGGCAAGGTGCTTCTCGGGTTGCCTTACGGGATCAAGCGCGAGGTCGCGATCGATATCAACGAGGCGGGTCAGCGTCAGGACGGCATCGATTCGATACGGGCAGACGGTACGGTCCGTTTCGGGTTCGAGCAAATGACGGTCATGGAAAGGATGCTGGAGTACTGCATGCCCACTATGGCAGTGCGTGACGCGGCCTACGCGGCGGGGGAGCTGGGCATCAAGTATCGGGAATTCACCCGGAAAATCTGTCAGCAGGGAGTCAGCGACCATGTTCCTCAAAGACCAGCTCGTATCCGTTATTTCGGGTGACCCGAGTGATCAACACTACGCCCATCAGTACAACACCGATTTTGTCAGCCGCTGGGACGAGCTCATCGACTGGGATAAACGCGCGGCCGGGGAAGGGACGTTTTTTTCCGATCTGCTACTGAAGGTGGGCGCCTGTCGCGTGTTTGATGCCTCCACCGGCAGTGGCTTTCATGCCGTACAACTGCACAAGGCCGGTTTTGATGTGACGGCGTGCGATGGCAGCCCGACCATGGTCAAACGCGCCAGACTCAATTTCGCCAGCCGGGGCCTGCGGATCCCCATCCACGGCCTTGACTGGCGGAAACTTGAGCCTCGTCAGCTGGGCACCTTTGATGCTGTGCTGTGCCTAGGCAGTTCGTTGTGTCACATCTTCGATAAGGATGAGCGCATCGACGTGCTGAAGCGCTTTCGCAGTCTGCTCAGGCCAGGCGGGTTGCTGCTGATTGATCAGCGAAATTTTCATGCAATTCTGGCTGGAAAATTCTCCTCGCCTGGACGTTATTACTACTGCGGCAGGACAGTAAAGGTCACGCTGGGCGAGGTGCATGAGTCGCTCTGCGAGTTCGTCTACACCTTCGCCGACGAGGTGTCCTACCGTCTGCGCGTATACCCGATCCTGCCTGAGCAGTTGCGCAACGAAATGAGGCTTGCCGGATTCGACGATCGAAAACGATTTGGCGATTTCAAGTATGTCTACGACCCGATGCGCGCCGATTTCATCATCCATCAGGCACGGGCCTGAGTATTGGAAAACAAACGCTACCAACGTTTAGCCTGCACCCAAGTCGCGATCGGTGTCGCTTGGACTGTCGCGCGCTTTGAAGCATGAGCGAACCGACAAAACCCTGTAGCAGTCCGGCTTGCCGGCGGCAGCGATCTTCCGTACGCCACCGCCGGCAAGCCGTACTGCTACAAGTGTTTGTGGCGTCTCGATATGAAGAGCTACACACCGACCCCTATTGGAGAAGCTGGAGCTGTGCGACAGCCGCGATGATCCCCAAGCCCGATAAACGGCCGCCGCATTTTCTGAACCGCTCCCTCACATCCTTTTCAAATCTTTCATGACCGGCCCACGAACCGCCAACCCCAAGAGGTGCGCCATGAAAAGGAATCTGCTGGATCAGCCCGGCTTGCAAAACCCACTCTCGCAAAACCCCGGCACCGACTACGACGAACTGCTCGACCCGGTCTTCACCGAAGGCGCAACTGTGCTCGAAGGCGAAGACGTCAGGCGGCCAGGCGCGGATCCAGCCAAGCCCGAAACCCCGGCCAGAGGGTCCGATGTGATCGACCCCGCCAACCCGGACCCACAAAAACGCGGCACCTGACGCAGTGCCAGCAAAAACCAGGGAACCTGCCCACGTCTCAAGCTTCATATCTCTTGTTCAAGGCCGCCGCGACACCCGTCGGGGCGGGAAGCACAGAGAGCACTTGCATGAGCGATATCCGTATCGGCATCTCGGGCTGGCGCTATGTGCCGTGGCGTGGTGATTTTTACCCGGAAGGTCTGGCCCAGAAAAACGAATTGAAATTCGCCTCCAGAGCGGTGAACAGCATTGAGATCAATGGCTCGTTCTACTCTTTGCAGTCGCCGGATCTCTACGCCCGCTGGTATGCCGATACGCCCAAGGGCTTTGTGTTCAGCCTCAAGGGCCCGCGCTACATCACCCACGTAAGACGTCTCAAAGAGATTGACGAACCCATCGCCAACTTCTTCGCCTCAGGCATTTTCAAGCTACGGGACAAAATGGGCCCGATACTCTGGCAGTTTCCACCAAACTTCAAATTCGATGCCGAGAAATTCGAAGCCTTTCTGCAACTGCTGCCCTTCGACGGCAAGTCCGCCAAGGCCTGCGCCAAAGGGTGCGCTGCGCGAATGGAAAAGCCCGGCTATCTGGATATCCCGGCCAGGGCGCGTCTGCGTCACGCCGTTGAAATTCGTCATGAAAGCTTTGCCGTGGCCGAGTTCATCACTCTGCTACGCAAGTACAAGGTGGCACTAGTGGTCGCCGATACCGCCGGCAAATGGCCGTATCTGGAAGACCTGACCAGCGATTTCGTTTACCTGCGCTTGCATGGCGACGAGGCGCTGTACGCCAGCGGCTACACCCCCAAAGCGCTCAAACGGTGGGGCGACCGGATCGATGCATGGCGTCACGGCAGCCAACCGAAAGATGCGCACCTGACCGACGCCAAATCGCCGCGAGCCCGCAAGTCGAGGGATGTTTACTGCTATTTCGACAACGACATCAAGGTGCGGGCGCCCTATGACGCGCGCACCTTGCTGGAGCGTTTCGACCTGACCGCCGACCTGGAAGTCGCCCCGGGCGATCTGCAAGGAGTGAAGTTTTGACCAGTGCCCTGATTCCCGAAGACCTCGCCAGTCGACGACAGAATGCCTCGACCGACATCACGCTCCACGTGCTGACCATGAACATGCACATGGGATTCGGCTTTCTGAACCGGCGCTTCATCCTGCCTGAGTTGCGCGATGCAGTGCGCAGCGTTTCGGCGGATGTGGTGTTTCTGCAGGAAGTCCACGGCGAGCATCAGAACCACGCGCAGAACGTGAAGAACTGGCCGACCACGTCGCAATACGAGTTTCTCGCCGACAGCATGTGGAACGACTTCGCCTACGGGCGTAATGCGGTCTATCCCCATGGCCATCACGGTAATGCGCTGCTGTCGAAGTACCCGATTGTCAGGCATGAAAACCTCGACATTTCAATCCTCGGCACCGAGGAGCGCGGCCTGCTGCATTGCGTGTTGCAGGTGCCGGGCTTCGGCGAGGTTCACGCGATCTGCGTGCATCTGGGGCTCAAGGAAATTCATCGGCAGCAACAGTTGTCGCTACTGGCCGATCTGGTCACGCGTTTGCCGCAGGAGGCACCGGTGATCATCGCCGGGGATTTCAACGACTGGCGGCAGAAAGCCGACGCAGCATTGACGCCGACGGGGTTGCGCGAGGTGTTCGTCGAGTCGTTCGGTGCTCCGGCCAAGAGTTTTCCGGCGCGTTTCCCACTGCTGCGTCTGGACCGAATTTACGTGCGAAATGCCCGGATTCGAAGCCCGAAAGTGCTGTCGAACCGGCCCTGGTCACACCTTTCAGATCACGCGCCGCTGGCGGTGGAGGTTTCGTTATGAAGGCCCATGGTGCGCAATGCGGCATCTGGCAGGACGGCAATTCGGTGGAGTTGCTGATCAACGGAGAAGACTTTTTCAGCGAGGTTTTCCGTTGCATTCGCGCGGCGCGCAAAGAGGTGTTGCTGGAAACCTTCATCATCTTCGAAGACCGCATCGGCGAAGGCTTGCAGCAGGCCGTGATCGACGCCGCCAGCCGGGGCGTGCGGGTGGTGATCACGGTGGATGATTACGGCACCAGCGATCTGAGTTCTGCGTTCGTCGCGCAGATGATCGACGCCGGTGTGCAGATTCAGTTGTTCGATCCGCGTCCGAAATTCATGGGCATGCGCACCAACCTGTTTCGCCGCCTGCATCGCAAGGTGGTGGTGATCGACGCCGAACTCGCATTCATGGGCGGCATCAATTACAGCGTCGATCACATGTCCGACACCGGCATCACGGCCAAGCAAGACTACGCGGTAATGGTGCGCGGGCCCATTGTCGCCGACATTTATCGCTCGACACTGGGCATGCTCGGCCCGACGTTGCGCGGCTCGTTCGCGCCGCTCAAGCCGGTGACGCGTCAGGCCGGCGGCGCGCGCATGTTGTTGGCAGAACGGGATAACCGCCAGCACACCACCGACATCGAAGAGCAATACCTGTTGGCGATGCGCGCGGCCACCCAGCGCATCACTATCGCCAATGCGTATTTCTTCCCCAGCTACCGGTTCCTGCGTGAATTGCGCAACGCGGCGCGGCGCGGGGTAAAGGTCACGCTGATTCTGCAAGGCCAGCCGGACATGCCTTTCGTGCGCGTGTGTTCGCGTCTGACCTACACCTGGCTGCTGCGTGAAGGCGTGGTGATCCACGAATACAAACAGCGCGCGTTGCACGGCAAGGTCGCGTTGATCGATCAGGAATGGTCGACGGTGGGTTCGAGCAATCTGGACCCGCTGAGTCTGGCGCTGAATCTGGAAGCCAACCTGTTCATTCGCGATCATGCGCTCAATCAGCATCTGCACGAGCACCTGCGGGAGCTGGCAGCGGCCCACAGTAAACAGGTCAATCTCAAGGGCCTGGCGAAAGGGCAGTGGTGGCGGGCGCCGATGATCTTTTTCAGCTTTCACTTTCTGCGCCACTTCCCGGCGATTGCCGGGCTGTTTCCGGTGCATGGCCCGCGTCTGAAACCGGTGCGGGCGCCGGATGTGATGCCCGAAGCTCAGGAACTCAAGCAGGAGAAGTCGTTATGAGCGGGGCATCGCAGGCTTCCACGGGTCCGGATAAATCGTCCGCTTCGGGTAAACACAACCCTTGGCTGACCTGGGCCAAGCGTGGCTTTACCCTGTTTTTCTTCATCGCGGTGCCGGTGCTGTTGTTCCTGCTGGTGCGCAATCTGGACTGGAACGAGGTGGCCCACGCGCTGGAGTCGTATAAGGCCAGTACGCTGGCCCTCGGCTTTCTGGTCGCCGTCGGCAGCTACCTGACCTATTGCTGCTTCGACGTGCTGGCGCGACGTTACACCGAGCACAAGCTGTCAGTAACGCAGATCATTCCGGTGACCTTCGTCTGTTACGCCTTCAACCTCAACTTGAGTTCGTGGGTCGGCGGCATTGCCTTGCGCTATCGGCTGTATTCGCGGTTGGGGCTGGATGTGCCAACCATCACCCGGATTTTGAGCTTGAGCCTGATCACTAATTGGCTGGGTTACATGCTGCTCGCCGGTTTCGTCTTCGCCGGTGGCTTCATTGATTTGCCAGAAGGCTGGAAAATCGGCGACACCACGCTGCAACTGATCGGCTTCGTGTTGCTGGCGGTGTGCTTCGGGTATTTCCTCGCCTGCCGTTTTTCCAAGCGCCGTACCTGGACGATCCGCAAGCAGAAACTGGTGCTGCCGTCGCTCAATCAGGCGCTGCGTCAGGCATTGCTGGGGGCATTGAACTGGGGGCTGATGGCGCTTCTGATCTTCGTACTGTTGCCAGAAAAAGCCTTCTACCCGGCCGTGCTGGGCATTCTGCTGATCAGCAGCATCGCCGGGGTCATCGCGCACATTCCGGCCGGGCTCGGCGTGCTGGAGACGGTGTTCATCACCCTGATGCAGCACCAGTTCAGCAAGGGCCAATTGTTGGCGGCGCTCATCGGCTATCGGGTGATCTACTTTCTGATACCGCTGATGCTGGCGGTGGTGGTGTATCTGGTGCTGGAAAAGCGAGCCAAGGCGATGCGCAGCAAGAATGAGGCGCGCAAGGTGTAGCCTCTTTCCTGCTGGATGAAACGTGGACCCCCTAAATGCGAGGGAGCTAGCTCGCGCGGCGCCGGAGCAGACCAATTGAAGTGGTAAGACACACCGCTCATGGGTTGCCGGAGCTTCGTTGCTCAATCCTTACCCGCAAACATCCTGACCGCATCCACTGCCTCGTTGGTGCCGTTGCTGATCTGCACGATGGCCGAACCTGCCTGGTCCGCGAGGTCAACGCCCTTCGCGGCGTTGTTGCGGGTGTTGTCCATGCTGACGATGGCCTGGCGGGTTTCGTTCTGGATCAGCTGGATCATCTCGGAGATCTCCTGGGTCGAGCGGCTGGTGCGCCCGGCCAGTTGCCGCACTTCGTCGGCGACCACCGCGAAGCCTCGTCCCTGATCCCCCGCCCGCGCTGCTTCGATCGCCGCATTGAGCGCCAGCAGGTTGGTCTGGTCGGCGATGCTGTGGATGGTGTTGACGATGGCGGTGATCTGTTCGGAACGCTCGCCCAGTTGCCCGATGATGCGCGACGAGTCGTCGATGTTGCGCGAAATCTGGCGCATCTCGCTGGCCGCCTGCTGAATCACCTGCGTGCCTTGCTCCGCGACTTTCTGGGTCTGCACTGAGATGTGGTAGGCCTGGGCGGCGCTGTGTGAATCCTGTTCGTGTTTCTCGATGCGTGCGGTCACGTCGGACGCGAACTTGACCACCTTGCACAGCTTGCCGCAGGCGTCGTAGACCGGGTTGTAAGAGGCTTCAAGCCACAGCGTCTGGCCGTGCTTGCCAACGCGCTTGAACTGGCCGCTGAAGAACTCGCCCTTGTTCAGGCGGCGCCAGAAGTCCTGGTACTCATTGCCGTTGGCCAGTTCGGCGGGGCACAGCATTTTGTGATTCTTACCCAGCAGTTCCTGGCGGCTGTAACCCATCAGGCGCAGCAGGTTGTCGTTGGCGGCGATGATGCGGCCATCCAGATCGAACTCGATCACAGCCATGGCGCGGTCGATGGCCTGCAGTTTGTTGCGGGTCTCGTTTTCTTCGCGCAGTTTCTCGGTGACATCAATGGCGTATTTGACGACCTTGACCACTTTGCCGCTGGCGTCCCGCACCGGGTTGTAGCTTGCTTCCAGCCACACTGTGCTGCCGTCACCGGCGAGCCGTTGGAAGGTCTGGGACACGAACTCGCCATTGCGCAGGCGCGACCACAGCTGCGAGTACTCAGGACTGCGCGCATGGTCTGGCGTGCAGAACATGCGGTGCTCCTTGCCGATCACCTGTTCGGGGCGATAGCGCATGGCTTTGAAGAAGTTGTCATTGGCACTGAGCACGACGCCGTTGAGGTCGAATTCGATGCTGGCCATCGAGCGGTTGATGGCTTCCAGCAGACTGGCCTGATGGGCGACGGTCAGTTGCAGATCCTGGATGGCTTTATTCTTGGACGAGTCGAAAAACATGATGGCGGCTCAGGCAAGTGGAACGACAGGGGATTCCCGTTCCATGGCCTGGAGAGCAGTAGTCAATGCTCAGCTGCGGTTTCCGTTTGCAGTGCAGAGATCATCACAAACGTGATATCAAAAAGCTACATCAATCTTGTACAGCTCGTCGGTTTTGTACAGGTTTTTGCGAGATTAACTAGAAGTCAGGCCTGGCGCTGATCCTGTGTGAGGGGGCGTCAATCGTCAAAGCCGACTTGTTCCGATATCTCGTCCACCTTCAGCTCCAGCCGATATGCCACGGCAATGAACAGCGCCTGGCACAAGCACAGCGTCGCACTCAGGGAACGGAAGGCGAAGGAGCTGCCTTCGTTGACCAGCAGCACCGAGTTGGCGCGTTTGGCCAAGGGGGAAAGGTTGCTGTCGGTGATGATCAGGGTCTTGGCCTGATGATGCTGGGCGATGCGCAGGCAGTGCTGGGTTTCCTTGCCGTACGGGGTGAAGCTGATGGCGATCACCAGATCGTTGGCCCGCACGCTGCGCATCTGTTCGCGATAACTGCCGCCAAGCCCCGAGATGAGGTGAATGCGCTTGTTGGTGTGCTGCAGGTTGTAGACCAGATAATCCGCCACGGCGAAGGAGCGACGAACACCGACCACGTAGATGTTGTCGGCATTGACCACCAGATCAACGGCCTTCTCGAAGGCTTCGTCGTCCAGTTCCAGGGCCAGGCGTTCAAGCCCGGACAGCGTGGCATTCACGCATTCGCGCGCCAGATCGCCGCCGCTGGCCTTCTGCGACTTGTTGGCGATCATGCTGCGAATGCGTTGCTGGTAGTTCTGCACCGGCGTGGCTTTGTGAGTGTAGGCCTCGCGAAACAGCGCCTGCATTTCACTGAAACCACTGAAGCCGAAGCGCTGGGAAAAACGCACGATGGCAGACGGGTGGACTTCGCATTCACGGGAGATGTCGCTGATGCGGTCGACCATGATCCGGTCGCTTTGCTGGCTCATGTAGCTGGCGATGCGCTTGAGCTGGCGTGGCAGGCTTTCGTATTCGGCGGTGATCAGCTTGAGCAGGGCCTCGGCACTGTCCGGCGCGCTGACTGGCGCGGATGCGGTTTCGGCGCCGGTATCTGGCGAGGCTGGCTGATCGGTGCTGGACATACGGTGGAATTCCTCAAGCTTTTCTTATGGCGTGCAGTTTACAGCGCTTCACATTTATATCTTGCCTGTTTAGCACGAAGTGCCAGCATTTGCGCAAAGTGGAAAAAATATTCTACTAGAAAAAAATTTAGAAAAAATCATTGCTCCCGGCTCTGGAGCGTTCTAGTCTGCATCCACGAACAGGGCTTCTCGCGAGCCCAGGCTTAATAAAAATAAGAGGAGCCGGCATGGGCCAGACTCGTTTTGCCAGTGGGCGTCCGTTGGACGTGGTGTGTCTTGGGCGTCTTGGCGTCGATCTTTACGCGCAGCAGATCGGGGCTCGTCTGGAGGACGTCAGCAGCTTCGCCAAATACCTGGGCGGGTCCTCCGCCAATATCGCATTCGGCAGTGCGCGGCTGGGCGTCAAGTCGGCCATGCTGACCCGCGTCGGCAACGACCACATGGGGCGCTTTCTGGTCGAGTCCCTTGCCCGCGAAGGTTGCGATGTCAGCGGCATCAAGATCGATGCCGAACGCCTGACCGCGATGGTCCTGCTCGGTATCAAAGACCGCGAAACCTTCCCGCTGGTGTTCTATCGCGAAAACTGCGCCGACATGGCCCTGCAGGCCGAAGACATCGATGAAGCGCAGATCGCCTCCAGCAAGGCGTTGTTGATCACGGGTACCCATTTCTCCACCGATCAGGTGTACAAGGCCAGCAGCCAGGCGCTGGACTATGCCGAGAAGCACAACGTCAAACGCGTGCTCGACATCGACTATCGCCCGGTGCTCTGGGGGCTGACCGGCAAAGCCGACGGCGAGACCCGCTTCGTCGCCAACCAGAATGTCAGCCAGCACGTGCAGCGAATCCTGCCGCGCTTCGACCTGATCGTCGGCACCGAAGAAGAATTCCTCATCGCAGGCGGCTCGACCGACTTGCTCAGCGCCTTGCGCAACGTACGCGAACTGACCGCCGCGACCCTGGTGGTCAAGCTAGGCCCTCAAGGCTGCACGGTGATTCATGGTGCGATGCCGGCACGGCTGGAGGAGGGCGCGATTTACCCAGGCGTGCGCGTTGAAGTGCTCAACGTCCTGGGCGCGGGGGATGCGTTCATGTCCGGCTTTCTCAAAGGCTGGCTGAACGACGAAAGTGACGAACGCTGCTGCCAACTGGCCAATGCCTGCGGCGGCCTGGTGGTGTCGCGACACGCCTGCGCCCCTGCGATGCCGACGCTGGTCGAACTCGAATACCTGTTCAACAGCCCGGTGCCGATTACCCGTCCCGATCAGGACGCGGTGCTGCAACGCCTGCATCAGGTCAGCGTGCCGCGCAGGGACTGGAAGCAATTGTTCATCTTCGCCTTCGACCATCGCGGGCAGTTGGTCGAACTCGCGCACAAAGCCGGTCGCGATCTGGCGTGCATCGGCCAGCTCAAACAGCTGTTCATCAGGGCGGTGGAGCGGGTCGAGGCGGATCTGCAGAAACGTGGAATCGAAGCGGACGTCGGGCTGCTGGCCGATCAGCGTTTCGGTCAGGACTCGCTCAATGCAGCCACTGGTCGCAACTGGTGGATTGCCCGCCCGGTCGAAGTGCAAGGCTCTCGGCCACTGGCGTTCGAACACGGACGTTCCATCGGCAGCAACCTGGTGACCTGGCCCAAGGAGCAGATCATCAAGTGCCTGGTGCAATACCACCCGGATGACGAACCGATGCTGCGTCTGGAGCAGGAAGCGCAGTTGATGGGGCTGTATCAGGCGTCCCAGGCCAGCGGTCATGAACTGCTGCTGGAAGTCATCCCGCCGAAGGATCATCCGTCGCCCCATCCGGACGTGATTTTGCGGTCGCTCAAGCGCCTCTACAACCTGGGCATCTACCCGGCGTGGTGGAAGATCGAAACGCAGTCGGCCAAGGTCTGGGAACAGCTCGATGCACTGATTCAGGAGCGCGATCCGTATTGCCGTGGCGTTGTGCTGCTGGGGCTCAATGCGCCGGCCGAAACCCTCGCCGCCGGTTTCCGCGAAGCCAGCAAAAGCACTACCTGCCGCGGCTTTGCCGTGGGCCGGACCATCTTTCACGAGCCGAGTCGTGCGTGGCTGGAAGGCGAAATCGATGACGCCGGGTTGATCAGCCGCGTGCAGAGCACCTTCGGTTTCCTGATCGAGTCCTGGCGTGACGCCCGGGCGTAAAAACGGTCAGAACCGTGAATACATTTCAGAGCGACAAAAACAATAAAGGTGCAGCCATGCCCGCTTCCGCAATCCGAATTGGCATCAACCCGATCTCCTGGAGCAACGACGACCTGCCGGCTCTGGGCGGCGAAACACCGCTGAGCACCGCGCTCAGTGAAGGCAAGGAAATCGGTTACGAAGGTTTCGAGCTCAACGGCAAGTTTCCAAAAGACGCCAAGGGCGTCGCCGACGTGCTCAAGCCCTACGACCTAGCATTGGTCTCGGGCTGGTATTCCAGCCGTCTGGCCAGCCGCTCGGTGGCCGAAGAGATCGAGGCCATTGCCGGCCACGTCGAACTGTTGAAACACAACGGCGCCAATGTATTGGTATACGGCGAAGTCGCCGACTCGATTCAGGGCCAGCGTATTCGTCTGGTCGAGCGTCCACGTTTTCACAGCGACAGCGCCTGGCAGGAATACGCGGACAAGCTCACGGAGCTGGCGCGCTTTACCCTGTCCCAAGGCGTGCGTCTGGCGTATCACCATCACATGGGCGCCTACGTCGAATCCCCGGAAGACATTGATCAACTGATGGCGCGCACGGGAAGTGAGGTTGGCCTGTTGTTCGATTCGGGCCATTGCTACATGGGCGGCGGCGATCCGTTGCAGGTGCTGCGCAAACACATTGGTCGCGTGTGCCACGTGCATTTCAAGGATGTGCGCAAGTCGGTGGTGCAACTGGCGCGCAACAACCTGTGGAGCTTTCCGGACTGCATCGTGAATGGCACGTTCACTGTGCCGGGCGATGGCGACATCGATTTCGCGGCATTGCTGGATGTGCTGATCGAAGCGGGTTACCAAGGCTGGCTGGTGGTCGAGGCCGAGCAGGACCCGGCCGTCGCGCCAAGTTATGTCTACGCCAAGAAGGGCTATGAAACGCTGCGCAACCTGCTGGCAGCCGCCCAAGAGAACAACGCGGGTTTACATCAGCCTGCACAAAGGAGCTTGTGAACATGAATCTCCTGGTCAAGAGCAAGGCCGAGGGCCGCGATGTCGTGGCGCTGGGCGAAGGGGTACTGGAATACGTGGGATTTGCCGCGCACCGCCTGACCGTCGGCGAACGTTTGCCGGTCAACTCGGGTGATAAGGAACTGTGCCTGGTGTTGCTCAGCGGTCGGGTCAGCGTCAATGGCGAAGCACCGGGGCAGGGTGCGTTCAATTGGGAAAACATCGGCGATCGGCAATCGGTATTCGAAGACAAATCGCCGTTCGCGGTGTATTTGCCACCCAACAGCCAGGCCCAGGTCACGGCCTTGAGCGCGGTGCAAATCGCCGTCTGCGCCGCGCCGGGTGATGCGTCCAAAGACCTGCCGGCGCGGTTGATCAAACCTGAGTCGATGAAACGCAGCGTGCGCGGCAAGGCGGCCAATACCCGTTATGTCTGCGACATCCTGCCGGATTCCGAGCCTGCGCATTCGTTGCTGGTAGTGGAAGTCCGCACGCCGTCGGGGCATTCCTCCAGCTACCCGCCGCACAAGCACGACAAGGACGATCTGCCTCATGAAAGCTTTCTTGAGGAGACTTATTACCATCAGGTCAATCCGCCGCAGGGTTTCGTGTTTCAGCGGGTCTATACCGATGACCGCAGTATCGATCAGGCCATGGCGGTGGAGAACAACGATCTGGTGACCGTGCCCAAGGGCTACCACCCGGTCAGCGTGCCGTACGGCTACGAATCCTATTATTTGAACGTGATGGCCGGGCCGAAACGCGCCTGGCAATTTCACAATGATCCGCAGCATCAGTGGCTGCTGGATCTGTAGCAACCGCCCGGGCCTACGCAGATCCTGTCGCAGTCCGGCTTGCCGGCGGTGGCGGACTTGATGTCGAACCGCCGGCAAGCCGTGTGCTACAGGCGCATAACTATTTCGCAAGGAGTCTTGTAATGAGCAACGCCCCGATTATCGGCCATTACATCAACGGCCAGCAGCAGGACGCCAGCGAGCGTTTCAGCGATGTGTTTAACCCTGCCACTGGCGAGGTTCAGGGCCGTGTGGCGCTGGCGGAACTGAAGACCGTCGATGAAGCAGTGGCCGCTGCCCAGGCTGCCTTCCCGGCATGGGCCGACCAGTCGTCCCTGCGCCGCGCGCGGGTGATGTTCAAGTTCAAGGAACTGCTCGATCAGCATCACGACGAGTTGGCGGAAATCATCTGCCGCGAACACGGCAAGGTGTTTTCCGATGCCAAGGGCGAAGTGGTGCGCGGCATCGAAATCGTCGAGTTCGCCTGTGGCGCGCCAAGCCTGTTGAAAAGCGACTTCAGCGACAACATCGGCGGTGGCATCGACAACTGGAACCTGCGCCAGCCATTGGGCGTGTGTGCTGGCGTCACCCCGTTCAACTTTCCGGTGATGGTGCCGCTGTGGATGATTCCCATGGCGCTGGTCACTGGTAACTGCTTCATCCTCAAACCGTCCGAGCGTGACCCTTCCGCCAGCCTGTTGATGGCGCGCCTGTTGAAGCAGGCAGGTCTGCCGGATGGCGTGTTCAACGTGGTGCAGGGCGACAAGGTGGCAGTCGACGCGTTGCTGCAACACAAGGGCATTGAAGCGATTTCCTTCGTCGGTTCGACGCCGATTGCCGAGTACATCCACCAGCAGGGCACGGCACACGGCAAGCGTGTTCAGGCATTGGGCGGGGCGAAGAACCACATGATCGTCATGCCCGACGCCGATCTGGATCAGGCCGCAGACGCCTTGATCGGCGCCGCATACGGTTCGGCGGGCGAGCGCTGCATGGCGATTTCCATCGCCGTCGTGGTGGGCGACGTCGGCCAGAAACTCATCGACAAACTGCTGCCGCGCATCGATTCGCTCAAGGTCGGCAACGGCATGAACGCAGATTCCGACATGGGCCCTTTGGTGACCGCCGTGCACAAGGCCAAGGTCGAGGGCTATATCGATCAGGGCGTGAAAGAGGGCGCGAAGCTCATCGTCGACGGTCGCAACTTCAAGGTGCCGGGCGCGGAGCAGGGCTTCTTCGTCGGCGCCACGCTGTTCGATGATGTGACGCCAGAAATGACCATCTATAAAGAAGAGATTTTCGGCCCGGTGTTGGGCATCGTTCATGTACCTGACTTCGCGGCGGCGGTGGAGCTGATCAACGCTCACGAGTTCGGCAACGGCGTGTCCTGCTTCACCAGCGATGGCGGCATTGCCAGAGCCTTTGCGCGCAACATCAAAGTGGGGATGGTTGGCATCAACGTGCCGATTCCGGTGCCGATGGCCTGGCATTCGTTCGGTGGCTGGAAGCGCTCGCTGTTCGGCGATCATCACGCCTATGGCGAAGAAGGCCTGCGCTTCTATAGCCGCTACAAGAGCGTGATGCAGCGCTGGCCGGACAGCATCGCCAAGGGCGCGGAGTTCAGCATGCCGACGGCGAAGTAAATTCCAACTTGATCGTTCTCACGCTCTGCGTGGGAATGCCGTTCTGGCGCTCTGCGTCATGCGGGGACGCAGAGCGTCCTGGGATGCGTTACCACGCGGAGCGTGGGAACGATCATGATCATGAAATCGAGTTGACCACAGACACCTCCAATAAAAACAAGGTGCAAGCATGACCACGACACGATTGACCATGGCGCAGGCCCTGGTGAAGTTTCTCGATAATCAGTACGTCGAAGTCGACGGCGTGCAGAGCAAATTCGTCGCCGGGGTATTCACCATTTTCGGCCACGGCAACGTTCTGGGCCTGGGCCAGGCGCTGGAGCAGGACAGCGGCGATTTGGTCGTGCACCAGGGCCGCAACGAACAAGGCATGTGTCACGCGGCAATGGGCTTCGCCAAGCAGCATCTGCGGCGCAAAATCTACGCGTGTACCTCTTCTGTCGGGCCGGGCGCGGCGAACATGATCACCGCCGCCGCCACCGCGTCCGCCAACCGCATTCCGCTGTTGCTGCTACCGGGCGACGTCTACGCCAGCCGCCAGCCCGACCCGGTGTTGCAGCAGATCGAACAATTCCACGACCTGAGCATCAGCACCAACGATGGGTTCAAGGCTGTGAGCAAATACTGGGACCGGATCAATCGCCCCGAGCAATTGATGAGCGCCGCGCTGAACGCCATGCGCGTACTCACCGACCCTGCCGAAACCGGAGCCGTGACCCTCGCATTACCGCAAGATGTGCAGGGCGAGGCCTACGACTACCCGGATTCCTTCCTGCAAAAACGCGTGCATCGCATCGACCGTCGCCCGCCTACCCAGGCCATGCTCAAGGACGCGTTGGCGCTGCTCAAGGGCAAGCGCAAGCCGTTGTTGATCTGTGGCGGTGGCGTGCGATATTCCGGCGCGGCGGCCGAACTTCAGGCCTTCGCCGAGCGGTTCGACATCCCGTTCACTGAAACTCAGGCGGGCAAGAGCGCGATCGTCTCAGCGCATCCGCTGAACATGGGCGGTATCGGTGAGACCGGCTCGCTGGCGGCCAACACCCTGGCTCGCGAGGCGGACCTGATCATCGGCGTCGGCACCCGCTACAGCGACTTCACCACCGGCTCGAAATCGCTGTTCCAGAACCCCGATGTGCAGTTCCTCAACCTCAACGTCGGCGCGTTCGACGTGCAAAAGCTCGATGGCGTGCAAGTGCTGGCGGATGCTCAGCTGGCGCTGCAATCGTTGAGCGATGCGCTGGGCGACTACAAAACGAGTTGGGACGATGCCCCGAAGCAGGCGAGAGCGGCGCTGGATGCAGAAGTCGATCGGCTGTACGCCGTCGACTATCAGACTCAGGATTTCGAGCCCGAAGTCAGTGGCCATCTGGACCCTCAAGTGCTGCGCGACTTCATCGAGATGACCGGTTCCTGCCTCACCCAAAGCCGAGTGCTCGGCATCCTTAATCAGCAGTTGCCCAGCGACGCGGTGATCGTCGCCGCAGCGGGCAGTTTGCCGGGGGATCTGCAACGGGCGTGGCGCAGTACCAGTGTCGACAGTTACCACGTCGAGTACGGTTATTCCTGCATGGGCTACGAGGTCAATGCCGCGCTGGGGGCCAAGATGGCCGCCCCTGAGCGCGAGGTCTATGCGCTGGTCGGTGATGGCTCGTACATGATGTTGCACTCCGAGCTGGCGACCTCGATTCAGGAGCGGCGCAAGATCAACGTGGTGTTGCTGGACAACATGGCCTTCGGTTGCATCAACAACCTGCAGATGGGCAACGGCATGGGCAGTTTCGGCACCGAGTTCCGCTTCCGCAACCCAGAGAGCGGGCAACTCGACGGCGACTTCGTGCCGGTGGACTTCGCCATGAGCGCGGCGGCCTATGGCTGCAAGACCTACAAGGTGAAAACCGTCGAAGAGCTGGAAGCGGCGTTGATCGATGCACGCACACAGACCGTTTCGACGTTGATCGACATCAAGGTCCTGCCCAAGACCATGATCCACGGCTATCTGTCGTGGTGGCGTGTGGGCGTGGCCGAGGTGTCCACTACAGGCACCACCGCCGACGCCTATGAGCGGCAGAAAGCGATGCTGGCCAAGGCCCGTAAATATTGAAGGAGAACGTCATGAAAATCGGACTCATCGGCTACGGCAAGGGCGGGCGTTTCTTTCATGCGCCGCTGCTGGCCAGCATGAATGGCGCAACGTTCGCCGGTGTGGTGACGCGCTCACCCGAACGACGCGCGGAACTGAGCAAGGATTACCCCAGGGTTCCGGCGTTCGACAGTCTGGCGGACATGGTCGAAGCGGGGATCGATGCTGTGGTGATCTCCACACCATTGGCGTCCCGTCGTGCGCTGATTCTGGAGGCCATCGAACTCGGCATTCCGGTGGTCAGCGACAAGCCCTTTGCTCCCGACGCGAAACAGGCTCAGGAGTTAGTGGACGCCGCCGAGCGCCGTGGCGTGTTGTTGGGGGTGTACCAGAACCGTCGCTGGGATTCGGATTTCCTCACGGTGCGCAAACTGATCGATCAGGGTGTGCTGGGCGAGATCAGCCGTTTCGAATCCCGCGTCGAGCGCTATTCGCCTTCTTCGGTGGGTAAAGAAAGTGGCGGCGGAATATTGCGTGATCTGGGCAGCCATCTGGTGGACCAGGCATTGCAGTTATTCGGGCCGGTACAGCGGGTGTACGCCGAACTCGAGTTCGCCCCGCCCGATAAAAAAGTCGATCACGGCTTCTTCGTTTCGTTGATCCACACCAGTGGCGTGACCTCGCATTTGTGGGGCAACTGCCTGCAAAACGCTCAAGGTCCACGCTTTCGGGTCAATGGCTCTCAGGGCTGCTATACCGTTGATGGCCTCGACGGGCAGGAAGCTGCGGCGCTGGCAGGGTTGTCGCCTAAATCAGAAGGCGAGCGCTGGGGCGTCGAAGAACATCGTCGATGGGGCTGGTTCGAACAAGGCGAGCATCGCGAACGCGTGCCGTCCGAGCGCGGCAGCTGGCCTGAGTTCTATCGCCAGTTGCAGGAAGCGGTGATGAATCAGGGGCGCAACCCGGTGGATGCGCGAGACGCGGTGGCATCGGCGAAGGTGCTGGACGCAGCCAGGATCAGTGCGCTGGAAGGGCGGGTGGTGGTGTTGTAATCGCTGGTTACCCTCTGTAGCAGCACGGCTTGCCGGCGATAGCGATTTCGAAGCCGACACCGCCGCCAAACTGTGCTGCTGCCGCGTGAATTTTTGCATTGAAAAGTAAAATAGAAATTAATTCTAGAATCGGTTGAAGTAGAAATTATTTTCCAATAGAGTCATTTCCAGGTTGCCGACTATCGACGTCCAGACCTGATGCCAGGCCTCCCTGGCTTCAGCTCCGAACGAACGATGCCAAAACAAGAAAGCCAAAAAGACAGGTACCGTCGATGAACATTTTCAACAAAGCCGCCAAGGTTTGCCGTTCACTATCACGCGCTCTTCTCGCTGCTCCCCGCGCCGTCTCGTACGCCAAGTGCGCCGTTGTCCCTGCCCTCGAACGATCCCTTGAAACCGTTGCTCGCGTGCTGTGCGTAGAAAGCCACGGCGTGATGGTCTGCGGCTCATCGGCGGCGTCGGTCGCACACTTCACGAATCCGCATTTTTCAAGTCAACCCAAAGCTCTGTGAACACCAGCAGTCGTTAGCCAATTCACTACAACAACAAGAATTTGGAGAAAGACCGTTCATGAATACCAAAGCCCGTTTTACCTCCCTGGCACTGGCCCTGATGCTCAGCAGCGGCGCCGTCATGGCCGCCGACCTGAAAATTGGCGTCGCCATGTCGCAGTTCGATGACACCTACCTGACCTACATGCGCGAAGACATGGGCAAGAAAGCCAAGGACATGGGCGGCGTCGACCTGCAGTTCGTCGACGGCCGCAACGATGTGAACAAACAGCTCGACCAGGTGCAGGAGCTGATCGGCAAGAAAGTCGACGCACTGATCGTCAACCCGGTCGATACCGCCGCCACCGGGCGTATCACCAAGGCCGCCACCGCCGCCGGCATTCCGCTGGTCTACGTCAACCGCCGCCCTGACGATCCGAAACTGCCAGCAGGCGTTGCGTCGGTCACCTCCGACGACAAGGAAGCAGGCCGGATGCAGATGGAATACATCGCCAACAAACTGAACGGCAAAGGCACCGTGGTGATCCTGTTGGGCGAACTGTCGAACAACTCGACTCGCGACCGCACCGAAGGCGTCAAAGAAGTCCTGAAAAAATACCCTGACATCAAGATCGCCGAAGAACAGGAAGGCGCATGGGGACGCCAGAAAGGCATGGACATCACCAACAACTGGCTGACCCAGGGGCGTGATTTCAGTGCGGTACTTTCCAACAACGATGAAATGGCCATTGGCGCGTCCATGGCCTTGAAGCAAGCAGGCAAAAAGCAGGGCGACGTACTCGTGGCAGGGGTAGACGGCACGCCGGACGGTCTGGCCGCGGTCAAGAAAGGCGACCTGACGGTATCGGTGTTCCAGGACGCGAAAGGGCAGGGCGAAGGCTCCATCGACGCCGCCGTGAAACTGGCCAAGAAGGAAGCGTTGCCGCAACAGGCGATCGTGATTCCCTTCAAGCTGATCACGCCCGAAAACGTCAGCACCTTCAAATAACCGTTCACAAAACAACAACTGACAGGACGCAGAGGGCGGCGCGGCCGTGCCTCTGCCACCGATGTCACTTGAGGAGCCTGTGACCATGTTCGCTTCAGCTACCCCATCGACCGCAGCCATGACCGATCCAACGCCTGATCTGGCGGCAACCACGGCCGACCATCCTTACCTGCTGGAAATCACCAACATCAGCAAGGGTTTTCCTGGCGTGGTGGCGCTGGATAACGTCGAACTGCGCGTGCGGCCCGGCAGTGTGCTGGCGCTGATGGGCGAGAACGGAGCGGGCAAGTCCACCCTGATGAAGATCATCGCGGGAATCTACCAGCCCGACACTGGCGAGATCCGTCTGCGCGGCAAACCAGTGGTGTTCGAAACGCCACTGGCGGCGCTGCAATCGGGCATCGCGATGATTCACCAGGAACTCAACCTGATGCCACACATGAGCATCGCCGAGAACATCTGGATCGGTCGTGAGCAGCTCAACGGTCTTCACATGGTCGATCACCGCGCCATGCATCGCTGCACGGCAGAATTGCTGGAGCGCTTGCGCATCAATCTGGATCCGGAGGAGCTGGTCGGTAATCTCAGCATCGCGGAACGGCAGATGGTCGAGATCGCCAAGGCCGTGTCTTACGACTCCGACGTGCTGATCATGGACGAACCGACTTCGGCCATTACCGAGAAGGAAGTCGCCCACCTGTTTTCGATCATCGCCGACCTGCGTGCGCAGGGTAAAGGCATCATCTACATCACCCACAAGATGAACGAAGTGTTCGCCATCGCCGACGAAGTGGCAGTGTTTCGCGACGGTGCCTACATCGGTCTGCAACGCGCCGACAGCATGGACGGTGACAGCCTGATCTCGATGATGGTGGGTCGTGAATTGACTCAGCTGTTCCCCGAGCGGGACCAGCCTGTCGGCAAACTCCTGCTGTCCGTGCGCGACCTGTCACTGGAGGGCGTGTTCGACGGCGTGTCCTTCGACCTGCATGCCGGCGAAGTGCTGGGAATTGCCGGGCTGATGGGCTCGGGCCGCACCAATGTCGCGGAGACCATCTTCGGCGTGACGCCGTGCACTCGCGGCGAGATCCACCTCGACGGCGTACCAATCAAAGTCACCGATCCGCATTTCGCCATCGAAAAAGGCTTCGCGCTGCTGACCGAGGATCGCAAGCTCAGCGGCCTGTTTCCGTGCCTTTCGGTGCTGGAAAACATGGAAATGGCGGTATTGCCGCATTTCGTCGGCAACGGTTTCGTGCATCAGAAAGCCTTGCGCGCCCTGTGTGAAGACATGTGCAAGAAGCTGCGGGTCAAGACCCCGTCACTGGAGCAATGCATCGACACGCTGTCTGGCGGCAATCAGCAGAAGGCCTTACTGGCGCGCTGGCTGATGACCAACCCGCGGGTGCTGATTCTCGACGAGCCGACTCGCGGTATCGACGTCGGCGCCAAGGCTGAAATCTATCGCCTGATCTCGCTGCTCGCCAGCGAAGGCATGGCGGTGATCATGATTTCTTCGGAACTGCCCGAAGTGCTGGGCATGAGCGACCGCGTCATGGTCATGCACGAAGGCGAGATGATGGGCACCCTCGACCGTGCCGATGCGACTCAGGAGCGGGTCATGCACCTGGCTTCGGGAAACTCGATTCACTGAACCCGGGCTGCCAATGGCCCCATTGCGGGTCGGAACAAGAATAAGAGGCACACATGAAGATGAACGCGATACTGGAAAACAAACCCGCCTTGGCACCGAGCAAGCACAAGCGTCGTCTGCCCACCGAACTGAGCATCTTTCTGGTGCTGATCGGCATCGCCCTGATCTTCGAAGTGTTCGGCTGGGTCGTGCGCGATCAGAGCTTTCTGATGAACTCCCAGCGCCTGGTGTTGATGATTCTGCAAGTGTCGATCATTGGCATGATCGCCATCGGGGTGACCCAAGTGATCATCACCACCGGGATCGACCTGTCCTCGGGCTCGGTCCTGGCGCTGACGGCGATGATCGCCGCCAGTCTCGCGCAGTCTTCCGAGTACACCCGCGCAGTGTTCCCATCGCTGACCGACCTGCCAGTGTGGATACCGGTCATCGCAGGGCTTGGGGTCGGGTTGCTGGCGGGTGCCATCAACGGGAGCATCATCGCGATCACCGGGATCCCGCCGTTCATCGCCACGCTGGGCATGATGGTCTCGGCTCGCGGCCTGGCGCGGTACTACACGGGCGGTCAGCCGGTGAGCATGCTCAATGATTCCTACACCGCCATTGGTCAGGGCGCGATGCCGGTGATCATCTTTCTGGTGGTGGCGGTGATCTTCCACATCGCCCTGCGCTACACCAAGTACGGTAAATACACCTACGCCATCGGCGGCAACATGCAGGCGGCGCGGACCTCCGGGATCAACGTCAAACGCCATCTGATCATCGTCTACAGCATCGCGGGCCTGCTGGCAGGTCTGGCCGGTGTGGTCGCATCGGCAAGGGCGGCCACTGGTCAGGCGGGGATGGGCGTGTCCTACGAACTGGATGCCATCGCGGCGGCAGTGATCGGCGGCACCAGCCTGGCCGGCGGCGTCGGGCGCATCACCGGCACCGTGATCGGCGCGCTGATTCTAGGCGTCATGGCCAGCGGATTTACCTTCGTCGGTGTCGATGCCTATGTACAAGACATCATCAAAGGGTTGATCATCGTGGTCGCGGTGGTCATCGACCAATACCGCAACAAGCGCAAGCTCAAGCGCTGAGCGTTTGAAGAATGTGAAAAAGGGCCTGGTTACAGGCCCTTTTTGTTTTTGTATCGATTTGAACCGGAGCGTGAATGGCCGGTCAGAGACCATCCGGTTCTCATAGGCTGACCGCCAGACTGTCGCTGCCCTGCTTGCCCTATTGTGTTTTTTTGCTATCGATACCGCCGGCAAGCAGGGCTGCTTCAGGAAACCCATCGACACTGTGGCAATGAATTGAAACACCCGTTTGGCTCAATGCCAGCGGGGATTTAGGGGCTTGTTGAGCGAATCTTGTTCAATTATGTTGCCGAGTACGAAACCCGGCCTTAGACTGCCGCCCCTCGTAAATTGAGTGCCAGGTGGCGCTTGGAGACTGGGGCGCGTTTACAGTTGGGCCAAGGCGCTCCCTTGATTCGCCTTAATGCACGTTTTTTTATAGAGAAATCAATGACCAAGGAAAAGTTGCTGGCGATGCCGGCCGATGACTACATGAACGCGGAGCAGCACGCATTTTTCGTCAAGCTGCTGCAGGACATGAAGGTGGAAATCCACGAGCGCATCGAGCAGAGCCGTATCGCTATCGAAAGCCTGGACACCCCGGCTGATCCCGCTGACGCCGCTTCCGTCGAAGAAGAGCGCCACTGGCTGGTCAACGTCATCGACCGCGATCAGCGCATGCTGCCTCAGCTGGAAATGGCCCTGACCCGTATCGCCGAAGACACCTTTGGCTGGTGCGATGACAGCGGTGAGCCAATCGGCCTGAAGCGTCTGCTGATCAGCCCGACCACCAAGTACTGCATCGAAGCCCAGGAACGTCACGAACAGATCGACCGCCACCAGCGCCAGGCCTGATCTCTCTGACATGACTGCCGGCCCGACTGCCTTTCTCCAGGCAGTCGGGCTTTTTGTCGTCTGCAGTTTGTGCAAACTCTCGAGCAAAAGTCTCCTCCGACCGACCGACGCCAATGACTGCATCTTGCCGGGGTTGACGGACGTATTGCCCTGAATTGCTTGCGAAGCCAGTTTGTTCAATGGGTGATATTTAATTATTGTTTATCTGCTGACTTTTTGTATAAGTTTTGTTGGGGATGTCGGAAGTAAGTAAATTTGATGTGGGAGTTAGTTGCTGGGCGCGCGTAATGTTCCGAGATTTAAGTGGGATTTTTCTGAAGCTGTACTTTGGCTGTTGACGTTGAAGTAGAGTCGAGCATTCTGTGGATGTATGTCCGGATATGTAAATAGCGTTTCCGGCTTTAGTCATTGTCTACAGGTAGTTTGAATATGATTAATTGCTCTGCTTCTTCTAAAAACAGTGGCTCGTTCGCTCCCCTGAACGTAACGGTACGCATCGGGGTATTCTTCGATGGGACCGGCAACAACCGTGTTAATAGCCAGGTGGGTGCTGATTGCCAGGCCATGGCGGAAATCTATAATTTCACTCATATCAAGGAGTGCGGTGGGCGGCACTCCGATCCCAATAGCAGTTACAGCAATGATTTGACCAATATTGCCCGGCTCGCGGAGCTCTATCTTCACCGGCCGAAGGCCAGTAACGGGGGGGAGGGGTTCAAGGTTTATCACTCGGTTTATGTCAGCGGCGTCGGCACCACCTCAGGTGGCCGAGACTCGTTGCCGGGGCAAGGTTTTGGCCGGGGAAGTACCGGTGTAGTTGCAAAAGCCTTCAATGGGATAAAAAAAATAAACCGCGTGCTGGACGAATTCGACGCTCACAATCCGGGTTGCGTCATTGCGGCCTTGGAACTGGATATCTTTGGTTTCAGCCGAGGTGCTGCTTCGGCTCGTCATATGGCGAACGAAGTGCTCAAGCAAAACCGCGGGGCTCTGGGGCCGGTTCTTAATCATTACAAGTTGCCGTTGGCCCCGGATTTTTCCTGGAGCAACAACTCTGTGCGTCTGAAGGTGATCGGGCTGTTCGATACCGTAGCGGCGGTTGGCGGAGTTTCCGACTTTGGCAATGTTCGTGACGCGGTCAACAGAAAGGTTAATCTGTTCTTGCCCCCAGGATGCGCGGAACAGGTGATTCATCTGGTGGCGGGTGATGAACACCGACGCAACTTTGCATTGAACAGCGTGACTCCAGACTGGGCAAGGGAGATTGTTCTTCCGGGGAGCCATTCGGATATTGGCGGAGGTTATCATCCGCAGAGTATTGAAAAAGTTGCATTGACCCGGCCCCGACGCAGTCGGGTCCCTGCCCATATTCCATACGAAAACACAGATGCCTGGTTACAGACGCAGGCTGAGATGGAGGAATTGAACGTACACCGCTGGCTTGATCCACAGGATCAAACCGCGACCGTGGGACTTGAGTGTGTCGAGCGACGAAGCCAATACAGCTTCGGAATGAAGACCGTTCTGGCATCGGTGCGGCTTGTACGTCGGGTATTCGGCTATTTGTCACGCGTCTACTTGCGGGTCATGCATGTGTTGGCGTGTGAGGAAGGCGTCCCGTTTCGACCGATTCCCGATACGCCAGACTTCTGTCTGCCGCCGGAGCTGCGAGGAATCGCCACTAAACTGGTTGACTATGCACGGGGAGAGGGCAGTTCCCTGAGCAAGGATGAGTTGCAGGTTTTGTATCAGCGTTACATCCATTGCTCGGCGCACTGGAACCGTCCTTTGAGCACGCGCGGCGTGTTCGCAGACTCTTTATTCGTGCACGCACCGGCTACGGGTGGGCGTTCGCGTTATCCCAATGCCAGCCAGCCAGGCTACCCGCACTGATCAATGGCGGCCGGACTGAGGCCGCCATTGTTTTCCTGACAAAAACGCACGGGTCATTTTTGCGGGTGCAAAAGCTCATTCAGTTCATCGACCACCGGCGCCCACTCAGCGTCTACCCGCAGTTCCTCCTTTAGAAAGCGCGCTTGCTGCGGGGTCCAGAACGGCGCGTCGATCAGTTTCACGTCATCGGGTAAAGAGTGTTTGCTGACGAACGCGTCGATACTGCCCTGATCAGAATCCAGGCCCAGTTGCTCGAACAATGTCGCAAGTGTCGGTGTGGTGAGTTCCATAGTGTCTCCCTGGCAGGTCGAAGACCCGGATTGGCGTGGACGTGATTAAGCCTCTGTTGCATGTGAGTCTGTACGGCCAACAGAGTTCTGCGCATTTGCCTTAACGATTCAGCCCTTCTCGTTCGGGTCCTGCAGCCGATTGCACACACCTGTACCCGGCCATTCGTGTACAAAAACAGCTACATAACGGACGAAAGGCATATATCGCGTATAGACTCTCACCCGGTAGAATCCAGGCTCGCCCGAGCGTCTGGCCTGCGGGGCGGAACATTTTCTTGTCTTTTCCTTGCCTGACCCATCTGGTCGGGCGAGTTCATATCAGGTTGGGAGTTTGTACATTGGCAGTAAGTAATCTGGATACCCATGCGTTATTCGTGCTTGGAGATTTGCGCGCGAAGTTGGTGAAGCAATTCCAGGCACGTTTCGTTTATGTCATCGAGCAGTCCCCTGAAGGCATCTATATGTCGGAAATCGACACCGAAACCTCACTGGTGGTCGATGACAAGCCGCGTCTTGAGTTGAAGGTCGGCGATCACTTTCGCGCCGCCGTCCTGCCCAGCCGCGAAGGCGGCAAGTTCGAAATCAAGTTCCGTGACATCAAGATGACCGTCTACGGTCTGGGCGAATACGCATTCGTCGACGTGCCAGAGGGCCACGGCATCGTCTTCAAGGAATCCCACAGCGTGTTCATGGTGTTCGCCGCTCACGAACAGATTCAGCTGGGTCTGAGCAAGATACTCAAAGCTGCAACCGGCAAGGCCGCAAAATGGCGCAAGGGCGAACTGGTGTTCAAGGCCAGCGAGTGAATCGCCAGCCCTGTTGATGCCTCAGGTCAGAAGCGTGTCTGCACCGCCAGCTCGAACGTGCGCGGCTCGCCCAGATAATACGCCGGTGAAACATGCGCGAAGCGCGCATAGACCTCGTCAGTCAGATTGCGCACGCGCCCAGTGATCGAGGTGTGCTGGTCCACTTTGAAGGTGAGAAAACTGCCGTAGAGCGTGTACGAAGGCACGGTCTGGGTGTTGGCATTGTCGGCATACACCGACGCCACGTAGCGCGCGTCGACACCGCCTTGCCAAGCGGCATTGAAATCGTAGGTCAGCCACAGATTCCCGACTCGATCCGGCACATTGGTCGGCGTATTGCCTCTGCGTGAGACCACGACCCCGGTGGCGTTCTTTTCACTGAACTCGTCGTACTGGGCGTCGACCCAGGCGAAATTGCCTTCCAGCAGCAGACTCGGTGTGACTCGCAATGAGCTGGCGAGCTCGATGCCGTTCGATGACTGTTGGCCTACTGGAATCGTGTTGGTCGGGTCCAGCGGATCGGTCACAGCGAAGTCCTTGCGCTCGATGGCGTAGGCGGCAATGGTCGCCGACCCCCTCCCTTGCAGGTAATCGAACTTGCTGCCGATCTCCCACTGCTTGCCGGTGGAAACGTCGAAATTCTGCGTGCCGCTGGGTTGCTCCGCCGCACTGCTGTACTGCACATAGACGTTGGCGCTGGGCAGAAACTGCCAGGTCAGCCCGGCGCGACCGGTGACCGGTTGCCAGTCTCGCCGCAGGTGACGGGGGTTGCTGGCAGTCACGGCGTGATGATTGGTCACGTCCAGATCGATATCGTCGTAGCGCAAACCCGTGACCAGCGACCATTGCTCGTTCAGCGCCAGACGATTCTCGACGAACACTGCCTGGGTGGTGACTTCGTTGGTCTTGTCTTTGACGAATCCCTGGCGGGTGCCCGGCAGGTCGTAGAAGTGTCCGGGGTCGAAGTGGTCGGGATCCACGGAGTTGTTCGCCGGCACATTCCACGGATTGTTTGTGGTGCTGTTGACCTTGTATTCGAAACCACCCGCCCAGGTCGTGGCCATTCCCAGCAGCGTGCTTTCGTGGCGCAGCTCGAACTGGTTGCCGCTCTGGGTGCCTTCATGGCGCACCAGATACGCGGTCGAACGGTTGATGGCGCTGTTGTCGGCGTTGTACTGGTAGGTCTCCAGGTTGCGGTAATCGCGCTGGCTGTCCAGGTGGTAGAGCGTATTGCGCAGGCTGGTGGCGTCATCGATGCGGTAGTCGATGACCGAACGCACCCAGCGCGTGCGTTGTTCGTACAGGCCGTCTTCAACGTTGTAGTTGCGAAAGCGATCATGTTTGTCGATTTTCAGCTCTCCAGCCTTGGGGTTGAGCACCGGGGTGCCCCAGTACGGGCTGTCTTCGTGTTCGTCCTGGTACTCCAGCGCCAGGGTGTGTGACAGATTCGGCGTGAGGTCGCTGAGCAAGGAAAACGCCGCGCTCCAGGCATCGTTTTCCTGTCGGTCGATGTAGCCGTTGCCGGTGGTGTGGCTGACGTCCAGGCGCGCGTAATGCTGCACATCTGAAGTGGGATCGCTCAGCCTGTGATTGACGCCGAATGCGGTTTGAGCGGTGTCGAAACTGCCATAGCTGACGCGTCCTTCGGCGGCCTGTTCGTCCCGAGTTGCCAGCTTGGTGACGTAGTTCAGCGAGCCGCCTACCGAGCCCGCTCCATTCATCAAGGACGACGGGCCACCCAGCAACTCCACCCGATCGTAGATCCAGCTGTTGACCGGCCTTGCAAGACCTGTGGCGACGTTGATCCCGTTGAACATCTGCGTCACCTGACTGCTGGTGAAACCTCGGTACGAGATGAACCCGCCGAACCCCGGTGGCGCGCTGGCGTTGACCCCCGGAAGGGCATTGGCGGCGTCCTGAAAATTCTGCGCACCGTGGCGTTCGATATCCGAGCGATTGGCGACTGCGATGGAGGCGGGGGTCTGGCGCAGGCTCAAACCAAGGCGAGTGGCGCTGGCCGCCTGTTGTTCCAGATCGAGTCCGGCGTTGGGCTGCTCTTCGCCGGTGACGGTGACCGGGGCCAGATCGATGGGCGTTTGTGCGTGGGCGAACGGGGAAATGCTGCCGATCAAACCGGCGAGCAGGGGGATACGTTTCATGGTGAAAACCTGAAAGGAATGCGAGCGAGACCCGAACCCTGCATGAGCCTGTCCACCGTCTTCGCGAGCAAGCTCCCTCCCACAGGTTCAGTGTCGACCCCATTAATGGAGTCAGTCACACACGCTGTGTCGGCCACATGACCTGTTTCTGGCCGAAGGCCGTGGGAGGGAGCTTGCTCGCGAAGACAATGGACCAGACACTCGAGGACCGTCGGAGAGCCACAATGGGCTGCCGTATGAGCAACGGGGTCAGTTGAATGTCGACGTCAGATCAGGCAAAAGGCGGCGCGCGCGGATTGGCCGTGGGCCAATGGAAAGCAGGAGGGATTTCATAAGAGGCGACCACCGCAGGCGGCGGGCTGTGTTGTTCGGGGAGGATTGCCAGGGTCAGGCTGGAGTTCAGCGCCGGGCCCATACCGCCGGTGGAGCACAGAGGGCAGCCGAATGCGGCGCAGAGCGTGGGAAGTTTCTGTTCGCCGGGCTTGAACTGATCCGCGACCAGCGCACGGCCATCGGTGGAGCAGAATTCGCCGCCGATGCCGTTGAGCTGCATCCCGACCATCTGGCCATGACCGATGCTGCAGGCGAACACGTTGAACAGGACGCAGCAATAAAGCATCCATGCGATCAAGTGTCGGTCAGAGCGGGCCAGTTTCATGGCCGGGGAATGTATCAGATGTGTTGCGATGGGCGGGGTGCGACAAATTGGCGCTGGGTTTTCAGGGGGGATAGAGGCGGTCTGTGAGATCGATTTTGTTGGTTGTTGGTTGTTGGTTGTTGTTGTTGTTGTTGTTGTTGTTGTTGTTGTTGTTGTTGGTTGTCCTGGCTAACGCCAGGCCTGTTTCGCCTTCGGCGAGTTACTTGAAAAGACACCAAGTAACCAAGTGTCCTGGCTCCCGGTTTGGCCTCGACTTCGTCGAGGTACCCTCACTCCGGCGACGCACCCTG